>Ga0187812_1000274_pt1 | contig 18664 bp, 11 predicted proteins | sample NC_S_2_FD_130582 | JGI IMG/M metagenome (GOLD analysis project Ga0187812, IMG submission 130582) | Wetland sediment microbial communities from Neuse River Estuary, North Carolina, USA - ASW-S_2 | ecosystem: Environmental > Aquatic > Freshwater > Wetlands > Sediment | place: USA: North Carolina...
CGGCTATCTTGCCCTGACCTCGCTCGGCCAGTCCTTCGCGGCAGAGGGATACGCGCTCACGATTCCGGGCGAAGCCGCGTTGCTTCGTCCCGGTAACGACCAGACGCCCCCCGTAATTACGGCGGCCATGAGCAGTTGCCCTGTGATCGGGAGCAGCGAGACGTTTCTCTTCGTCGCACTTCCCGGAACGTACTGGTATGCTCCTACCTCGGCTGCATACGGAACCGTGCAGGCAAGCACCGATGCGACAGGCACGAACTGGAGTTTTTCCAATCAAACCCAATCGCTGCTCGCTGGGAGCGGTTCGCCACCCTCCTATCCAACATCCTTCAGCGGAACCTGCGGCCAAGGCGTCAACGGCTACAGCGTCGGGGTGCTGGAGACTACGGCCTTACCGTTCTTCTCGCCGCAATTATCTGTAAGCCCCGGAGGTTTCTTCACCGAGACTGCTACAGGCGCAGAGACGGTCTATATAAATGGCGCCATCAATTATGCCCAACAGCCGTTCGTCGGAGTGGTTGCACCCTCCTCGGCTCTGGACACCACGAGTCTCGCCGCAGCGAAATACCTCGGATTCATGTACGAGTCGTTGCCGGGCTCTTACGCCAACGGAAACGTGGTCACTCAACTCGTATCCTTCGGCACAGTTCCGGCCGGTTCCGGCACGGCGATGACTGGCGGGGTCTTTCCGAACGACGATCCCTCACAAACTCCCGCCGCAAATATCACCGTGAACTTCGGCACACAGAGCTCGGCGCAGAGCGGACTTTACCCAGGCGTAACAGTCACCATTCCCGATACCAGCGAAACCGTCGCAGGAGTAAACAACTGCACGAAAAATGGCGGCACTTCGGGCACAGGCGCGAATGGAAGCCTGACATGCGCCTTTGCCGCGGTTGCCGTAGCCGGCGATCCCCAGAACAACTTTGCCATTTTCCTTATCGGTCAAGATCCGACGCAGGGCAATGCTCCCTTTGGCCTCTACCTCTACCAGCAACAACAGCAATAGGCCTCGCGGGGCACAACCGGAGAAGCGGGAACATCAATGAGAGCGAACAACAAGACGACGAAAGCGATCAGACGAATGCGTGGGGCGCTTTGTGCGATGGCAATGGGGGCTGCACTGCTCCTTGGAGGGTGCGGTGGTGGAGGTGGCACGAGCAGCACATCCACAACCACGTGGCCGCCCACCATAGCGCCAGCCACGAGCGAAACGAACACTTACTTCGGAACCCAGAGCCCGGGACTTTCATCTGTAACGATCGATCACACGTCGAACACTTTTTCCTACGGGAGCGTTTCCGGCAATTTCACGACAGTGGACGGGTTCCTCAATCTCGGCTCGGCGGGGTGGGCGCTAGAAATGCTGAGTCGAGCTGTCCTCGTCGTTCCACCCTCAGGGGAATCTATTTTTGCGATTGCTGCCCCTGCGTGCCAGGTCATTCCCACGCGCACGGAATTCGCGTACGTAGCTACGCCCAATCCGAATTACGGCAACGGAACAACTGAGGACCAAATTACGGAAACCCAAGTGGGCTCAGGCGTAGTTGGTGTCTCGTCCACAGACAGCGGACAGGACTGGCAATTCGGCGGCGAAGTGCAGTACATCTTGCCGAACGGAAACCTGCTCGGCCCTGGTCTTATTTTCGACCCCACGCCAGATCCTTTCTCGGGCACGTGTGCTGCTAACAGCCAGAACTCGTCGGTCATCGCGACATCAATTACCGTCCCAAGCGAACTCCCCGCAAACTTTGTGATCGGACCGACCGGCTTCTTCATAGAGGACCGCTCTCAGAGCGATGGTATGGCCTTTGTCGGAGCAGTTGAACCGGCATCTCCAATTGACCTGAGCCAGTTGAGCGGTGCCACCTTTTTGGGGGCGGAGAATGCTGTTTCCTTTACATACGTATTTCCTGCGCAACTCGTGTCCTTCGCTGCGTCCGCGGGCAGTTCCGGTACCGGCGTGCAGTTGGCAGGCGGGACTTTTCCCTCAAACAATCCGGCCGCGACTCCGGCGGCCAATATCACGATCGACCTTGGGCCACAAGACCCCAATAACAATGGTTATTTCCCTTTGGCCACGGTCACCTTCAGCGGTAGCACCTCGGGCTTTACGGCGGGTGTCCCGTACTACGGGTACGCAATGGTCAGCAATGCAGGAGGAAAGTACAGCATCTTCGCCGTGGTGGGAGAGGGTGGGCCGCAACGGAATGGATTTCTTCTCTTTCAGCAGTGACGCTCCATTGGCACGAGTCGGATGGGAAAGATTGCAACGGTAGTTAACGAATTCAGGAGGGTAAGTTTATGCAGCATGGTTTGAGAATTACACTGCACCGGCTCATGTACGCCGTCACGTTGGCAGCATTGTTTGTCTTGATTGAAGGGATGGGCCATGCTCAAACACTGGCTTTTAGCCCTGGTTCGGTCAGCCTTGTGGCGGGCGACCCGGACAGCAACGCCACGACGACACCCTCTCCTGCCTCCTATGTGGGGCCGGCAGCCGGCCTCGTGCCGTACAGATTCTTCTTCGACGCGAAGACGGATCAGTATGGCAACATCTATGTCGCCGAGCAAAATGGAAACATTGTCCGCGTCATCGCTTCAGGCAACGGACCGATTCCGGCTCTGCCGTCCGTGAGCCCCCAGGCGGGCTATGCCTATACTGTCGCCGGCACTGGCGTCACCGATTCCTCAGGTTCGGTGACAGTAAATCCAGTCTCTTCGAGTTGCACACCGACCACAGGCGAGACAGACAATTACGGCGATGGCTGCTTAGCAACGGAGGCCAAGGCCGAACAGGGCTATCTCCAGGGAATAGCCGTGGACTCGAATGGCAATGTGTACATTACCGATAATAATGCCGGCCTTATTCGCTTAGTCTACGCCGGTGGTGCAACAGCAGCACAACTCATCAAAACAGAAAATCCGTCGGTGACATCGCCGCAGGTTGGCTATATCTACGCAGTGGCAGGGATGGCCGATCAAAACGGATATACCGGCGATGGTACTCTTGCCACCCAAGCTCAGATAGGCACTCCCTCGTACGTCGCAGTCGATTCGAGCGGAAACATCTATTTCATCGATAACAGCGACTACGTGTTGCGAGTAATTTATGCCAGCGGCAACCTCAGCACGCTGGGGATCACGAATCCAACAGTGGGCGACATCTACACCATAGTGGGCGAAGGAAGCACCGGCGCCAGCGGAGTCCCCGCATCCATTTTCGCGTTTAGCAACCCGGAGGGTGTTGCCGTCGATTCGAGCGGCAATATCTTTGTCGCCGATCCTGGCAATTCGCAGCTTGATGTCATCTTTGTTGGAGGGTCCGTTCCGGGACTGGTCAGCCCGATACCGGGATATGTCTATAGCATTGCCGGTGGGCCAAACTCCTATGGCAAACCGCTATTTTTTACGCCGGCTCTCGCGGGAAATATAGGTATGTCGCTTACTGAGCCTACGCTCGATTCGGCAAACGATATTTATATAAACGGTTCGACCTATGTATACAAGGTAGATCCTTCCGGAAATCTCACGTTGGTTTTCGGGCCTGCGAAGGATGCAACCTACGCTTGCATCTCGCCTGTAGACGCGGCCAACGACGGTTGTGCCGCCGATGCGAACACGAATGTAACAGGCAGCATCACCGCAGTTGCGCTGGACCCGCAAGGGAATTTTTATTTTCCGGACAAGAGTGGAATTCTGCATGAATCGAACGTGACCACCTCTTCGCTCTACTTCAAATCGGGGCAAACGCAGCCAATCATCATTTACAACACAGGCAACGCGGCGCTGACACTGACCAGCGTCCAAGCGTCCTCTCAGTTCACCATCGTCTCCCTAAGCACGCTCCCTACAGGAATCACGGCGGATTGCAGCACGGCGCCTATTACTTTGCAGCCGGGCGAGAGTTGCGAGACCTCCATCGAAGCTCCGACGAGCAACACCGCTGAGGCCGCTGGAACGCTTACCGTCGCCAGCAATGCCACCAATGCCACGAACGGCACAAACACGATCCAGTTGACAGTAGCTAGTTCCTTGATCGGCACAACCACAGCGTTAACAACCAATCCGCCGAACAGTATCCCCGCGGGAACAAGTGAGACCCTCGCTTTCACCGTCGCAGCCAGCGGGAGTGCATCTGGCAACTACCCGACCGGAACGCTAACGCTTTATAGCAACAACGCAGTGATTGCCACGCAACCGGTGAACAATCCCAGTGCGAGTGCTGCTGCCTATACATTCAGTAGCGTACTTCTCCCCACTGGTAGCAATCTGGTCTATGCCGTCTACAGTGGAGACTCAAACTATGCTCCTTCGCAATCCACGCAAGCGCAGATTACTGTTAACGGCACGGCCACGACCACAGATCTGAGCGTATCCCCGACCAGCACCACGACAGGCCAGACCGTAACTCTCACGGCCACGATCACACCTGCCGCGGCCACCGGCACGGTCACCTTCAAGAGCGGCAACACCAAGCTTGGCGCGGCGGTGCAGCTTAATGGCGGTTCGGCGCAGCTTCAGACTACCACTTTACCTGTTGGAACCGATTCAATCACTGCAGTCTACAGTGGCGACACTACCTACGACGCCTCTATTTCCACACCGACGACGGTGAATATTGTCCAAGCGGTCAACACCACCACGGTCGTGACCCCGTCCGCTACGAACATCCCACAAAACACGAGCGTGACACTCACTGCGACCGTCACGGCGGGCTCCGGTACAGCCGCGCCGACCGGCACCGTGCAGTTCCAGTCCAACGGCACGGACCTCGGCAACCCCGTGACGCTGACCGCCAGCGGCTCGAACATCTACGCCATTGCCCAACTGACCACAAGCTCTCTGCCCCAGGGATTGGATTCGATTACGGCAGTCTACGGCGGCGTGCCACCGTTCAACCCATCCAACGCCACGCCCATCACGATCTCGGTGGGACAGACTCCCACGACAACCGGTCTGACTGCCTTTCCGGGCGGCATCACGTTCGGTCAGCAAGTAACCCTCACTGCCAGCGTAGGAGCGCAGATTGGCACTCCAAGCGGCTCCGTGAGCTTCTCTGCGGGGAGCACGAACCTCGGCACGGCAACACTGGACAACACCGGCACAGCAACGCTGACCACCACCCTGCTCCCCGGAGGGGCCACGACCGTGACCGATTCGGTCACCGCGACCTACCAAGGCTCGCCTACCTTCGCTCCCTCGACATCGACGACTGCGCAATCGGTCACAGTGGCTCCGCTGCCAACCACGACTTCTACGGTGACTGCTTCCTCGCTTTCACCGGTCTACGGTGCGACCGTAACTCTGACGGCCACGGTTGCGGCGACAGGGCTCACGCCGATCGGCACGGTTACCTTCTATAACAACGGAACTTTGGCACTGTGCAGCGCTGCGTTGAGCACCGGCTCAGGCAGTTGCCAGACTTCCTCATTACCACAAGGAACGGACTCGGTTACGGCCGTCTACGCGGGCGGAAACGGGTTTCAAAGCTCTACGTCTACCCAGCCGTTAGCGGTAGTCGTGGCGGCTTCGCCTGCTGCTACGTCCACGGCGCTTTCGGTTACACCAGCGACTCCAACCGCCGGGCAGAGTGTGCTTTTCACGGCCACTGTGACGACAGCTGGCACGGGAACGCCTAGCGGCCCGATTAACTTCCTCATCGGCTCGATGACAATACCGAGCACCTTGGGCACAAACGGTCAGGCGACGTTCTCCACGAGCACACTGACGGCGGGAATCTATACGGTTCAGGCGGTCTACCAAGGCAACACCGGGTACTTCGGGTCTTACTCCACGCCAGCAACGCTCACGGTTTCTCCAGCACTGGCGCAGAGCAGCACCACGCTCTCGCTCTCCTCATCTGCGGTACAGCAAGGCTCGAACGTCACCTTTACCGCGACGGTCGCGTCGGCCTCGACATCCGCTACCATCACGCCGACCGGAACGGTCACCTTCTACAGCGGCACCAACCTGCTCGGTGGTCCGAGCACCTTGAACGGAGGAACCGCAACCTATTCGACAACTGCGCTCGGAGCGGGCAGTTACTCGGTGACGGCACAGTATTCCGGTGACTCGAACTTCAGCGGTTCGAGCTCGACTGCGGCGGCATTGACAGTAGCAGCGCCCACACCATCCTTCACCCTCAGTGCGACTCCGACCAACTTGACGCTGACCAGCGGGCAAAATGGCTTGGCGGTCATCACCCTGGTTCCAACTTATGGCTACGCGGGCACGATCATGCTGAGCTGCGGAACGCTCCCGGCCAATGTGACCTGCAGCTTCTCGCCGGCGACGCTTACTGCCGACGGCAAGAACGACGCAGTGCAGAGCACGCTGACCATCTCAACAAGCGGATTTTCGACGACCGCTTCCGCGGCTCGCCCCGCCGGACCGGGACAGGGCGGCGCTTCACGTCTCCTTGCTGCGCTGTTCCTTCCTGGCGGCCTGCTGCTGTGGGGATTCGCGTCCCGCCGTAAGCGGCTCGGCTGGTATCTCCCGCTGCTGCTACTGGGTCTGCTGACTGCGAGCCTTGTCGGGATCTCCGGCTGTGGAGGGGGCAGCGGGGGTAACACCACAAATGCCGCCGCCGGAACTTCCACGATCACTATTACCGGAGCCGGGTCGGCAGGAAGCCAATCGCAGACGGTCAACCTCGCGGTGACTATCACTCAATAATCCAATCGGCAGTGGGCGCAAACCAGCGCCCACTGCGCAAATAATCCCGGCCCCACTCCCCGTTTGAGATGAGCACGGTTTGCGCAGACTTCGCGCGTAGACAAGGAGGAGGTCATGTTTCTTAAAGGTCTGCTGTTTGGTCTCGGCTGGATTCTTGGGACTGGTATCGCGGTCACAATAATTCTTGGATTCTTGTTTCTCTCGCATATAGCTCAGGAGTTCGCGGCCAAGATGATGCCGGTCAAGCGAGCAGCAGGGAAACACATGCAAGCGGCAGGCCGCCACCAGGCAAAGCTGTTCCTCGTTATCCGCCTCCCAGCGACGGCCGAGGAGAGACTGGAACTTCGCAAACGCGGAGTGCAATACCTTCAATGAGCTTCCCCTGAGAAGTGCAGTAATCGGAGCTAGGAATGAGTGACCAATGATGATTCGAGTTACTGCTAGTCACTACAACTACGAGCTTCCCCTGTCCGGGGAGGATGCACACAACAGATGTGCAGTGTGTCACTGCCTCCGCAGGCGTCGTGCTTGAGGTGGCTCTCCGCACGGCGCCTCTTTTTTTCAGGGGCAATGGTGAGTGGCTAGTGATGAGTGGCAGGTGGCGCGAGCGTAGTCCTGGCCTCATGCCTGTGGGCAGAGCGAGTCACGAGCATGTTCTAGCCTTTTACGAAGTGAATTCGTCAGCCAGGCCAAGGATGTATCCGAAATCAATTCTTCATAAGGGGGATGCTCCACTGTCCACTACCGTTTCAACCCGTCCCGAGCCAGCGGATGAGATCCATCCCGTTACGGTCCCCTATGAATGGCGCAATGTTGACCGCCCTTCTCACGCCCTGTCTGCACAGCCGCAGCCTCTCACAACGCCTCGGCGCAAAAAGAAGAAAACCAGTCGGCAGCTCACACCGCAGAAGATCGGCGTGGCGTGGGAAAAAGTGCGCCGCGTGGTTCGGGACATCTCCCGTCAACCTGGCCGAAATTGTCCGATTTGTTGTCTCTACGGAAACCCAATCGAGATTCAACCCTCGTCCGAATATCACCTCATCGTTCTCGAACTCCAAGACGGCCGGATCATTGCCAGAATCGCGGCCAAGCAGTGGACTATTCGCATTGTGCGCATTAAGACGGGAGGGTCCGGCTACGAATTTCGCAAGAAGATCCGTTCGGCAACCTTTCTCCTTATCGAGTTGATGAGCGAGGCGCGGGGTGCCGTAGGTTCACCTAACCGTTAAGAAGCTATGGCTGCACCTCAATTTGGGCGCGAGAACACTAGCCAAAGCGCCTCGAGTATTGCAGGAGCAAAGGGCGATTCACGATGAAGTGGTGGAAGAAAAGAACTGCATCGGCTCAACTTGAAACGGAGTGTGACGTAAATGGATAAGACCGCTCTTCCGGAAGAAATAGAACCAGCGGAATCGACAGATCGAGGAGAGACCACTCTGCGTCCCCGCGTGGCCCAATATGTGCGCATGTCCGCAGAACATCAACAGCATTCAGGGGAAAAGCAGTCCGACCTCATCCGACTTTATGCGGAAGCCCACAACATAGAGATTGTAAGGATGTATTCGGATCGGGACAGAACCACCTTGGGCGGAATTAACTGATAAGTAGAGCCTCGGTCGATGCAGTAAATCCAATTGCCAGTTTTTCCGAGAGCTTCGGCTCCCATTGAAAGCCGATGTGACGCGAATGGAAAGGTCCCCCCGCCCGGAGCCAACAGAACCGGAGGAAACGACAGAACGGACGGAAACGGCTACGCCCTCGCGGGTGGCGCAATACGTGCGCATGTCCACGGAGCATCAGCAGTATTCGACAGAGAACCAGTCGGACATCATCCATCGTTACGCGGAGTCGCGCAACATGGAGATTATCGAGACTTACGCGGACCACGGGAGGAGCGGCCTCAACATCACGGGGCGCGACGGCCTTAGTCAGTTGGTCGCCGATGTCGAAAAGGGTCTGGTCAATTTTTCAGACGTGCTCGTCTATGACGTAAGTCGCTGGGGTCGCTTCCAGGATGTCGATGAGAGTGCCTATTATGAGTATGTTCTGAAACGGGCCGGGGTCCGGGTTCATTATTGCGCAGAGCAGTTTGAGAACGATGGCAGTATGTATGCCGCTGTCGTGAAGGCCGTCAAACGGTCGATGGCCGGTGAGTACAGCCGAGAGCTCTCTGTTAAGGTGTTCGCCGGTCAATGCCGTCTTATCGAACTGGGCTTTCGCCAGGGTGGGCCGCCCGGCTACGGCCTGCGGCGCCAACTCATCGACCGGGAGGGAAAATCCAAAGGACTCCTCAGCCGCGGTGAGCGAAAGAGCCTGCAAACGGACCGCGTAATTCTGGTTCCCGGCCCCGAAGAGGAAATTGCAATCGTCCGCGAAATCTACGCCCAATTCCTGGAGCAGAGAAAAACCGAACGGCAGATCATGGAGAATCTGAACGGCCGTGGGATTGTCGGAGAGGATGGCCGCCAGTGGACGCGCGCCACGGTTCACCAGATCCTGACCAATCCCAAGTACATCGGGGCAAACATATTCAACCGCCGCTCCTTCAAGCTCAAACGCAAGCGCGTCAAGAATCCAATGGGTATGTGGATTTGGCGTAACGATGCATTCCAGCCGATTGTCAGTGCGCGGCAGTTCCACGATGCGAGAGAAATTATCGAAGCGCGCCACCAGCACCTCTCCGACGAAGAACTCCTTGATCGGCTACGCTTCCTTTTGCAACGCTGCGGTCGCCTATCTGGAATTCTCATCGACGAGAGCGAGGATATGCCTTCGAGTTCCTGCTATTGCTCCCGTTTCGGTAACCTTCTTCGCGCGTATAAGCTAATCGGTTGGGTTCCGGAACGAGATTACTCATATATCGAAATCAACCGAGATCTACGGCAGAAGCACGCAAATCTTGTCAGCACAATCATCGCTGAATTGCAATCGTTGGGCGCCGCCGTCACGGTGGACTCAAGAAGCGAGCTTCTGAACATCAACACCGAATACACCGTTTCTCTGGTCCTGGCACGATGCTGTGAGACGCCGGCGGGCAATCATCGCTGGCAGATACGATTAGAACGCTCATTCAATCCTGACATCACCATAGCAGCCCGCCTGGCGCCCGGCAATCAACGGATTCTCGACTACTACCTCTTTCCGGGTCTCGGTGAATTCGAAGAGCGGCTCAGGCTCAGTCCAAGGAACGGTCTGTTTCTCGATGTACACCGATACGACAATCTCAATCTGTTTTTTCAGTTGACACGCCGCACAACAATTAAGGAGTCGGAATGAGACACAATGAAATTGTTGAAATCCCGATAGCAGAGATCCATATCGCTAACCCGCGCCATCGCGACAAGGTCGTGTTTGACCAGATCGTCAACAACATCGATCAAGTAGGACTCAAGAAGCCAATTACAGTCTCCGAACGGGAAGGTCAGTGCGACGGCGCTCGGTACGACCTTGTCTGCGGCCAGGGCCGCATCGAGGCGCTCCTCGCTCTCGGGGAAACAACCGTCCCTGCGATCATTAGCGATGCCCCTAAGGAAGAGCAATTTTTGATGAGCCTGATAGAGAATATCGCCAGACGCCCGCCCGGAGAGAACGACATCGTTCGCGAAATTCGTGCTCTGCGCGAGCGCAAATACAACTCCAGACAGATTGCGACAAAGCTCGGCCTTCATTTCACCTACATCAGCGAGATTGTTCGCCTGCTAGAGCATGATGAAATCGATTTGATTCGCGCTGTCGAGGCTGGCCGCATCCCCCTTACCGTGGCGGCAACCATCGCCAAAGGCGACGATAAGGAAACCCAGCGAGTGTTGGCTGAAGCGTACGAGTCTGGGGAACTTCGGGGTCAGAGGCTTCTCAGAGTACGCCGCATGATCAACGAGCGGTATGGAAAGCGGCGCAATAAGAAGTCTGCTAAACAGCCTGCAAAGAAACTCTCGGTTGATACTCTTGTGCGCGAGTATCAGGAACATACCCGCCAGCAGCAGGAACTTGTTTCGAGAGCCAGAGCCGTGCATGAGCGTTTGCTAGTCCTGGTTACCAGCATGGACAGACTCCTCACCGACGAGCATTTTGCTACGCTTTTGCGCGCAGAGAAAATGGACGTGCTTCCCTCCGTCCTCGTTACTTCTGGCCAATAACCGGGGAGAGATCATGACAGCGCAACGTGTTAAGACGGCATTTCAACCGACCATCCTGACTCTCCGCCTGACGGACATCACGCCCCTCAAGGATTTGAACCCGAGAGTTCGAGTGACTGCCAAATACAAGCAGATCGCCGCCTCTCTGAAACATGTGGGGCTCATTGAACCGATCGTCGTATTTCAAGCGGCAGACCAGAAATACTGGATTCTGGACGGAACGCTGCGGTACGACATCCTCAAAGCCGAGGGGGCCGTATCCGAGGTGCAGTGCCTTCTCGCCACCGATGACGAGTCTTATAACTACAACAAGCGGGTGAACTACCTGCCACCTATTGCCGAGCACGCCATGATCTTGAAGGCTCTCGCAAATGGCGTCACCGAAGTGCGCATTGCCGAGGCATTGGACGTTGATGTGGCGGCAATACGAAAGAAGCGCCGCCTGCTCGATGGCATCTGCGAAGAGGTGGCGGAAATGCTCAAGGATACCCGTGTTACCTCCGACGGATTCGCGGTCCTCCGAAAGATGAAGCCTCTGCGTCAGCTCTACGCCGCGGAAATGATGGTAGCAAGCAACAACTATTCCACCCGTTTCGCGCGCGGTCTGCTTGCCGTTACGAAGCCGGATGGCTTGGTCGATCCAAGCCAGGCATACAAGAGACCCCATCGAACCACCGCCAATCAACAATCAGTGATGGAGCAGGGATCGGATGCTTTGCTTGAAGACATTAAGATGGTTCAGAAGAGCTATACGGGGGATCTCCTAAGCCTTACCATCGCCGCCGCCTACATTACACGGATGCTGGAGAATGTTAGGGTAGAAAGGCATCTTCTCAAGCACCACCCCGATATTCTCCAAGCGATCCGCGAAATTCTTGGCGCTGTAAATGAAGAGAAGGCGAGGAATTCTTCAGACAGGCAGCTCCCGGAGGGAGATGGCAAATTACCGTCTTTAGCAGCATCCGCGGACGGGGCATTGACCTCGCAACAAGGTTCTGTTGCGAGTTATCCTTCGGAAGTGCTATCCCTCCCTGTAGCTCCGGGAGACAGTGCCTGACCAGAAAGAGATTCCGGTGATAGCGGTAATTTTGTGTTGTTAGATTTCGCTGCGTCCGGCTTTTCCGTCGGCTAATGCGGAGTCTGCTTTTCCGGACGAGTGTTCTTTCTGCCAGTTCCTCCATGCTTCGCGGCGGCAGATGCGGCACCGTTTGAAGGGGCGGCCGTTGCGATTCTCGACGACGACATTTTCCGGGGTGAGCGGATGGCCCTGTCTGCAGACTTCGAGTTCGTTCTCGGCCACCGGCCCCTGCAAGCGGTGATGGGCCGGATTGCAGCAGGCTTTGCCGACGCAGCCCGAAAGCTTCCGGGAGAGGACCCGGTACCCGGCCGGAATCAAGCCCACGAACGACTCCCAGAAGAGGCGCGGGGCCGGCCGCTGGCTGTCTCCCAGGCGCAGGACCCCGTACCCCTCTTTGCTGCCGGCGCCGGTCCACACCCAGCAGTTGCCGCCAACGACCGTGACCCGCTCCATGAGGCTCGCCTGGCTCACAATTTTCATCTCCGTGTCCCTCCTACTCAGCCCCTTTTGCGCCGCCCGCGAAAGTGGCGGAATTCGGTATCCGTCCGGTCCTGGAAAAATGCCCCGCTGGGAGCCCCTCCGCCACCTGCCGGAGGCCCTGAACCCCGCATTTTCAGCGGCGATTCGCGCGGCCTGCCGCCGGTGTTTAGGTAGAGGTGGTTGCGGCTGTTGGGTCGATTTTATGCATTTCAGGGCATTTTCTGTTTGGGTAAAGTTGGGCATTTTGGCGGAGGAATTTCTCAGTCGCCGATTTAGTCACCACTCAGCGCCGTTTTCGGAGCGGACGGGCGCGGCTCCGTGCGGGACGAATATAGTCTACATCAAATTGATTTGATTGTCTTTATGCGGATGGATGCGGGGCGTTGCGGGCGGATGCGGAAAGCGGCAAATTAACATTTCGAGTCAGGTGCATTCAACCGGGCTCTGCCACCTCTCCGTACCCGAAAACCGCGCGCCGGAATGGGCGTGCAGCCTGTGGACCGATGTGCCCGGCGGTCTTACATGAGTGTACCGGCAAGCGGCGCGGAGCTGCAATGCCGGGTTGCGCCGCGGTTCCCGATGGGAGCCGCGGCGCGCCGGACTACATCTCCTTGACGCCTTCGACGAAGGCCTTGAGCTTGCGGCTGCGCGAAGGATGACGCAGCTTGCGCAGCGCCTTGGCTTCAATCTGCCGGATGCGCTCGCGCGTCACCTGGAAGCTCTGCCCAACTTCTTCCAGCGTGTGCTCGGAGCCGTCCTCGAGGCCGAAGCGCATCTTGATGACACGCTCCTCGCGCGGCGTGAGCGTGCGCAGAACCTGCGAGGTGTACTCTTTCAGGTTCACGCTGATCACCGCCTCGGAGGGCGATACTGCCTGGCGATCTTCGATGAAGTCGCCCAGGTGCGAATCTTCCTCTTCGCCAATCGGCGTCTCCAGCGAGATAGGCTCCTGCGCGATCTTGAGCACCTTGCGGACCTTGGCCACGGGAATATCCATGCGGCGCGCAATCTCTTCGCTCGAAGGCTCGCGGCCCAATTCCTGCACCAGTTGACGAGACGTGCGGATGAGTTTGTTGATGGTCTCGATCATGTGCACAGGGATGCGGATCGTGCGTGCCTGGTCCGCAATGGCGCGGGTGATCGCCTGGCGAATCCACCAGGTCGCATAGGTCGAAAACTTGTAGCCTCGCCGGTACTCGAACTTGTCCACTGCCTTCATCAGGCCGATGTTGCCTTCCTGAATCAGGTCGAGGAACTGCAGGCCGCGATTGGTGTACTTCTTGGCGATTGAAACCACCAGTCGCAGGTTGGCTTCGATCAGCTCGCGCTTGGCCTGCTCGGCGTCCATGTCGCCTTGGATCATCTCGCGCTGCGTGCGCTTGAGTTCCGCAATGGATACGCCAGCGTCGCCCTCGATCTTATCGAGGTCCACGCGGCAGTTCTTCTGCTGGCGGCGGTACTCCTTCTTCAGTTCCTCGCTCTTGGAGGTCTCGAACTTCTGCTCGAGCGAGCGGATCTGCCGCTCCAGGGTGCGCATGGTGTCGACGGTTTTATTGACCTTGTCGAGCAGGCGCTTGCGTTCCAGAGGCGTGTACTTGAGCTCGCGCACGATGCGCGAGATGTACACTTTCTCACGAGCGATCTGCCAGCGCAGGCGGCGCTGCTCGCGCACCTTGGGCTTGGGCGCGTTGGCGGCCAGCGGCACAACTTTCTCTTCGAGCTTGGCAATATTCTTCTGGTGCTTCACCAGCTGGTCGATGCGGGCCACCGTGGCTTTGACGCGCGCCACGACCACCTCTTCGGTGAGCTCCTCTTCATCGAAAACGACGACTTCCTTCACGTTGCGCACGCCGCGCTTCAGGTCCTCGCCGAGCGCAGCAATCTCGCGGATCACGATCGGCGAGCGCGAAATGGCCTTGAGCACGCGCATCTGGCCGCGCTCGATGCGCTTGGCGATCTCGACTTCGCCCTCGCGCGTGAGCAGCGGCACGGTGCCCATTTCGCGCAGGTACATGCGCACGGGGTCGTTGGTCTTTTCCAGCGTGCCCGGGGTCAGGTCGAGCTCGACGTCCTCGCCCTCTTCCAGCTCGAATTCCTTGTCGCCCGGAAACTTGGGCGTGTCGAGCAGGTCGATGCCCTGGCCGCTGATGGTGGTCATCAGATCGTCAAGATCGTCGGCCGAGCCGATCTCATCCGGCAACATGTCGTTCACGTCGTTGTAGGTGAGATAGCCCTTCTCTTTGCCGGTTTCGATCAGGTTATCGATCTCGTGTTCGAATTTGTCTTCAATCGCCAATGTGTGTTCCTGCTCTCTCGAGGGCGCAGCGGAATCCGCACGTTCGCCCCAATCTCAATCTTTTCAGTCGCTCTGCTCGCGCTCCCTCGCTCGCGGCTGAGGAGTTTCGATGCGCGATTCGATCCCTTCGCACGCGAAAATTCGATGTGCGCTTGCGGAGCGTACACTCATGCTAACCGCTTGAAAAAGCGGCGCTTATTTTTTCTCGGAACAGGATGGCGGCGCTTTCAGGTCTGGCCTGGATTAGCCCGCGAGCCGCAGCTCATGTGTGGGGCAAAAAGGGCGCACATCCCATACAGATCAATAGATTACCACAAAAACCCGTTGCCTGCTCCAGGAAAAGAATCGAGCAGCGGCGGCCCCGCGGGAAGGGATTCTCAGGCCCCTTTACCCTCCCGTTCCTGCTGTTTATTAGACGTTTAGGGGCGGTAATGGACGCAAAAACAGGGGTGTTTTGAGCCGTTTTGAGGTCATTTCGAGCGTAAAAAACGACGTTTCGGAGCCGTTTCGGAGCCGTTCTTGTGCTGTTTGAATGCACTTTAAAGCACAAAATGGTCCGCTATTTTGTGAAACTGTGCGGCACGAGCGCCTAGCTGGGCGGGCGGTGGTTGTGGAGCTGGCGGAGGGCGCGGTCGAGGTCGAGTTTCTGCTGGGTGAGGACGGCGACTTCGGTGAAGTCGCCGCGGCGCTCGGCTTCGGCGATGAGCGTGCGCAGCTCGCGCTGGCGGTGTTCGATGGAGCGCTCCTCGACCTCCTGGATGGCGCCGAGCACCTCGGTTTCGCCGGGGGCCTGGGTTTCGTTGAGGAGCACCTCGGCGAGCAGGGCGCGCTGGGCGGGATCTTCGACGACGTCCATGGGGTCGCGTGCGGCGCGGCCGGCGAGGGCCTGGAGAGCGGGGAAGCTGCCGAGGTGCTCGAAGGCCGCGGGCTGCTGCTGGATGGCCTGAGTGGCGAGGCGGCGGGACTGCTCGTGCTCGGGATCGGTGACGGCGAGGGCGCGAAGGAGAACGCGCTCGACTTCAGTGAGCGGGGCCTGGCGCAGCTCGACATGCTCACGGCGGCGGAGGGCGGCCTGGCGGAGTTCTTCACGGAGGACGGCGGAGTCGATGCCGAGCTTCTGGGCGGCATCGGCAGCGAACTGATCGCGGGCGATCTTCTCCGGCATGCGGCGGATGTGGGGCAGGAGGTAGTTCATGGCCTTGACCTTCTGCTCGGCGCTGGCTCCGGGAAACATCTGGCGGGCGCGCTCGATGAGGTAGTCGGCCTGGCGGCGGGCGCCACGCACCGCCTTGGCGTAGGCCTCGGGGCCGCGCTCGCGGATGTAGCGGTCGGGATCGAGGCCGTCCTCAAGGGTGACGATCTTGATGGAGAAGCCTTCTTCGGTGAGCAGGGCGATGGATTTTTCAGCGGCATTGGCACCGGCGGCGTCGGGATCGAAGTTGACGGCGACCTGCGAGGTGTGGCGGCGGAGCAGGCCCACCTGCTGCTCGGTAAAGGCGGTGCCGCTGGTGGCGATCACATTTTGAAATCCGCGCAGGTAGACGGAGATGCAATCCATCTGGCCCTCGACGAGCAGCGCGAACTCCATTTTGCGGATGGCGGTCTTGGCCTTGTCGAGATTGAAGAGGACGTGGCCCTTGGAGTAGAGCGGCGTCTCCGGCGAGTTGAGATATTTGGGGCCGGACTTTTCGCCTTCGGTGGCGCCGAGGATGCGGCCGGTGAAGGCGATGACGCGGCCGCTCTCGTTGGCGATGGGAAAGATGACGCGCTTGCGGAAGCGATCATAAAGAGGGCCATACTGGGGCTTGCCGTCGGGACCGTCGCCCTGCTCCTTGGCGCTGAAGAGGCCGCTCAGGCGCAGGGTCTCGGGATCGGCCATGGGGGTGAGGCGATCGCGGAGGGCGTTGAAGCTGTCGGGCGCGTAACCAACCCTGAAAGTCTTGATGCCGTTGGCGTCGAGTCCACGACTGGACAAGTACTCGCGGGCGAGGGCGCCTTCGGGGCCGCGAAGCTGTTCTTCGAACCAGGCGGCGGCGGCTTCGTGGAGGTCGAGGAGCTTGATGCGGAGGCGGGCCTCGGCGGCTTCCTCGGGCGAGGAGAATTCGCGCTTGGGGAGGGGGATGCCGGCCTTCTGAGCGACGATGCGGACGGCCTCGGGGAAGGTGACGTTTTCGATTTTGCCGACGAAGGTGAAGACGTCTCCGGAGACGCCGCAGCCGAAGCAGTGGAAGAACTGGCGGACGGCGTGGACGGAGAAGGAGGGGGATTTTTCCTTGTGGAAGGGGCAGAGTCCGGAGTAGTTCTGCGCGCCGGCCTTGCGGAGGCGGATGTAGGACTCGACGATCTTGACGATGTCGACCTGCTGCTTGACGGACTGGGCGAAGTCGGACATTGAGGGGCTGTACTGAGGATAGCGGGTGGGGATGGTGATTGGTCAGTGATCGGTGGTCGGTGGTCGGTGGCTGATTCGGCTGCTCTACGGGGCGCGGGCTTGTTGTGTTTTGGGGTAGTGTGGTTTCTCGGGTTTCGGAGGAGAGCCCCGGGGTGCTCGGCGGAATACTGGCGATAAGGGCGTATTTCAGGACTAATCTGAGGGGTGTTTTCAACCTCGTGCTTTACATTCCTGAAATTAATCGACTTCGGTCACCGCCTGATAGGTTCACAGACGGCGGTTGCGCATCGAGAGCGCCCACAGGACAATCGACAGTGCTGCGAGAATAAAAGCGATCGCGATGCCACCAGCCAACAATTTCATTTGGTCTGCATCAGCAATTGCGCGCAACTTGAGAACGTGCCAAGCTGGAATAATGATCTGATCCGCGAGCGCGGGGATCGCTACAATTCCAAAGACAATGGCAATTACCCATCCAACTCGGGTCGCTCGCATGTTGTCGATCGAACGCATTTCGGCTTCCCGTAAGGCCAGGGCGGCTTCGATTTCACTCACGAGAGTCGGAAGACCAAGCGATCTCCAGCCAGATTCGAGGAGATCGCGGATTTCTCCTGAATAACTCACTTCCCGCATTTGTAATCGAAGCTGAAGCACGAAGCGTTTCACGCTCATCACCTGGTCCGTCGACCGAAGCTCCTCCGCACGGTGGTAGAGGCCCCGGTGCAGCATGTAACCGTACTCGAGAAGCTCCATAAGGGCCTGCCGCTCATAAATGAAATTTCCACGGTTCGGATCTGCGCGGTTGTTCTCTTGCTTGAGACCTCGTAGGGACCAGACCCAGAGAGAGGCCGTTGTCGCGACAAACACGCTGTAGTCCTCGAATAAGCGCAGATCCTTCGGCAGGGCGCTCGCAAGTCCCGGGGTACGGGAAAGAATTGAGGCTAAGGAATTCGCGTGTACTAAGGTGTTCTCAGCTGCGGTTTCCCGCTGATCTTGGAAACGGATTAAGTGAATGTGCGGACGTCCAGACCAAAATGCACCCAGGTTCGGTGGAACCTTTGGGCCCATCAGCAAAAAGGCCAACCCAACCCGAGGACCAGTGACCAGATATGAGCAGGTATGAAATATCGACATAGCTACCGAACGAAGGGAGTCACATTCTCCACTAAAAGGAGAGAGGAGAAAGGAGAAGGCCTCGTCCTGAACTTGCGTCGTCAGCTGAGCAATAGCTGCGTTGTGCAAGACTTGCGACCACGCGTACTTGCACCGCCGAAGAAGCGGGACTTTTGCCGAACGATAATAGGCAGCCGTTGCATTTCGCGCCAAGCCGGGGTTTACGAGCGCTGTCGTGAGTTTGAGTCGAGGCAGATTGACCGCGTACTGGATGAAGTCGGAGAGAGGGGTTGGCCTGGACGGGCCGATCATCCTTAGTTCCAAGACTAGGACCCCTGATTCGTAAATCACTAGTACGGGATAGAGATTCAACTCAGAGGTCGATTTGTCGCCTTCTGTCGCCGCAACAACGACCTTGCCGAGATACGCGCGGATATATTCGTCTGCGAACGAGTGTTCTTCTCCAAGAACACGACGCTCGCCGATAAAGA
>Ga0187812_1000275_pt1 | contig 18659 bp, 11 predicted proteins | sample NC_S_2_FD_130582 | JGI IMG/M metagenome (GOLD analysis project Ga0187812, IMG submission 130582) | Wetland sediment microbial communities from Neuse River Estuary, North Carolina, USA - ASW-S_2 | ecosystem: Environmental > Aquatic > Freshwater > Wetlands > Sediment | place: USA: North Carolina...
ATTTGGCTATCAGGGATAGGGAAACGCATGCAAAAAAATTAAAAGGTCAACTTGATGAAATTCAAAATGAATTAGACGAAACAAAAGAGGAATTAGGACTTAAAGGCGATTATGGAATTCATGTAGAGTTTGAGAGCGAACCTAACTTTGAATTAAAGATAGATAGTTTAGAAAGATTAAGAAGTGGAATTGAACTTGAAAATGTAAGGATACTAAATAACACAACCTATGCAACTGTTTATATACCCGAAGGTAAAATAAAACATTTCTTCAACATTATCGATAAATATTTAACTCAAAATGTAAAAAACAAGGAAATTGCAAAAAACAAAGAACTCGTTGAAAGCATATCAAATATTAAATCAGCAACTTTAAAAGCTTTTTGGACTGATTTTGAAAACCTAGATAACATATCTAATGATGAAATTAAATGGTGGGAGGTATGGCTAAGAAATGGTAACAGCCAAGGTGAAAGAGAAAAAATATTTAATGAGTTTCAAAATTTTGCCGAAAAAAACAAAATTCTATTAAGTGATACCAGACTTATATTTCCGGAACGAACAATTATTTTAGTTAAAACATCAAAAGGACAATTAAGCGAGTCAATACTTTTTCTTAATTGTCTCGCTGAATTAAAATTACCTCACGACACTCCGGAAACATTTATGCAGATGAATATTGGAGAACAAAGAGAGTGGATTAATGAAATTTTAAGAAGAACAACCCTACCTTCCATGGATGCTCCTGCAATTTGTATTTTAGATAGTGGCATTAATAGAGCACATCCCCTAATTGAGCCCGCTCTTAATCAAAATGATATGCATACATACAATCCAGCTTGGGGATCTAATGACTCTGATGGACACGGTACAGGAATGGCAGGTTTAGCACTTTACGGTGATCTATATGATATTCTAATTTCAACATCAAAAATAAATCTAAATCATCGTTTGGAGTCCGTCAAATTATTTTTTAATCCTTCAGCAAACCCCCCAGAATTATATGGTTCAATAACTCAAGAATGTATTGCACGAGCCGAAATAGAAGCACCATTTAGAAAGAGAATTGTTTGTTTGGCAACGTCCTCAAGGGAAAAAAGATATAAAGGCTCTCCCTCATCGTGGTCATCAGCAGTAGATCAAAAATGTTTTGGCTCATTGGATGATTCTAAAAGTTTAATTTTGGTAGCAAGTGGGAATTTAGCATTTAACCAAATTGCAAATTATCCTAACGAAAATAAAGCCGAAAGTATACATAATCCAGGACAATCATGGAATGCAATAACAATCGGTGCGATGACTAATAAAAATTATATTAACCAAAGCAAATGGCCAAACTATATACCAATTGCGCCATTGGGTTCTTTAAGTCCTGCTAGTACTACTTCATACACTTGGGAAGAAAAATGGCCAATAAAACCTGACATTGTTTTAGAAGGTGGGAATTTAGGAAAGGAGTCCATTTCTTCTAGTTATGATTTTTTAGATTCTTTACAATTATTAACAACACACCATCAACCATTATCAAGATTGTTTGCTGTTTTCGGAGATACAAGTGCGGCTACTGCTATTGCTAGCAGATTAGCCGCTTTAATTTTGGTTGAGTATCCTGACCTATGGCCAGAGACTATAAGAGCTTTACTTATAAATTCAGCAAGTTGGACAGCAAATATGTTAGATGGTGTTGAATTGGAAAGAGCGAATAGTAATACTAAAAAAAATATATTAAGAATTTACGGTTATGGAATACCGGACATTAAAAGAGCTATCTGGAGTTTAAAAAATAATTTAACTTTAATTTATCAAAGTTCACTACAACCGTTTTTAAAAGAAGAAAATGTTATTAAAACGAATGAAATTAATTATCATAACTTACCTGTACCGTCTGATGTTTTAAGAGGAATGGGATTTACTGATATTGAAATGAAAATAACACTTTCCTATTTTATTGAACCAAATCCAAGTAATAGAAAATATTTCGGTAAATATGATTATCAATCTTGTGGTTTAAATTTTGATATTAGGAAAGGCGCGGAAGATATTGAAACATTCAAAAGAAGAATAAATGGTTTATCCCGCGATGGAAATGAAACATATTCCTCAGGTGGATTACATTGGGTTCTTGGCCCTAATGCTAGAAACCGCGGCTCAATTCATTCAGATATTTGGAAGGGTAAAGCTGCCGATTTAGCAGATATGGATTTAATAGCAGTTTATCCTGTAACTGGTTGGTGGCGTACAAGGAAGCAATTAAAAAAATGGGAAAATAAAATTCGATATTCATTAGTTGTATCAATAAAAGTAGAAGATGTTAATGTAGATATTTATACACTAATTAGAACTATGATAACAAACATGGTACAAATTTCTTAGTGGCTTAAAAACAACAAAACCCTCTGCGCTATTTACGAGCAACCCTCCGGAAGCCCAAGCAAAGGGATTTACTTGTTATTCAAAATTACACCACCTACGATCCATTCGGATTTTCAGTGGTTCGAAGCAAACATAATGAAAAAATTTATTAATTCAAATGATTCGGAATAATGAACATATAAAGCATAGTTAAAACAAAACACAATAGTATGAAACTTCATTTTGATGCAAACCAAACATACCAGAAAGACGCGATAGGATCCGTTGTAAAACTATTTGAGGGACAGCCGTTAAACAAAGGAGATTTTGAAATTTCCGGTAACGGCGGCGCTTTAACTTTATCAGAGCTAGGGTTCGGGAATAACATTTCTTTAACCGAACCGGAGATACTTAAGAACCTTCAGCAAGTACAAAGCGAGAATGAAATAAATCTATCCGAAAAACTTGAGAGATTTTCTTATAGAGATGCTAACGGAGACGGAAAAGAAAAACCGGTGGAAACAGCCTTCCCGAACTTTACTATTGAAATGGAAACCGGAACCGGCAAGACGTATGTTTATTTAAGAACAATTTACGAACTGAATAAAGTTTACGGGTTTTCTAAATTTGTTATAGTTGTGCCGAGCATTGCGATAAGAGAAGGCGTATTAAAGAGTCTCCAAATAACCGAAGACCATTTGCAAAATCTTTATAACCGCACACCTGTTAACTATTATGTTTACGACAGCAGACGGCTGCCGCAGCTAAAAAACTTTGCCACAAGCAATGCTATACAAATATTGATTATCAATATAGATTCTTTTACAAAAGACACTAACATAATAAATCAATACCGGGATTCTACAAACGGCAAGAGACCTATTGAATATGTGCAGGCTACAAACCCAATCGTTATACTTGACGAACCGCAGAATATGGAAACAGACGCAAGGAAGAAGGGTATTGCAAATCTTAACCCGCTTTTTGTTTTAAGATATTCAGCTACGCATAAATATATTTATAATCTTATTTACAAGCTTGACCCTGTAAAGGCATACGACCTTGGGTTAGTAAAACAGATTGAGGTTGATTCCGTTTATTCCGAAAATGATTTTAACGATGCATTCATTCAGCTTGAGAATATTTCTTCTGCAAAGACAAAGATAACTGCAAAGATAAAAATTGATGTTAATGCCGACGGAGGAGTAAAAAGAAAATCAATAAAAATAGACTCGAAGCATTATGACTTATATGAACTGTCGGGTAAAAGAGACCAATACAAAGATCTTCTTGTAAACGGAATGAATTACGAAGAGCAGTTTATAGAACTTTCAAATGGGAAAATATTGCGTGCAGGCGAGACAACCGGCGACTTTAGAGACGAGATAATGAAAATCCAGATTCAAAAAGCTGTTGAAGAACATTTTATAAAAGAGAAGCAGCTTGGCGAGAAGGGAATAAAGGTTTTATCTCTTTTCTTTATAGACAGAGTAGCAAATTACCGCAGCTATGATGAATCCGGGAATATAATGCAAGGTAAGTTTGCGGTTTGGTTTGAAGAATCGTTTGAACGCTTTCAAAAGAAATATCCCGGTGTTATTAAATATGATAAAGAGAAAGTTCATAATGGATATTTTGCACAGGACAGAAGCGGGCATTACAAAGATTCTTCTTCCGGAGAATCGAAGGATGACGATGACGCATACCATTTAATTATGAAAGACAAGGAAAGGCTTCTCGATGCGAATGAACCGCTGAGATTTATATTCAGTCACTCTGCTTTAAGAGAGGGCTGGGATAATACAAACGTATTCCAGATATGCACATTAAACGAAACCGGCTCGGTAATGAAGAAGCGGCAGGAAATTGGACGGGGTTTAAGATTATGTGTTAACAGTGACGGGTATAGAGTATTCGATAAAAATATTAACCGGCTTACGGTAATTGCGAATGAAAGCTACGAAACATTTGCCAGGACGCTTCAGAAAGAAATTGAAGATGACTGCGGCATCCAATTTACAGGCAGAATAAAAGATAAAAGAAACCGTGTACCGATAAAATTGAAAAAGAACTATGAATTAGACCAGAGATTTTTAGACCTATGGGATAAAATAAAATATAATACCAAATACAGGGTAAATTATTCAACTGAAGAATTGATAAAAGCAGCGGCTAAGGCAATCAGTAAAATGCCTGAAGTAACGTTTCCCTTAATTCGCTCAATTAAAACGGGTATGGATCTAGTTAAAGAAGGAGTAGGAGGGCATCAGATAAATTTCAATTCTTATAGGATTAATGATTATAATTCTGTTGTACCGGATGTAGCAGGCTTTATACAAAGCAGAACGGATTTAACAAGATCAACAATAATTAAAGTATTGTGGGAATCTGGAAGATTAAACGATGTTTTAAAAAATCCCCAGTTGTTTCTTGATATGGTTGTAAAAGAAATTAAAGATGTCTTGACTGATTTGATGATCGAAGGGATTAAATATGAAAAGATGGGCGAGTCATCATATTATAAAATGGAATTATTTGCGGAGAAGGAATTAGAAGGATATAAGGAATATCTTTATACAGTTAAGAAAGAAGAGAAAACTTTATATAATTACATTCCATGGGAATCTGAAGTCGAGAGAAAATTTGCGGAAGACTGCGAATCGAATGAGAACATTGAATTTTATATAAAGCTTCCTAGCTGGTTTGTTATAAATACTCCAATTGGTACTTACAATCCAGATTGGGCATTGATTTATAAGAACGATAAGAAAATATATTTTGTAGCAGAAACAAAATATTCATTAGATCCGATGAAAAGATATTCTTATGAGAACTACAAAATAAAATGCGGTAAAAAACATTTTGAAGAATTTGAGGATGTGGAATATCAAACAGTAAGTAAGTTGAAGGAATTAAAAATCTAATTGAAATCATAAACAAGGAACATAATGCCAATAAAATCGGGACCGGTAAATGATGTTCCTACATGATTGTTGAGATCTTTATTCGTTAATGTTTTTGTGTTTCGCATGAATTTCATTCGTGAAATTCTTTAAAACTAAAATAATAGGTTTATAAAAAATATCTAATGGGTTGTATATGAAAAAATTTATTTATTCTTTTTCATTCGTTTTGCTTTTTTCTTTTCATTCAATATTTCCGCAGGGGAAAGACACGTTGGGATCTTTCTATTATCAAAAAGGAATTGAGGCATTATCAAAAAATGACACCGAGACGGCGAAGGATATCTTTAAGAGCAGCATTAAGGAAAAGGACAATGCGCCTGCTGAGTTTGAGCTTGCAAAAATATACAGGGCACAGAAATCAAACGCCTTTCTGAATCTTTCACGGCTTCATATAAAAGCGGCTGTTGAACTCGATCCTAAAAATATTGAGTACAGACTCTTCTATGCTTCTCTCTCGATAGAATTGTATAACGACAGTTTCTTTGAATTTAATGCATGGGGAGACGCGGTTAAGCAGTATAATAAAGTTATTGAACTGGACAGCACAAATTCCGAGGCTCTGGAAGAATTAGGGGAATTAGAGAAAAAGGAATTTGAAGAAAATAATCTTACGGGAAATTTGGATTATGAATCTGACGCGTCTACAGAAAACGCCTTAAAAGTTTTGCAAAGATTTAACAGTTCCAATATGAGTGCTGTAGGAAAAAATATGGCAAAGCAAATTTATGATTTAAGCACCGCGCCTATTCAGAAAAGCGAAAAACTTGCACAGGAAAACTTCAAGTCGGCTGAGAACGCATTATTAACTTCTATTAGATTTCATCCCGCATCTTCAAATGCGTATTACGAGCTTGCAACGCTATATGAAGAAAATAAAATGTATGATAAGGGATGCTACTATTTAAAAAAATATACACTTCTCAAACCGGATGATGAAAAAGGACATTTATACTTAGGAATGTTTTATTATCAAATTTCTAAAATGGACAGTTCTAACGCGGAATACATAAAAGCAATAAGCTTGATGAGTCCGAACGATAAAACAGATTTTCAGATTAATTCTGTCAAGATACTCTTAGAGCCGCTTTTGGGAGACAAGATAAAAACCTATTCCGATGACGAATTAAAACAAATAATAAAAATATACTGGGAAGCCCGCGATCCACTGTATTTATCGGCGTATAACATAAGACTTCTTGAACATTATTCAAGAGTCACATATGCAAATCTTTGGTTCGGCGAACCTGATTCAATTGTTCCGGGATGGAAGACAGACCGCGGAATGATAATGATTAGATACGGTTTTCCATCTTCACGATTGCAGCTTCAACCCGGCGGCGTCAGTTATAATGATAAAATTAAAACAGAAATATGGACCTACCCGGATAAGACATTTGCTTTTACGGATGAATTGAGGAACGGGCATTATCTGCTTGCTCAAAGGGGAAGATCTCAATACTGGGATAGTTCGCAAGACCTTGCGGAAGATCTTAAAAAAACACAGCCAGAAGAATATAATCCTAAATTTCAAGGACCGGCTTTCAACGTTCCTTTTAGTCTAACCGAATTTAAAGACCAATACATACCGGGGCTGACAGATATCTATGTCAGCTATGGAATAAAATTTAATAAGGATTCATTGTTAAGTCCGCAATATAATTTTAATCATAACGCAGGTTTATTCTTCTTCGATAAATATTATAAAAAGCTTGCGGGTGTTAAAGCTTCGATATCATATTTAAATTCTAAAGATATGGTAACAGCCGGTGATTCGGGTAACTTTTTGGTTAACTCTCTTTCCGTAAGCGCGAGACCGGATTCGGGGAATTTTTCTTTTGAACTAATTAATAATTCTGATCAAGGAGCAGCTTCATATCATTTCGGATATAAAATAGAAAATTATGCATACGGCAAACTGGAAATAAGCGATATGATTTTGGCGTCGAAGCTAAGCAGCGATTTAAGAAGCGCGGGAACAATCACGCGGAAAAATATTACCATATTGCCTAATCCTTTAAATATCTTCGAAAGCAGTACAAAGCCGTATATTTATTATGAGCTGTATAATTTGAAAACGAATTCAAACGGCAACACAAATTTCACACAGGAAATTGTTCTGCAAAACGCTACGTTGAAAGAAAAAGGAATATCTCTCGGAAAGATAATCGGATCGATGATCAAGTTTGTATCTAAAGGCAGCTCCGAATATAACGTAAGTATTTCTTCCAACTATCAGACAAGTGAGAAAGATCCGCAAATGTATTTGCAAATAGACATGTCCGGTTATGCTCCGGGCAATTATATTTTAACCGTTAACATTAAAGATAATTTAAGCGGGGAAGCGGTGAGCAAGAGCGTAAAATTTTCGTGGAAATAAATTATAACTGTAAGAGATTTTTAATCATTGATAATTAACATTTATTCCTCTTGGTAAACATAGTTCAAAGGTAAAAGATCGGCGATCCGCAGCTGGGACCATTCGCCGTATGTAGCTACCGCGTAGTAAGATGTTAACAAATTTCCATACTTATCTATCCTTACAGAAGGGTAACGAAAATGCAGTATGTCAGGTAAGTTGTTTAAGCTGCGCTGTATAACGAGTCCTCCGATATAATTAAAATTATAAACGGTTGAATCGCTGTCGCATGATATATCCAAATCTTCTGAGAAGACGCCTTCGCCCGTAGTTTCGTGCAATATAAAATAATCCTTATCCAAAAGATGGTGGACCAAGTCGTAGTAAAAATGTTTAGGAGAATCCAAAAAAGCTTTTTGTCTATTGTTTTCCCAAGTGCGTTTTTGATCCTCGGAGGCAGCGGGTAATTCCTCAAAACGCGGATAGCATATGAACATTAGAGAATTTTTACGCGGGTTATATTCCAGAGAATCCAAAACAACATACAGCAAATACCCAAGAGCGTCATTTTGAACTTTTATTACGCTGTCAGCGTAAGCTTTAAAAGAATTTGTTTTATCATCCTTAACAAAATATAATACCTCAGGGTTCAGAATTTTAGTATCCTCCGCATTAATTGTCTCTCCAATAAATAATTTCGTAAAAATATTTAAATTCTCTTTCCAGTCCTTTGGGATAGAGCCGGTTACATTAACAGGGCTAAGATTTATCATTTTCATTTTTAATGTAACGTTAAAATTCAAAATAGCAGGCTGATAAGATGAGAAGCTTTGCTTTTCCGTTTGATAACCAACGCAGCTAAAAATAATATCATATGTACCGTACGGAATATTTGTAATAATGAACTCACCGTTTTTCGCTGTCGTAGTTCCTATTGTAGTATTAGATAAAAATATGTTAACGTTCTCTAAAGGAGCTCCAGTTTCTTCATTGACAACTTTTCCACTAACTGTAATTTGATTATCCTGCCGGGCAAGAATAGCGGTTGACAATATTAAAAATATTGCAGCTGAAGTAAGTATATATCTCATCCCTAAACCCATAGTCTGTTTATTAAAATATAATTATATTATTAGATTCTAACAAATTTAAAGACGCTGTTAAACTGTTTTCATATACATAAAACGGCATTTCACGGAATTAATTCTATTATAGAATCTCCAACGCTTTTAGATTTGCAGATACTAAAAATCTAATTGAAATCATAAACAAGGGACATAATGCGATAAAATCGGGACAGGTATATGAAGTTCCTACATGATCAATTTTCGGGGGATTGTTTGAACGTTTGAGATTTGTGTTTGATATGCGCTGTTACTAATATTTTAAAGTGAAAAGAATAATTTATCATTCCTTATTTTTCATCCGTTGATGTGAATCGCATTAAATTTATAAGCTTAGAATTTTAATTTTTGTTATATTTAAGATGCTTGACGGGCGGAACCGAAGATTACTGTTTTCCGCAGGGCAAAAAATAATATGCTTTTAATATCAAAGGTGATTGTTTTATGGAAGAGGATAACACAGGCAAAAAGGGCGAGGGAGAATCATCAAACGAGGAAAGCAGAAAGCTTACCAACGATGAAATATATAAACTGAAAGAACAAGAATACCTGGCTGAATTGAATGCCAATCCAAAGTACCTGGAGGTCTTTGATAATTACAGCCCTTTCACTTTAGATTCTTTTAAAGTTCTATACGCCGCTATAAAAGCAAATGTTTTTCTTTACGGTGAAAATTATCTAAAGTGTGAAGAGGACTATGCAACAAGATATTATAAAGCTGCCCAGAAAAGGTTCCGGGATATACAGCAAAAAAAATTATTCGACCTTCAATGCAGATGGCGGGCAGAAGAAATTAAAATTCCTGAGATAGGAACCACAGGCGATTTTAGGCTCTGGGAAGAAGACGTCCTGATCTGTCCTTTTCTAACGCCTGTAGCGCAACATGAGTTTGATTTATATATTGACTTCATTTCCGAGACTTCAGATTATGAGAAGATCGCAGATGTAGATACCTGGCAGGACTATGACGATTTTAAAGCATGGCAAAAGGACGACGCAGAAAAAGCATGGCGGGGCAGGAGGTATCCAGAATGGTATAAGTTCCATGATTCACGGACGGGAAAGAACTACATGAAACAACTGCCGGACATTCGCGGGGAAAAAGAAGAATTTTACATGAACATAATGAGGGAAAAATGGAAGAAAGAACGTGAAGAAAAAGAAAAAAATAATCCCCAAAAGGAGGAAGAGAAACTCAAAAACCTTTATCCTTCCGGAGAAGATTTGGAAAAGTTTATGGAGCTTTTTGAGGATGGAAAATTATTGAGACTACATAAAGCCCGGGACCGTTCCGAGGAAATGGAAGAAGATTATGACCTTAACGAGGCAATCGAAACTCTACAGATTTCAGAAGAAAATGTTGAAATAAATTTTAACGAAGATTGGCGGCAAGGAATTATTGAAGCGGCAAGCGGCTGTATGAGAAAAAGACTGATTGAAGAGTTAAAGAGGTTCTATAAAGATTATTTGTTCAGGCTTAGTATCGGTCTGTCTTTAGAAGATGATCCGAATAGATATAAATTGGGTTTCTATATTGCAAGGAACCTTAAGGATGACATCCTTGAAGCGAGAGAGATTAACGGAGAACCAAGAGATTTGAATTTTTAACTCGGAGGATAAATTGGACGAAGATAAAAACAAAACAGAAAGCGCGTCTGAAAGAATCGAGAGGGAAAAGAGGGAGCGGGAAGAAAAGCTAAAGCGGCTTGAGGCGGAATACCTGGAAGATTTAAAGACCAATCCTTGTTATAAAGAATTCTTCTCCCAGTATACTCAAAAAAGCGTTGACTCATTTATTCAAAGATATGCCTCGCATAAAGCATCCCTGGTTGTTTACGGTCATTATTATGTTGAAGAACTAGAAGGTTACATATCAAAGCATTATACCGCCGCTGAAGAAATGATATGGGATATACAGCAGCGGAAGCTGTATGATCTTCAAATAAAATGGAGGGCTGAACAAGTTAAGATTCCCGAAATTGAAATATCAAAGGAATTTGATTACTGGGAAGACCATATTAAATCATGCCCGTTTTTAGAGCCTATTACTAGAGATGAACTTGATCTTTATATCTCTTACCTAGAATACAGCTGTTACGATGATATTTTTTATTGGGACTTGTACAGAAGAGATTTCCAGGATTATGAAGAATTTAAGAAGCATTATTTTTATCTTGAGAGGCATGAAGAATACTATAGAGATCCTCCCCCCTGGTACGAATTTTATGAATCAAGGACAGGATTAAGCGCATTATATCTGCTTCCTGATCTAAGAGGCGAAAAGGAAAAGTTTTATTTTCGTCTTTACCGTGAGAACAAGAAAAAAGAAGAAGAGGCAAAAGGCAAAAAAAAGCCGGCGCCAGTAGTTAACCATGTAAATCGTGAAATTATCAGTACTGATTTAAACTTCATCCTGGAATTTGCAAAGAAGTATGAGGACGGCGATACTTTCCAGAAGTTTATCGGATATAAAAGGCAGGTTGAGATGAACAATGACGACGACTTAACAGATGCGATCCGTACACTTCAGTCGGCGGACCGTCTAATGCCCATAGATTATAATAAAAAATGGAAAGACGGGATTATTGAAGCCGCGCATAATTATGAAAAAATAAAGCTGATTGAAGAGATGCCCAAAGTTTATGCAGATTATTTATTTCGTTTAAGTACGGGTATAAGCTTTGAAGAAGAAGTGAAAGAGCTGCGGGATAGTTACCTGGGAAAATATATTGACGAAGAAAAAGCGGAGATATTAGAAGGCAGAATGCTTAACGGCGAGCCTCCGGATTTTAATTTTTAGTACAATCTCTGCCGGGCATTGATATATAAAATCGTAGAGGAATTTTATTTTGCTGTAAGATAAAATATGCATACGGAAATTGTTCAAGTCATCCCGGCAAGAAAAACACACCCCTTTGGTTCCCCTCTCGAGAGGGGAAAAATAACATACATGGTAGATCAACAATTTACTAAAGGTAGTCATGAATATGTTTGGAATGCTTCTTCATATTCAAGCGGGGTATATTTTTTCAGACTTGAAGCAAACGGCTTTAGCCAGACTGTAAAAGCATTATTATTGAAATAGAAATTTAGGTGGGAATGTAAATTAGTATGGAAAATAAAACGAAGGAAAAGTTAAACGATTTTACGTTTTGTGATTAACTCTGAGATAAATCAAGGTTATTGATAGATCTAAATTTATTATTAATTGGTTTAAATTTCAGTCCTATGACGAAGCATTCACCAAATTATCTTATTTAGTTTTGGACAACCAGAGGTACACATACTGAAGTATGTGCTACGGAAAATAATGCATGTGTGATTTATAAAGACAATAGAAGAAAATTTTTATTAAGGTTTATAGATTTCAAATTTGAATTAATGAATTGCGCTTTTAAAAAGATGCGAGAATATTTTCAGCTCATCTAAACTTGCATCGGATATAATCCAGAAATTCATACCGGAGTTATTCCAGTTAATAATATTGTATCCTTGTAATTCCGAAATACCGGATGGAACCGGATGCCCGCCTTCAAGCGCTATAAAAACATTTATTATGTGCTTTTTGTAATTATAAACCAATACCGCCGCAGGACGGTTTTCAATAAAATCTATTCGACCGCCATATAAAGGGAAGCCATCTTCTTTAAGATCCACAACGGGCGGAGAAAAATCCAATTTACCGTCGAACCAGGGCTTAACCGTGTGTTGATCTGTAGATTCAACATCTGTTAAATGATTGTACTGCAAAGAGCGGAGGTGATTATTTAAAATAAATTCATCAAGGTTTGAAGTTCTCGTATTATTATTATTAATAATCAGTGTTCCTAAAACAAAAATTAAGGCGACTGAAAAAGCGAGCGCAATATTATTCCAAGCGAAAAGTTTTTTACGATACCATATTACCGGCTTTTTTGAAATACGCAGCGAAGAGCTAAGCTTATCAGTTAGAGATTCAGGAGCAGAATAATACAGCTCTTTATTTTTGAGAGCAGATCGCAAGTTAATACAGTCGCGGAGAACCGCAGAACATGACTGGCATTCATTTAAATGCTTTTCAACTTCAATGCATTTTGATAAATCCAATTCATTATCAACGTAAGCGCTAATTAAAATCTGAATATCGTCACAATTCATTTTCATCCTCATCCTTTAACTGATCAGCCAGCATGAGATATAAATTCTTTCTGGCTCTCGCAAGGCGCGACATAACAGTGCCCGCGGGTATCTGAAGTATATCCGAAATTTCTTTATAAGACAGGTCTTCCATTTCACGCAGAATAATAACCTCACGGAATTCAAGCGGCAGATTTTCAATTGCATCCTTTATAATACCGGCGTTTTCTTTCCGCAGGTATATAATTTCGGGATTAGTAGAGTCAGTAGATATTTGAACCGGGTTGTTTTCCATGCTGATTATTTTATCAAATTTCTTACTAACGCTGAATTTAGTATAGAAAACATTTTTTACAATTGCGAGCAGCCATGATTTACTGTCTCCTCCTCTAAATCCGCCGAAGAACTTAAACGCTCTTAAGAAAGCATCCTGGACTATGTCTTCGGCATCATTGTCATTGCGAGTAAGCCAGCGCGCAAAGTTATAAGCCGAATCCCGGTGAGGCAATATCAACTTCTCAAAGCTGTAGTTCTTATTTAAGTCATCCAAGAAATTCTTCCCGGTAATATTTTTAATTATTAACTGCCATATTTAACAGAGACTACAATCTAATGCAATTTATTCCCGGCGGTTTTTGTAATATGAAATATCTCACATTTGAGTATGCAACAACAACATTATCCGGATAGTCAGGAATAAATTTATTTAATATAAGTCTTGCTTCTGTAATTAAAAAACATTCACACAATAATAAGGATAACCACCATGAGCAAGTTTATCGAAGAAGACAATAACAAAGACGGCATAGACAGGCGCGGATTTTTGAAATGTATGGCATGGACAGGCACAGGCGTGCTGTGGTTTATGAACGGGGGTACCTTAAGATCGCTTGGTCTCAGCCAGATTTTTGACTCATCCACAGGCGATATAAAGAAAGGTATCAATCTAAAGAAGGGTGATTTCAGCTTTGTTCAGATAAGCGACAGCCATATCGGATTTAACAAGGCTGCAAACCCGGATGTAGTAGGAACACTGCAGGCTGCGATATCAAAGATTAATGCATTGGAAGTACAGCCGTCTTTTATAATTCACACAGGCGATCTTTCGCATTTATCAAAGCCTTCGGAATTTGATACACTTGAACAGGTACTTAAAGGAATAAGAACAGATAAAATATTCTTCGTACCGGGCGAGCATGATTTTCTTGCAGACAACGGAGCAGAATATTTAAAGAGATTCGGAAAAGGAACGAAGGGAACCGGCTGGTACAGCTTTAATACTCACGGTACGCATTTTATCGGTCTTGTAAATGTAGCCAATTTAAAAGCCGGCGGGCTGGGAGACTTAGGCAGCGAGCAGCTTGAATGGCTTGAGGATGATCTCCGCGGAATAGCGAGCAGTACGCCGATAGTTGTATTTGCGCACATACCGTTGTGGAATGTATATCCCAAATGGGGCTGGGGAACAGACGACAGCGCACAGGCGCTTAGATATTTAAAGAGGTTCGGATCGGTTACAGTTTTAAATGGTCATATACACCAGGTAATGCAGAAGGTTGAAGGGAACATAACATTTCACACTGCAATGTCTACAGCATTTCCTCAACCGGCACCCGGTGAGGCAGATTCTCCGGGTCCAATGAAAGTACCTGCTGAAAAGCTAAGAAGCCTGCTTGGATTGGCAAGCGTTAATTATATGGAGCACATGCATACGCTTGCTGTAATTGATTCGCCTTTAATGAACGGGGTTATGAATACTCCTGAAGTAGAGGGAAAAAAGGAAAAAGAAAAAAGCAGAAATCCCGGCAAGGATCAGATAATAATAAAGAACTATAAGTTCATGCCAGAAAAGCTGACCGTAGCAGCGGGGACAAAAGTAATATGGACAAATACCGATGACTCACCGCATTTAGTTTTGAGCGACGATAAATTATTTTCTTCACCTCCCTTAGATACAAATGATAAATACTCGTATATATTTAATACTCCCGGTGATTATAAATATTTCTGTAAGATTCACCCGATGATGGTTGGAGAAGTCGTTGTGAAGTAGCGGAATGAAAGAAAGTAACAAGTAACGGGTGACGAGTGAGGTGTGACGAGATGGAATGGTGAAATTATTATGTCGTAAAATGCAAGCGCGATTTATTGAGTGAGCAAATGGATGTCATTGGTCAATGGTCATTAGTCATTAGGATCAAAAAAAGTCTAAAGAATTTTTCCAGTTAGAACGAACATTTAATTGAAATTCCTAAAATTCTTTTAAATATAAGATTTTGCCGTTGAAAGAGATATTAACGTTTTTATCATTCCTCAAATCATATACTGTATATTTATCGCCATCTGAAAGAAGGATCAAATTATCAGTCCACCAACCCGCAACGTTAACAATGCCTTCATCATTGCTGATGAGCGTCCTCTCGGTCCTGGATTCATTATCGTATATAATACATTTGTTATTAACGCTGTTCATCGTCATGTCCTGCCTGTTAATAAAAAGATATTTCCCGGAAGGCGACCACATGTCATTTATATAATTAAATATTGTTGCTCCGTCAGGCAATGTTTTAGGAATATCAAACTCTTCAATTATTCCATCAACCCCGTCAACCTGATACGTCTTAAGGTTAGCGGTCTGTTTCGTTTTTACATCATAGAAATACTGATACCTGATATCGGTATATTTTTGAGTAGCGGCATTATAATTTATCGATCCGACTTTCAAAAATGAAATAACATTGCCTGCCGGCGACCAAGCAACATTAGTAAATCCGGTTTGTGTATGCGCAATTGATTCCTCTGGTGATCCGCCGATCTTTTGCACGACCAGTTCTTCTTCTCTGATGGATTTTCCTTTTTCATTTGTAAAAATTTTATAAGGTATATGAAAAAATTCGGAACCGGAAGGAGAAATTTCAAAATGTACAAGTCCGTGAGAATCATCTTCTTTCTTAAAATCCTTAAAAATATCATTACTATTTTTTTCGATTAAGTAATAATGATTTTGATATATGCTGCTGCACGGATCAAATTCATAAAGAAGATATTTATTGTTTATATAGCCGGCAAGTCGGTTTCCTCTAACAGGGGTAAAATTTTTTATTGTTTTATTCTTAGCGGTATTTATCAGCGAAGTATATTTTTCTTTCGGGTAGGAGTCGTTATAACCTGAATTTAAATTAATATATAATAATGAATCATTTGCCCAGACCAGATCAACTCCATTATTGCCGCGGTCGCTCTTTAGCCATGCTAGGTCGTTATTATCCAAGTTTATTGAATATACATTAGTCTTATTATTTACGGAATCATAATCATAGAATGCGAGAAATCCATTCGACGGCGACAGCTTAAAATTATCCGCTGATATTCCATAGTTGGCAGGTAAGCTTAGAATAAGCTTCTTAACGCTGTCTTTAGAATTTACATACCAAATAGACGCGTGATCACCCGGATTATCCAAATAAATACCTGAATAATTTAATTCACCCGCATTGTTCTTTGGCTTTGGTAGATTGTCAGCTGAATTATTCTTTTCGACATTTGATGAGCTGCCGCAATGGAAATTTAATATTGAAAAAATGATGATGATAAATATAGCTGCTGATTTCATTAACCTACTTTCACGAAATTTAATATCTACTAATTACGAATAATTTAGATTGTGCAAATAATTATTAAAGAACAATTACAACAATAATTAATTCTCTCCATTTAGACATAATCCTTCATAGAAAAAATTATTCTATTCCGGCGGCATAGAATACTGCAGACGGCGCTGATGGTTATTTTGAAGAACCATGAAGCGGCTTGATCCGTTGTTCTTTTACTGTGATTAAATAAAAGTGCGAAGCAGAGTATGAATATGCTGGGAGAAAATATATTTAAAATTTTTCGTTGACCGCTATTTATTTATCAGAATTATGTTAATTTATTTAGAGTATAATAATTTTTATCCGGCAAAACGCCGGCGTTCAAAGTTAAAAGGACAAAATGCGAAGTTCAAAGTTAAGTACAAAGGAAATATCTCTGCATTAAAACTTAAAAGGTAAAATAACAATACAAGGATTAAAAGCGGTATGAATAACAAATTACTTAATGAATATGAAAAACCGACCGGGATTCATTTCAGAATTTTATTCATGAGCTGGGCGGGCTGGGTATTCGACTTTTACGATCTTATTCTTTTTTCATTCCTTCTTATTCCCATAGGCAGTGAGCTTCATTTAACATCGATAGAACTTTCGTTTGTACTCGGAGCTTCGCTTGCCGCGACCGCAATCGGCGGAGTTATATTCGGAGTTCTTTCAGACAGGTTCGGAAGACGGAGCGTGCTGCAATGGACGATATTAACATACAGCATCGGCACTTTTCTATGCGGCATTTCCTCCGGTATCGCAGCGCTGCTGGTATTCAGAATTATCACCGGGCTCGGCGTAGGCGGTGAATGGGCGACCGGACAAACTTACATAAGCGAAACTTTCCCGGCAAAGAAACGCGGAAGGTACGGAGCGTTTATGCAGACAGGCGCTCCATTTGGAATTGTGCTTGCTTCCATAGTTGGCGGATTTATTGAGCAGCAGATCGGTTGGCGCACTTGTTTTTTCCTTTCAGTCTCTCCCGCATTATTAATTTTATTTATCAGAAAAAAACTTCCCGAGTCTGATGTCTGGCTTGAAAAGAAAAAAATAAATTTAGAATCACCACAAGCTGCGGTTATAAAAAAAGAGCCGAATAAATTCTTGTTATTATTTAAAAGCGAATACAGGAAGCTTTTTATAAAATGTTTAATCCTCGCGATCTTCGACATGTCGGCTTACTGGTTTACTTATACATGGCTGCCCGCATACCTGCATCATGAACGGCAATTTACTTTGGCTAAATCCGCCGTGTGGATGCTTATAACGCAGGCTGGCGGTCTTCTCGGATATTTTACATTCGGATTTTACGCGGACAAATTCGGCAGGCGCCCGGCGTACTCTGTCTACTCGGTTATCATGGCAATCGGTTTAATAATGATAACGCTGCTCTGGAATTATGTTGTAACTTTTCCTCCTTTGATTTTAAGCTTTATGTTCCTTGTCGGTTTTGGTACTGGTATGTTCAGCGGATATGGTCCTTTGTTTGCAGAATTATTTCCAACATCAATAAGAAATACCGCTATGGGTTCGGCGTTTAATCTTGCAAGAGGGATACAATTTTTTACACCGGTTATAATCGCGACAATTGCTGTTAATTACGGATTGGGCGGAGGAATATCGTTAGCGGCATTGTTTGCACTGCTTACGGGCGCATGGATATGGGTCTTCCCGGAAACTAAAGGAAAGGCGATTATTATTTAAAAGCTTATAGATAAAAAGCATTATTGTCAAAAAAAAGTGTCTAAGAATTTTAAGTAAGATTCCCGCCTTTCGAGAATAGCAAGCGCTAAGGGTTATCTTTTTAGAAGATGTATCTGACGGACTAAAATGTTACCTGTCCATAAGATCTTTCACAAGAGGGGCTATAAATTATATAAAGTGTATCAAGTATTTTATCCGACCATTAACTAAATTCGTCTTGTAAAAAAACACTTTTATATCCGGATGAAAAAGAATTTCATAATTTTTTTATTAGTAACATTAAGTATAGCGCTTGCAGGCTGTTTGACTGTAACGGATTATTATGTCCTTGGTGTGAATGATTATCAAGCAGGCAATTACGCGAAGGCAATTGAGAATTTTAATCTTTCGATAAAAGATAATCC
>Ga0187812_1000276_pt1 | contig 18641 bp, 12 predicted proteins | sample NC_S_2_FD_130582 | JGI IMG/M metagenome (GOLD analysis project Ga0187812, IMG submission 130582) | Wetland sediment microbial communities from Neuse River Estuary, North Carolina, USA - ASW-S_2 | ecosystem: Environmental > Aquatic > Freshwater > Wetlands > Sediment | place: USA: North Carolina...
ACCCTGCTTCTCGATGCCTTCGTAATACATGAATCTGCCGCCCTGGCTGGTGCCAATCGCAGGATCGGTCATGGCCGCCTCGAAGCGCACGTCGAGCCTGGGAACGCCGGGGACGTGCGCCAGGTAGAGTCCTGGCCGCCAGGCAGCGCGCCTGGGCGCGTCAATGGGAGAAACGTCATCGTGGACTTCACCATCGGCGTAGAAGGTCAACCAATTTCGGACGAACGGGAGACGATAAGAGACATCGAAGGAACCAAAACGCGCTCCGGGATCGTTGCGCGTGTTCTTTTCGGTTCCCTGCGGCGCCGAGAGGCTGAAGAAGCTCTTGAGAAAGGTGTGCAGCGTAACAGGCGAATGGCCCTTACCGCCAAACAGGGCGGTACGCTCGAACCCGAATTCAAGATTGGGCGTGGGCTTGAAGTTGATCTTCTCCACATGAACCCACGGATTGCCTGGATTCAAGACGTTTGCATATGCAGGCGTCGGATTCGCCTGATATTGCGGATTGAGCACCTCAGTATGCCCGCGCAGCTCGCCAATCAGAAATTCATACCGGAACGGGCCGGTCAATCGCGATAGCAAGGGTATATACAGAGGCTCGATGCGATTGATGTGAAATGCGTAGATATTCTCTGCATTATTCGAATAGGCAAAACTCGCTCCCTGCGCCGGGCCGAGCCACTCATCTTCTTTGCCGAATCAGGTAGCACGGGAAAAGCGGCAAGACGATCTTCATCCTTTGCCGGTTCTTCCACACCCGGATGGTCTCGTAGGTGGGGAGAAATGACTCAACCGCACGCAGGTTGAGATGCCGGACGACCGACTTTTCGTTTTGTGGAACGGTGAAGACCGCATACCAGCTACGACGATTCGAGGCATCGAGCACCGCTGGGCTCAATAATGCCTTGTCTACGAAAGATCGGTCTATCGTTTGCGTGCTCACCCAAGGCCCCTCGTTCAACCAAACGCGCGTCAAAGATGGAAGCAAACTGCTCTGGCATTATTGCAGGGAATTCAAAGCTCAATTCTCTGCATCCCTAGTGAATGTGCACATGGCTTCGCCTACCTGACTTAGCAAATCTCAAGACGCTAAGCCTCTGCTCCGCTCTTCACCCAGCCATGCAATGCGTTGTTTACGCGCGCAAGTGCCGCGTGCAAACCCACACACGCAAAAGACACTCACCCGTAGACATTTCTGCGATTTGCGGCAACCAGAAAAAGGTTCAGAGGATTTTGACTTCAGGGATCTTTTAACGATTTCCAGCCTGTTTTATGAATGTAAGCTACCGCCGTCGTTTTGACAAGCGTTTTTACCACAGAAAGTTTGTTAAATTCCGCCTCTGGGATTTTCATTGCTTCTTTACAGGCAGCAAACATAAACGAGGCAGCGCTCTAATAAGCGCAATTTTCTCAATGTCTTATCCTCTCCCCCTTTGCAAAAAGCGGAGAACCTGCGCCCGACGATGGCGACCAGGGCGCCGCGCCGGCTCGAATGAAAGCGCATGCTATTGTATTTCGATTGCAGAAGGAGTTCGCTCTGGTGCAAATCGTCGCCAACCTCAGTCGCCAGGTACGGCGAGCCTGCCACGACGCAGTTTGCGGAAGCGGCTTGATAAAGTGCGCTGTCCACATCCCTGCTCCCCCCAAAAACCTGCATCTGGGCAATGCGGATCGGGCCGGCATTTGATGGAAATCGACGCTCCGTGGCCGACTCATCCCGGCCGCTGACCCACCAGCCCGCAGCCATTCCCCAAAATCCCGCGATTCCGGCAGCGGCTCCTGGGCTAGCGTCCGCTGCGCCGCGTCCGCGGAATGCGCTCGATTGGCGGGCACGTGGACTCGCGGATGATCAGCTCTGGCAGCACCGCCATGGCGTTGGGAAACAACGCATGACCGCGCACCCGCTGTAGCAGGATCCGCGCCGCCATCTTGCCCATCTGGTTCAGCGGCTGGCGAATGGTGGTGAGGCTGGGATTGTGGTACGACGCGCTCTGAATATCGTCGAAGCCGATCACCGAAATATCTTCGGGCACGCGCAGGCCGTGGTTCATGATGGCGCGGATGGCCCCAATGGCCGCGATGTCGTTGTAGCAGACCATGGCCGTGAAATGCTGATGCCGGTTAAGCAGTTCGCAGGCCGGCTCGAACCCCAGCTCCGGAGTCGAAACGCGGAGGTTGAGCGTAACCGTCAATTCCGGCCGGATCTCAATGCCCAGTTCGCGCGCGATCTGCTTCAGGCATTCCCAGCGGTCGTCGGCGTCGGAGCTGTGGCTGCCGCCGCGCATGAACGCAATCTTGCGATGGCCAAGCTGGTACAGGTGGCGCAGCGTCAGCTCGGCCGCGCGCCGCTGATCGAGCACCACATTGCTCACGCCGGGAATATGCTGATGCCCGGCCACGGCCACGGCCGGCAGCTTCAGGCTGTGCTGCAGCACGGTGTCGATCAGGATGAAACCCTCGACCGAGCGCTCCATCAGCATGCGCGGATACTCTTCGATCAAATCGAGCTTGCGGCGATGGCTGGCGGTAAGGTAAAAATAGCCCTCTTCAATCAGCGACTCCTCGACGCCGGTGAGCACCAGGGCGCTGTAGATATCGCTCAGCTCCGGCACCAGCACGCCGATGGAGAAACTTTGCTGCTTGCGCAGCGAGCGAGCATAAAAGCTGGGCCGGTAATCGAACTTGACGGCCGCGGCCTTGACGCGCTCGCGCGTCTCCTGGGGAATGGCGCGCACGCCCGGCGCATCGTTCAGAACCAGCGAAATCGTCGCCGGAGAGAGATTCAGGTACTCGCCCAGAATGCGCAGATTGATGGGCTGCCCGGGCGGCGGCTCCGGCCTGGATTTGGTTCGCTTGGCCATTCCCTCCTTTGTAACACCTGCATGGGCGGTTCTCACAGGATTTCCGGCCAGCGCCCGGCCGGACGTCCCTGCGGAATCAGCCCCTTCCAAGACATAGCGGTACCACTCTTTGGGGGGGTGAGCCCGCATCCAGCCGCTCAAAAGTACTTCTTCAACTTGAGTATCTGCGACTCGAAACCGTGCCACATCGCGCTGGCGACGGCCGTCGCCATGGCAAGCCGGAACCCAACCACTGCCAGGTTTCCCGCCACGCCATAATGATCCATCCTCAGGTCGAACCAGCCAAAGAAGATGAAGACGCCGATGTGGATCATGTACATGCCGTAGCTGATGCGGCCGTAATAGGCCAGCGGCCCGCGTGCCAGGGCGAGGTTAAGCGGATTGCGCGCCCCTGTCGATGCAATCGCCGCCAGCACCGCGCCCGCAAAGCCCACGCCCAGCGCCGAATCCAGAAACGACGTTCCGCCGGCTACCGTCGCCGCCAGCCAGAAGCCGGCAATCATTCCGCCCACACCGAGTAATACCCAGGTACGACGCCTCAACCGCAGCCGGTGCAGCCCGACCGCCAGCAGGCTTCCCCATGCGATGCCGTCAAGATGGATGAGCGTGTTGGTCGGCGTCATCCAGTGGTAGAAGTTGGCGTAGCGGAGCAGAGGCGAAGCCACAATCGCCCCCGCCAGCACCGTCGTCAGCATCCACGGCCGTTTGAGCACGCGCACCAGCGGCGCCCAGAGAAAGTAGTACTGCTCCTCGATGGCCAGCGACCACGTTGGCCCCACCGCCGGCGGCAGGGAGATGTGAATCAGATTCTGGATGAAAAGCAAATATGCCCACCAGGGCGCGGTGCGAATGGCCTTCCAAATGGGTAATCCGATGAACCAGGGCGCTTCGAGGTAGACGACCACCAGCACCAGCACGTACACCGGCCAGATGCGCAGCACGCGCCGTCCATAAAAATTGCGGAAGTAACGCGGCTTGGTCCGCGATTCGAGCAGGATGCTTGTGATCAGAAAACCGGAGAGAACAAAGAAGAGATTGACGCCCGCCCATCCCCACAGCGATGCGCTATAAAACCACGTGCCGGTCAGCCGCGGATGGCAGTGATAGAAGACCACTGCCAGCACCGCGATGCCGCGCAGCCCCTGCAACTCGGGAATATACGACGGCAACCACGCGGGCCGCCGCATGGATAGATGCGTTAGACGCCGCCCTTGCGGCTCGGCAGAGAGAGTCTTCGCGACCTCCGTCGTTTGCGTCTCTGCCTCCGTATCGCACCTCGCCGCCCCCGCGGCCATCTTCGGGAGCAACAGGTCGCGTTCGTGCTCCCTTGCTCCCTCGCTCGCTGCTCTTCCTATCCCGCTGCCAACTGCCGTGCCCGCTCCGTCGCCCGCATCACGGCTTTAATGAGCGTCACGCGCAGGCCGCCTTCTTCGAGTTCGAGAATGCCGTCAATGGTGCAGCCAGCCGGTGTGGTCACGGCGTCCTTGAGCAGCGCCGGATGATAGCCCGTCTCCAGCACCATCTTCGATGCGCCGAAGGCCGTCTGCGCGGCCAGTTGCGTGGCGATGTCGCGCGGCAATCCCACCTTCACGCCGGCCTCGGCCAGCGCCTCGATAATGATGTACACATACGCAGGCCCCGAGCCGGAAAGCCCCGTCACCGCGTCCATGTGCTTCTCGTCGACGACCACCGTGCGGCCCACCGTCTCGAACATCCGTACGGCGAGCTCCATCTGCGCGTCGGAGACAAACCGCCCGCGGCACAGCGCCGCCACGCCCGCGCCCAGCGCCGACGGAGTATTCGGCATGGCCCGCACCACCGCGATCTCGATCCCCGCCGTCTCTTCAATGGCGCGCGTCTTTACCGAAGCCGCAAACGACACCACCATTTTTTTCGCGGTCAGCGCCGGCTTGATCTCCGCGATCAGTTCGGGCACCTGAAACGGCTTGACGCCGATCAGGATCAGGTCCGCCTGCTTTGCCGCCTCCAGGTTGTTGGTGGTCACTTCCACACCCCACTGCGTGCTCAGCGCCAGCGCGCGCTCTTCGTGCGCCACGGTGGCGCGAATCTGCGCCGGAGCAAACAGGTTCTGCTTCAAGAAGGCCTGCAGCAGAATTCCGCCCATCTTGCCGGCACCCAGCACCGCTACGCGCATATTGGGCAGTTGCGCAGGTATTTCATTGGCCTCTACGGCTATCTCCGCCATGGCTTTTCCTTATTCCCGGACGATTTTTGCTGCCTCTTCAGGATAATCGCTCAGGCCCGATTCCTGTGTCCGGCCGCGCATTGAAAGGCGGCCAAGGCAACTTCTGCTTGAGAATCGCATCTTCTGCGTTACCCTTGGTGCAAGGGGAACCACTTATTATGCGCAGATTCCGCCGCTCCGCGGCCCTCCTCCTCGCTTTCCTCTCAGTTGCCTTCGTTGCGCTCCCCGCAGTGGCGCAAAAAGAACCGATTGAAATCGTCGCGAACCTCACCGACGCGCCGCGCAAGCTCTACCACACGGAGATCGATCTGCCCGTCACCCCCGGCCCGCTTACCCTCACCACGCCGCAGTGGATCCCCGGCCACCACATGCCGTCGGGCCCGGCCAACGACATTACTGGCGTGGTGTTCACGGCAAACGGACAGACCCTGCCCTGGCGCCGCGACGATGTAGACCTGTACGAGTTCCACCTCACCATTCCCCAGGGTGTAACCAGGCTGCACGCGCATCTCGATTGCATCGTGACCTCGCGCGTCTCGCAAAAGCTGGCGGCGTTCGAATGGGAGGACCTGCTGCTCTACCCCGCGCATACGCCCGTCCGCGACATCCCCATCCAGCCGTCGATCAAAGTCCCCGCCGGCTGGGGCATCGGCACGGCCATGACGCCGGCGAGCTCCGGCTCCTATCCGGTTCCTGCCGTGGGAGCAACCACGCGGTTCGCCGTCACCAATGTCGAACAGCTTGAAGATTCGCCGGTCATCACCGGGCAGTACTTCCACGAGTTTGCGCTGGCGCCGGAGATCGCGCCCAAGCACTACATCGACGTGGTCGCCGACGACCCTGAAGACGCCAACCTGCGCCCGCAAATTCTGGCCGATTTTTCGAACCTGGTGCGCGAAGCCAGCGCTCTCTATGACTCGCATCACTACCACGTCTACCATTTCCTGCTCACGCTCTCTGACGTGGCCGGCGGCCAGGGTCTGGAGCATGGGCAATCGTCCGACAACGGCGTGGGCGAAAAGGGCTATGCGGACGAAGCCCACACCCTGCGCGAAGCCGACCTGCTGCCCCATGAGTTCACGCACTCGTGGAACGGCAAATACCGCCGCCCCGCCGGCCTTTACCAGCCCGACTTCGCCACCCCGCAGCAGGGCGCGCTGCTGTGGGTGTATGAAGGCATGACACAATACCTCGGCGAAGTACTCTCGGCACGCTCGGGGCTGGAGACACAGGCCGAGTACCGTGACAAACTCGCCGACACGGCGGCCAACCTCGACTACACACCCGGCCGCTTGTGGCGCTCCACTGAAGACACAGCCGTCGCCGCCAGCATCCTGCGCGGCGGAAATCCCGCCTGGTACAACTGGCGGCGCGGCCAGGATTACTACATGGAAGGTGAGTTGCTCTGGCTCGATGCCGACACCCTCATCCGCAAGATGACCGGCAACAAGAAATCGCTCGATGACTTCGAGAAGATCTTTCTCGGCAAAGGCGAAAATACGGGACCGATGATTGTCCCTTACACCTTTGACGAATTGGTCGATGATCTCAACGCCGTGGTTCCCTATGACTGGGCCACGTTCCTCCACGATCGCATCTACAAGATCAATCCGCACGCCGATATGGCGGGCATCGAGCAGGGCGGCTACAAGCTCGTCTACACCGACAAGCCGAATGCAGCCGACCGTCTGATGGCTGCCGCCGGCCCTGGGCGCCGAGGTGGCGGCGTGAATTGCTGGTACTCCATCGGACTGCGCCTTGGAATGGATGGCAGCATCTTCGACGTGCGCTGGAACGGTCCCGCCGACAAGGCGCAGCTTGCACCCGGCGAAAAAGTCCTCGCCATCGACGGCCGCATCTTTTCTCCCGATGTGCTGCGCGAAGCGATTCGCTCCGCCAAGGGAGGGTCCGAGCCAATCCGCCTGATCGTGCAGGCTGACACCTTCGTGTACACCCGGGAGATCGACTACCACGACGGCGAGCGCTTCCCTGCCCTGGAGCGCGTCAACGGCGCGCCCGACTACCTCGACGACATCACCACGCCGCTGTCCAAACACGAAGCGCCGGCTGCGGCTGAAAAGAAGGCCGAGTAATCAAGGTGAATTCTCGACGCAGCCGGTCAGTAGCGGGCTGGCTGCGTCAAGCTCATGCACTTCAGGCAAATACGCGGAGTTGCCGTACAATCGAAGACAGCCCCGCCCGCGCGGAGGGATGGGTGAGCGGTTGAAACCGGCGGTCTTGAAAACCGTTGTGCTCGAAAGGGTACCGGGGGTTCGAATCCCTCTCCCTCCGCCATTCCTTCTCCACATCTTGCCGAAACAGGGGCGTCAACCCCGCCCGCTTTACTCCAGCATCACTTGCCCTTCCAGCCGGACATCGGCACTCGACGAACCTGCGAAGAGCTTGATCGCACCGTTAGCGGTCACATAGGCCTGCTTCGCTTCGTCCCAGAATTGGAAGGCAATGTGATCGTGAGCGAGCGAGAAATTTGCGGTTCGCTTTTCTCCGGGCGCTAAAGACAAACGCTCGAATCCCGCCAACTGTTTCATGGGGCGGTCTGCCCCGGCCACCTGCACGTAAAGCTGGACAACCTCGTCTCCGGCTCGTTGACCGGAATTGCTTACGTCGACCGAGACCGCGAGCGGCGTGCCCTCGGCCAGCCGATCGCTACTTAGCTTGAGATTGCTGTAAGCGAACGTGGTGTAGCTGAGCCCGTAGCCAAACGGATAGAGCGGCTCGCCCCGGAAGTACATGTAGGTTCTGCCGTGCTTGATGTCGTAATCATGGAAATTGGGCAACTGCCGGGCGTCGCGATACCAGGTCGAGCAGAGCTTTCCTCCGGGGTTGTACTCGCCGAAGAGGGCGTCGGCAATGGCATTGCCCTGCTGTTCGCCGGCAAACAGAGAGCACAGAATGGCAGGTATGGATTTGCTCTCCGCCTCGAACGCAACCGGACAGGTGGTATTGATGACGAGAACAGTGCGCGGATTCGCCGCCAGAACTGCCGCGGCCAACTCGTGCTGTGCATCCGGCAGGTCGATGCTGTCGCGATCGCGGCCCTCGTCGGTTTGCAATCGGTTCTCGCCGAGAAAGAGAAGAACCACCTCTGCATCCTTGGCCGCCGTGACCGCCTCATCCAGAAGCGCCTGGCTTCTTGGGCCGGCGATGGTGCAACCGGGAGCGAAGATCACCTGAGGCGCCGATTCCGGCTCAGGCTTTACCGGGTTTAGTTGGAAGGAACTGAGATTGAAGAACGGTTGCCGGCTCGCGGAACGGAAGCGGATGAAGACAATATGCTCGCCGGTGGTTGCAGGCAGCAAAGCCGACGCTGTCTGCCATTCGGACATCGAACTCGTGGCTTGGGTCGGAATGCTCAGCAGCGGCGCATTGTTGCGCGCATCCAGGTAAACATCGATTCCGCCGTCGGCTTCCGCGGCATACTGAAATTCGATGGCGGTCTTGCCGGTGAAATCGATTGGGCCATACTGAGCCCATTCGTTGTTGCGGATATTGGTCAGGAGCTGGGCGCCATCGTCCGTATAAGCGACGACCGGACCGCGGAAATCCGACGAGCTGAGATAATCGCCGGCCATGATTCTGCCGGTGTAGATCGACTTTCCGAACGCCGCCGCGATGCCGCCATAAGGCGACACAAGATAGCTTGCCCGGCCGCTGTACCCGCCCAGATGGCATGCGGCGGCCATGGGCCCGATCACCGCAACCCGCTTGAGTTTGGCCTTGTCGAGGGGCAGCAGAGCGCCTTCGTTCTTCAGCAGGACGAGCGATTGCCGGGCCGCTTCGCATGCCAGGTCGCGGTGGCCCTTGTCCTCGAGAGTCTCAGCTGTCAACCCGCTCCACGGCACCGACTCCGGAGGATCGAATTCTCCCAGCAGAACCCGCCCGGTGAGAACGCGCACCAGCGCATTGCGGATGGCATCTTCCGAAACCAGCTTCTCCTCGACGGCCTTCATCAAAGAACGTGAGTAGGTCCTGCCGCAGTTCAGGTCGGAACCCGCCTTGATGGCCAGCGCAGCCGCTTCATAGGGCGTTTCCACGTAGTGATGCGTCTCGTAGATGTCTCCGATGGCGTCGCAATCGGAAACCACGTAGCCCTTGAAGCCCCAGCGCTGGCGGAGAATTTCAGTCAGCAGGAAGGGGCTGGCTGAACAGGGAATGCCCCACAGCGAGTTGTAGGCCGACATGACTACGAAAACCTTGCCTTCGCGGACACAGGCCTCGAAGCCGCGCACGTAATACTCCCAGAAGGAGCGGCGATCGGGCGCCGCGTCGGCGTAATCGCGATCGCTGTCGGTGTCGTTGCAAATGTAGTGTTTGGCGCAGGAGAGGGTTTTCAGGTATTTCGGATGGTCGCCCTGCATGGCGCGCGTAACGTGAACGCCCATGGTCCGCACCAGCAGCGGATCCTCGCTGAAATTCTCATTCGCTCGTCCCCAGCGCGGATCGCGCAACCCCATGTTTACCGTGGCCGGCGAAAACATGGCCAGGCCGCGGCCTGTTTGGTTGTGATAGGCGCGCGCTTCGTCGGAGACCGCCGAGTACACGCGGTCCACAAGATCGGTGTTCCACGAGCAGCCCAGCGCGATGGGCTGCGGAAAGGAGGTAATCGGGCCGTCGACGTTGAGTCCATGCAGCGCCTCGGTCCAATAGTTGTAGCGGGCCAGCCCCAGTTTGGGCAGCGCCGGAACATTATTCACCAGTTGCTGGGTCGCCTCGTCAAGCGTCATGCGCTGCACCAGATCAGCAGCCCGCTCGCGTGCGCGATCGAACACGGCATCGGATATGCCGTGCTCTGCCGGTTGTGCGAAAGATAAGCTCGATCCGGCCGCAAGCAACGCCAGCGATGCCATAGAGCCGGCCATAAACTCACGACGTGTGGTCAACGTCAACTCGGTGCTTTCGAACATTTCTTCGGACTTCATTCCATCGATCTCCCATCGTGCGTTTCTGTCGCCTGTTAAGGTGTCGCTCGGTGCTGTTCTTCACAACGTAATTGCGTGTTCCAGCGCGGAATCAGCGATTGCCGCACGGTCCAAAATACCGCCGGCAGTAAACTTCGTTTCCCTCGCTCTGCCTGGAGCCTTGACCATTATTCCAGTTCAGCCTCGGAGCAGCGCCATTCTCATCCAGTCGCCGATCGAATATCGAGTGTCAATGGCAGGCGCTGATCTCTCCTCGAGGAGGGCTCGACGCTCCCGCGGCGCCGCGGCCTGGCCGGAAGAACACCGGCCGCAGCGCCGCCATCGCCCATGCCGCCGTCAGCGGTACAAGCAGTCCATAACGCAATGAGCCGAAATGCGCCGAGCAGATTCCCGTCAGCCAGGGAAACAGCGCCGCGCCCACCCCGGCCATCGCAAAGATCCATCCCCGCGAAGTTCGCTCCAGCAGAAACGCCAGCACCAGCGGATAGAGCGGCCCGATGCACAGGCCCGCAAGCGCGGCGACCGCATCGATGGCGCCCGCCTGGCGCAGTGCGATCAGCAATGCAACCGAAATGGCCGCCCCCCACAACAGCCCCTGCAGCGTGCGCATCTGCCCCATCTTCTGGAGAAGCGAGGTCGAAGACAACAGCCGGCTGGTCACCACGCCCAGGTAAAACAGCGTGACCGGAAACAAAGCTACGTGGCTCAGTGGGGCAAGGCGGTGAACGTAGCTAGTCAGCCAGCTGCTGAGCGCGGTCTCCACGCCGACCGCGCCCACCGCCAGCGCAATCAGCACCACTGCTGTCGCAGACAACCTGTGCTCCGCTACGCCGGCCGGTACGGCTTCCGGGAGGACGTTGTCGCTCCGCTCGCGCAAAAGCGCCCACAACAGCACCAGCAAAAACGCAGCTTGCAGCGCGAAAAACAGGGCGCGCAAATGGTCTGCCCGCGCCACCGGCAGGAGGAACAACGGCGCACTCATGGCTCCCGCCGACCATGCAAAATTCAGCCCTTCAAGCTTCTGCGCGCGGTCCGCCTCATAGCGGTCTGAGAAGAGCAGGCTGGTTGCGGTCATCGCCATTCCCAGCCCCAGCCCAAAGAAAAAAAAGATTGTAAATGCGGAGCGAGGTCCGGCGAACGCCAGTGCGCACGTCGCCACCACCAGCAGACCGTAGCCAAGCCGCATCGTGCGGAGACGATGCAGGCCTGTCAATACGGCGCCCAGTGACGAGCCTGCGAACTGCAGAAAAAACAGAAACCCCGCCGCATCGTCCCGCAAGCCCCACTTTTGCGAAAGGGTGGGAAGCAGCACGCCAAGCATCACCGTGCCCGCGCCGGTCAAGCTGAAACCCGCCGCCAGAACCAGGCTGGAAGCGCTCCGCCAGCCGGCATGGCCCCGCGACACCGGACGCGACACCGGATTAGACCGGCTTCGGCTCATTGTCCCCCAAATGCCTTCCCATTGTAAGCGGACATCGAGCCAGTCTACCGAATGCGGCCTCCTCGCCCTACTTGCTCAGCAATGCTTCCTTGGCGAGAAAGCTGTTTAATGCGGCCTCCATGTTGTTTAGTTTGTCCGCATCCGGCCAGGTGGCGTTCCACATCAGGTACCCGCCGGGCAGAGTGAGGTACTTTTCGCGGCCGTTGACGGCCACGGTCGCCGTGACCGCCCAGGCGTTGTTCTCGAGAATGAACAGCGGAGCGTTCTCGTTGCCGGCCTGCGGGCTGCGAATGTCGGCAACATGCTGCGCCAGGTGCATCACGGCCATCGTGAGCTCGAGGCCGGGCAGCCTGTCGCGGTTGAAAGTGCAGTTATAGAGCACGCCATCCGGCGAGTCTTTGTCGCCCGCCGATCCGTCGCCCGCCCCAACCTCATTCATCGCGCCGTAAGCGATGGTCACGCCATTCTGTTCTTTGCCTTTGGGCAACAGCGCCACGTCGGCTTGAATCTGGGTGGTAATCGTACTCGGCGCCATTGCGGCCGCGAGCTTCTGCGCCGTCGCAATGGGGTCGGAGAATCGCTGGCCCTGGGCCGACTGGATGCCGCTCGCATCGGCCATGGCCTGATACATATCGTTTTCGCCCGAGTTGGCAGACTGCGGTTTATTAATCGCGGCGTCGGATGCGGAATAGTCAATCTCCGTGGGCGTAACTTCGGCAACCGATTCGAGCACCAGCCGCGCCGGGTAGGCGTTGAGATTGCCAAATCCTCCCAGGCCGGTGATCTTGCCGCTGCCGTCGCGTTGAATCGTTGCATCCGCCACGCCGTCGAGCCGGCCGACAAGCGTTGCCTGCACCCGGTAGCGCGGGCAACCGGGGCACACCGCAAGGCCGCCCTTATCGTGGCTCTGCGCCAGCAGCGAATCGAACTGCTTGAATGCCTTGTCCCGTTGCAGCGTGACGGCCGGCCGGCTCGCCGCCTCAACTTTGCCCGCGAAGTTATGCGCCGGCTCCAGCTCCACCATCGCGATGGGCCCTGACTTCGCCTTCGCCCCACGCGGATACGCCAGCCAGATACTGTTCACGTTCTTCCCGCAGTCCCCATCGGTCACCACAAACTCGTCGAGACCCGCGATCACCGTCCCTTTAATCCGCACCGTCTTTCCGTCGAATCCCTTCGGGTTCTTCAGCACATTGCAGACCGTCGTATCGACCGCCTGCGCGCGCAGCGTGCACGCCGCCAAAAGCAGCAGAAACAGCCCGCAACTAAAACGCTTCATTTCGATCCCCTCCCCGCCCCGTTTGTAAAGAACGGAGACAGCATAGCAGGCTTCGACGGCCGGACGGACCACTTCTGGCGATTGGCTATTGGCTTCTTTGCAGCAGTTCGAGGATTGCCGTACCCGGATGCTCGAGGGCCCCATCCTTTTCTCAGCTTCAACGTGAAAAGGGCGGGAAACCATAAGGCGGGTACACCAAACCTGGAATCGTTCTAGTGCGCAGGGGTGGAAGGCCCCTGCTGCGCCTCGATCCACGCATCCACATGCTCCTCGAGGATGTCGAGCGGCATCGAGCCCGAGTCGAGAATCTCGTCGTGGAAGGCCTTGAGGCTGAACCTGGAGCCGAGGGCCTGCTCGGCGCGCGCGCGCAGCTCCAGAATCTTGAGCTGGCCAATCTTGTAGGCCAGCGCCTGGCCGGGCCACGCAATGTAGCGATCGACCTCAGCTTGAATGCTGGTCTCGTCGACAGACGAGTGCTGGTGGAAGTAATCCACCAGCTGCTGGCGGGTCCAGTGCTGGGAGTGGACGCCGGTGTCGACCACCAGGCGGATGGCGCGCCACAGATCGCCTTCCAGCCGCCCGTAGTCCTGGTAGGGATCGGTATAGAAGCCGACGTCTTTGCCCAGATGCTCGGCGTAGAGCGCCCAGCCTTCGCTGTAGGCCACATTGGCCTCGTAGCGGCGGAAGTCGGGCAGGCCGGTCAGCTCCTGGGCAATCGAGATCTGGAGGTGATGGCCGGGAATGCCCTCGTGATAAGCAATGTCCTCCACCTCGTAGAGATTGCGCTGGGTGGCGTTCCAGGTGTTGATGCGCAGGCGGCCGGGGCGGCCTCCATCGGGCGATCCGGGTTCGTAGTAAGCCGGAGGAGCGGTCTTCTCGGCGTAGTCAGGCACTGCCGCTACTTCGAACTTTTCTTTGGGCAAGACGCCGAAGAGTTCGGGGAGCTTGGCTTCCATCGGGCCTAAGTAACTGCGGTAGGCATCGAGCAAGGCTGCGGCCGAAGCCGGGTGCATCTTGGGATTGGTTTTCAGGCTGGCGCGGAAGCTGGCCAGGTCCTTGAAGCCGAGCTTCTGCGCGATGGCCAGTTCCGCCGCCTCGTCCTTCTTCACCTCTTCGAGACCGATCTGGTGAATCTGGTCGGCGGTGAGCTTGCTTCCGGTAATGCGCCGGATGAGATAGCTGTAATAGGCAGCGCCGTCGGGCAGCGCGCAGATGCAGGGATCGGTGCGGCCGGCGGGAACGTAGCTCACCTGCATGAAGCGCTCAAAGCGCAGGTAAGCGGGCAGAACTTCTTTGCCGATGGCGTCGAGCATCTCGGTCTTGATGCGCTGCTGCTCGGCCGCCGGAATCGATGCGGGAAACTTCTTGAGCGGCAGGGCGAGCGGCGAGTCCTCGGGCTTCTGGTGGGCGAGGGTTTTCACCTGCTCCAGCGCCTCCTCCAGAAGGAATCTGGGAGGGACGCGCTCGTCCTCCATGCCAATCTCCATATTCCGCGTCACCTGATTGAAGGCTTCGGGGATGGCATGGAGCCGCGCGATCCAGTCGTCGTAGTCCTTGACGGTGGTGAAGCTGAGCTCGGCGACCAGCTCAGGGTAGGTCGAGTAGATGCCGTCCATCTGGTTCACCGGCATCTCCCACTCCTTGAACTGGGCGGCGTCGAGGTCGTCTTCAAAGCGGCGCTCGAGAAGCTCCTGGCTGAGCTTTTCCTGGTCGGTAAAGCCGCTCGGGTCGATGGCAGCAAGCTGGAGCAGAAGCTGCTGCTCGCGGGCCACCCAGTCGTTCACTGCCCCGACCGAATAGTCGCTGATCCGGTCGTTGTAGCGATTATCGCCGATGGTGGACGCGAACTCCGGATTGCGCTTGAGGTAGTCCTGCCAATAGTCGTTGAAGAGATCGTTGAGCGCTGTTCGTCGGTCCGCAAGCGAGGCCGGCACCGCCGGGTTGGCTGACGCAAGCGGCAACTTTTGAGCGGGGACGATGGGGGCGAACAGGGCGAGGACGGAAACGGCAAGGACAGAGCGGGACAGCAGATTCAACGGCAAACTCCTCTGAGAAAAGTGTAGATGACGAAGGGAGCAGGGGTGGAAGCCTTGTAACAAGGGCACGGCCGGGGAACCCATCCGCGGGATGGGTCGCGGGCCGAACAAGGCCATAAAATGAGCGGGGCTTTAGCCCCTGAGGTTGTTTTCTCTCCGCCATCTACGTTGATGAGACAGCTTCTAACGCAAGCTCGGGTGGAACACCCTGTTTCGCCGCGACGCGCCGCCGATTCCGGTTCGTTGTGCTGCTGATTCCCGGAAGGGCGCATGAAATAGAACAAATCCCTCTGCGTGCCGATAAGTGAGGCGTGGACCATTACCGCTTCATCGATGAGGCGTCGGCTGCGGGTGTTCTGGAGGATCGACCTGGAACAGTTGCGGCTGCGCAGGCGGGCGCGCCGTTTCTGTCCCAGATCGAGCAGCTTCTGGGCGAAGAAGCTGAGCCCGACGCGGAGTTCTTTATTGACAGTTGGACCGTCGGCGTGGCCGCGGCGTCAGAAAACTTCCTGCGCCGGCAACAAGCAGTGAAGCGGCCCAAGCATGAAACGCCTGCCTGGGACACCTTCGTGTTCTTCCCGCCGTTCTACGCGGCGAGTGTAGATGCTTCCGCCGTGGCTGCCTGGCACACAGGCGAGGCGCGTGCCGTAAAGGCTTCGATCATGAATCCCGGGCTGCCTAGCAACGATGACGAGGATAATTGGCGGGCTGAGGAGGTTGACATGGCTCGTCCGCTGACCATCGAGTCCGCATGCCGGGTGCTAGGCGTTGGGGCGGCGAGTTCGCGAGAGCAACTCAGGGCTGCGTATCGGAAGATGGCCAGCCGGTATCATCCAGATCGGCTGCTCCGGAGCGAAGCCCGCGAACAAAAACTGGCCAGCGATCGCATGGCATCGATTAACGAAGCCTACCGGTTGTTGTGCACGGGCCTAGCCGGACAGTGGGGCGCCTGCTGAATCGGCTGGCGGAGCCAATTCCCTGATCACCGTTATCCGCGATGTCGCGCGGCTGGGGATTTTTGGGTTAGCAAAGCGCTGCCGGCATTTCCACCGCCTATGCGGACATTGCCGTTAAACGGTCTCGAACCCCGTCAACCTGCAAAAGCGATTTGACCACGTCGGCGGCGGAGTACGACTTGGTGGCGGGCGCAATATACTGGGCAATCGCATTCAGGTCGTCGCCGGCAGTCAGGAGCGGAAGCTCAGCGGCTCCGCCTTCGCGTACCTGGGCGAGACCGATGTTGGCCAGCAGCGCATTGCAAAGGCACTTCCTGCCCTCCGTGTCCTGCGCGTCGCCCCCTTTGGCAACGTATGTGGCCAGGGGCTCGGCGGCACACCGATACCCGATTCTGCCATCCGGCATTTCATAGAGTTCGCGCAGATAGCCCAGATCGCAAACCGGCTGGCGCGCCTGGTAGGCCGCTGCCTCTGAGCCCGTGCCCTCGAGTTGCACCACCTTGAACGGGAATCCCGTGGGTGAGACCCGGGAATCGGTGAAAACGGCGGCACTTCCGGCTGCGGCCTGCTCAATCACCGCGGCTTTCAAGTCGCCGCGCAAGCCGGACTCCTGGCTGAACGCAAACGCCGTGCCCACCTGGATCCCCTCGGCGCCTTCATCGAGAGCCTCTTGCAATCTTCCTGGACCGCCAAAGCCGCCAGCCAGCCAAAAGGGCACGCCGAGGTCGCGCAGGCCAGCCAGGTTCACCGCGTCCCGCTCGCCATAGATCGGCTCCCCCTTGGCGCTGAGCTGCAGCTTGCCGCGCGGGGGCGCATTGTGTCCGCCCGCCGTCGGGCCTTCGACAATGAAACCGTCCACGCGCCCGCTGGCGCGGCGCAGCATGGTGGCGGCCAGCGTATTGGAGGAGATAATGGCGAGGAACCTGGGCCGTGTGAGTTCCGGCAACGGCCCTTCCGCATAATCGGCCGGGGCAAAGTGCATCGCGATTTCCCGATCCCGCATTTCCCCGGTGACAGCCAGCTTGTAATCGGCGGGTTGATGGACAGCATACGCATCCAGAACCGCCGGGATTTGCAGCGGAATGCCCGCGCCCATCAGGACATAGCCCACGCCCGCCAGCATGGCGCCGTAAATCGACGCCAGATGCGGCAGTTGCACCTTCTCAAGAAAATTGATGCCCACAGGGTTTTTGTGGCCTTCGCGCGCCAGAAACACTTCCACGAAGTTCGAGACGATGCAAAGCTCCGCGCGCTTGCGCAACGTCGCGTGCTGGTGCATGGGAAGATTGGGATAGGGACTGTCGCTCGATTTCCCGCCGGGCACGAAGTACTCCTGCCAGATGCGGCGCGCCATCTCCGGGAATGGAAAGGCATCCAAACCCCGGCGCATGTGCCCGCCCGGATCGCCATCGGCGAGGCGGCGCACAAAAACGGTATCGAGCGCCGTTCCCGATACGACGCCGAGCTGGCCCAAACTGGAAACAGCGTTGGCCAGCCGCCAGTTGGATACGCCGACACCCATCCCGCCCTGGATAATCCTGGGAAACTGAAGCATTACTAAATTGTTTCACAAAGTTGGTGTGCCCGTTACGACGATTGTTGGCTTTCGGGACTCTTTTTGACTTATTTACTCGCCGGGGACCCCTAACTGCCGTGTTTTGGCCGGAGCGCATGGCCGATTGGCGAAAAACAAGGCCACACCCGCCGGGAACGCCGCTTCGTTTCTCAGGATCCATCGACAGCTGGGAAGTTCGAAAGCGACCTGTCGGAACTCAAGGTGGCCGCGCGGCAAGAGACTGAGCGCGGAGGTACTTAAGGCGGAAAAAACGTCCCTGGGGATTGTCTACGCCGTGGTGTATCATCCATTGGCAAGGATTCCCCCGCCCCCTCTTATGAATGAAGCCGTGTTGGAATTGACATATCCGGGGTCTGCTCCGGAAATTGTTCCGGTGCCTGAGACGCCGTTTCTGATCGGCCGCGGAAGCGACTGCGGAAACCATCTGCAACTGACAGACCCGCGGATTTCGCGGCGCTGCGCGGCCATCTTGCAGGCCGACGGCGGGTATTTGCTTGAGGATCGCGGGCATCGGCAGGGCGTCTTCATCAATGGGCAGAAGATCGTGCGCAAGATGCTCATGGACGGCGACACCATCGAGTTCGGCCTGGAGGAGAGCTGCCGGATCAAGTTCCGGGTGCGGCCCGCCGAGCAGTCGGTGGAGGCGATGCTCACCCGCATCGGCACCATGCCCGCCGCGGCCGATGTCAGCCTGACCGGCGGCGGGCTGGGCAAGCTGAGCCTGCTTCTGGAGGCCACTTCCCTGCTCCACTCGTCTTTGCCGCTGGACTCGGTCCTGGGCGCGATGCTCGACTACGCGATCTCGCTGACCCACGCCGACCGCGGCCTGCTTCTCGAGCCGGACCAGAATAACGGGCTGCGGGTGAAGCTGGCGCGCGGCAGCGGCGGATCGGCGCTGGACGCCGGTACCATCTCCCCCAGCCAGACCGCGCTGCGCCAGGCGCTGAGCCAGCGCGCTCCGCTCATCACCGACGACCTGAACCTGGCCGACATGAATCTGCAGAGCGCGCAGAGCGTGGTGATTCAGGGACTGCGGTCGGTGGTGGCGATTCCGCTGTTTGTCACGCCGCACGTGGCGGCCGATGCCAGCGTGATGCTGACGCCGGGGCGGCTGCTGGGCGCGCTGTATCTGGACTCGCGGAAACCCGCGGCGTTTTCCAATCTCGACCGCCAGATTCTGGATGCGCTGGGCGCGCAGGCCGCCAGCATTCTGGACAACGCGCGCATGGTGGAGCGCGAGCGCGAGCAGCGCCGCATGGAGCAGGAACTCTCCATTGCGCGCGGCATCCAGCAGGGGCTTCTGCCGCAGGGCCTCGAGGATTATCCGCACCTTGAAGTAGCCGGAA
>Ga0187812_1000279_pt1 | contig 18574 bp, 12 predicted proteins | sample NC_S_2_FD_130582 | JGI IMG/M metagenome (GOLD analysis project Ga0187812, IMG submission 130582) | Wetland sediment microbial communities from Neuse River Estuary, North Carolina, USA - ASW-S_2 | ecosystem: Environmental > Aquatic > Freshwater > Wetlands > Sediment | place: USA: North Carolina...
CGGCTGGAAGCTGGACCCCATGTTGATATCCTCCAGCGGCTTCCGGGTTAATGTCGGTTGCCAGGGCACGATCGGTGGCAGCAACATCGCCAACCCGGCGGGCCAGTTCACCGGTCCGTGGTTCCAGGGCAGCGGTACAGCCTGGGCCTGCGATGCTCCGCTTGTGAAGGGTGTCGATCCGTACAAGACAGGGGCGAACGATATGCCGCGAACCAAACTCACCGGCTACTTCAACTCGGCGGCGTTCACGGCGCCATTAGTCGGGGTTCAGAGCATCGGTCAGCAGGATTTCACCCCCTGGGGCTCGCGTGGCGACCAGATCGTGGGACCGGGCTGGTACAGCTTCGATCTTTCCGCTCACAAGGATTTCAAGATCAACGAGAACATGAAGTTCGAACTTACAGCGATGGCCCTCAACGCCTTCAACCACGTGCATCTCAACAACCCTGGAACCGGTAACTACACCCAGGCTTTCAAGGAAAACGCGATCAGCGGCGGCTGGGGTGTCATCACTAGCGACGCCTCAAACAACGGCGCGGGCCGCATTTGGCAGTTCGCCGGGAAGTTCTTCTTCTAAGCGAACTCCCCAACCACAACCTCACCAATACCAGCTCGGCGGTGAAGACCGGAAACGGTCTTCACCACCGCAACGCTCGGGCATTGTTGCGCTTTTCTTGACGGCGAGCGGTGCTTCCTCCGTCTCGAGGAATGTGCCGGGCCCATGCAACAAGCCCGATGGCGGTGGAGATCGGTGCGACGTCTCCACCGCCACCCTTTCCTGATCTGCGGCCTCATTCCGGCATCTTCCAGTCTTTCCGGTCAATCGGAGGAGAACCATGCGAACACGCACCAATGCGTTCCAGTGGAGTATGGCCGCGGCAATCTTCGCTCTGGCGATGATGACTGCTCCGGCGCTCCATGCCGCCAACTCGTTACCGCAGCTCTGGCCCACGTTCAGCGAGCCCTCAACCATCGTCAATGTTGGCCTGGCCGGGCAATCGGGCGACGACTATATGGCGATCACAACCTTTCAGGGCGCGTACAACCAGCAGCAGCTCAGCACGCGCCTCTACGTCAACACGCCCGGCGACGCCAACTACTGGCTGGCGCACGCGGTGCCTTCCGGCATCAGCGTCACCGATCTTTCCTATAACTCCGGCGATGCCGACGGCACGCTGAAGGCGCTGCTCAGCACCTACGGCCCGCAAGGCACCAACACCGTCAGCAAGTACGTGATCTGTGATCCGTTGAATATTCCCGAGAGCTGCAACATGGCGGCGACCATGGCCGGCATCAACGACGCGATGGTGATCAATCCCGACAATCTTAGCCTCATGTCGACCTATGGCATGACCGAGGTGACGAACGGAGATTTGCGCACTTATCTCTGGATCGGGAGCACCCAGGATCTGATCGGCAACGGTGCGACCTACGGCACCACCAACATGATTTCCAACCCGAGCGGTGGAGGCGGCACGACCGGTTGGAGCGACAACTCTGGAACGCTGACCACGGGCACCGGTTCGGGTAGTTGCGGCGGACAAGGAACCACGCTGGAGTGGACCCGGACGAGCGGTTCCGGCAATGCGTGGGCGTGGTACGATCCCGCCATTCCAGCGGGACGCATCACCAACAGCCCATACACGCCATATGTATTTTCCGTGCAGATTTGCGTGGCGTCTGGTTCGCCGGTCTTCCTTGACGTGTGGAACGGCGCAGGGGACTTGCAAAGCAGCTCGGTTTCGGCAGGCTCGGGATGGCAGACGCTGCAGATCGCTACCCCATTACCCGTCGCGGGCAGCTCTGGCAATTCGACCATCAAGCTGCAGGTGCGCACCGCGGGCAGCAGTACGCAGGTGTTCTTCCACAATGCGGCGACGGTCGACAACCGCGTAGCCATCGACTACTACCAGTACAAGAACTTCGTGGGCCATGTGAACAGCACGATCATTGCGCAAGCCGGCTCCGGCAACTATAACCTGCGCGACTATGAGATCGCGGCCAAGATGCTGGTCTTCGAGCTTACCAGCGACGGCGCCTACACCGACGAACAAAAGCTGTATGGATTGATGCTCGCCACGACGCCGCACCTGACGCCGGTGATGGGCTACATCGACCATGAAACCGAAGATGTAACCCTGATGAGCGAGACCTACGGCAAATTCCTGAACGCCTCAGACGATTACAACAACGGCTCGGTGTGGGCGTCGATGCCGCAGCCGTCGAGCCTTGCGCAGGCGGCGCCGACGGCCTTCAAAACCTACAACGGGACGCTCTATCTGGCGCTGGCGTCCACCGACGGCGACAACATCTCGGTCGACGAGCATCAGAACGTAAATCACTGGACGAGCAACAATTTTCTGGGCGCGGTGCCGATGGCCTGGACCATCGATCCGTCGATGAGCCAGTTTGCGCCGGGGCTCATCGGCAACTTCTACTCCTTCGTGCCGCAGAGCCAGGAGATGATGGCCGGCCCGTCGGGGCTCGGCTACACGCGCAATATCGGCGGGACGGACCAATCCACCTTTGCCACCGACACCAAGGACTTCATGAATGCGGAGGACATGAGCTCGGTTACCTACTGGACCTACTCCAACACCTCGACCGACGAGAGCAACTTGTTCACCTTCGCCACCGATGTTGCCGTGCCTCACGTTGTCTGGGGAGCCTGCCTGAATGCGTCGCCGTACTGCGGTGTGATCACCACCAAGGGCAGCACAGAAGTCGACGACCAGGCGGTGGGCTATGAAAACAACGCAGCATTGGAGGTTTCGGCGATCGAGAACTGCCTCAACAGCTCGACCTGCTACAAGTACAACTCGGGCGCGCCCAACTTCATGGAGGCGATGCTCGACGACTTTACACTCACACCCGACGACACGCTGTATATTGCGCAGCAATTGTCGCTGCACGAGAGCTATCCCATCGTGTTTATGACACCGAGCATGCTGGGAGCGGCTGAGAAGGGAGGTGGCTCAGCTACCAGCAGCCCCCAGGCGGTTCTGGGAACGACGCTGACCTCGGCCTTCCCGCAAAACGTGCTGTATAACGCGCAGGGGCAGTCGGGGAACTATGGTCTTTCGTCCTCAAACTGGGCGCTGGGCAGCAACTGCACCACCGAATCCATGTATCTGAGCACGATTTACCAGGGCGGCGGCACCAGTGAGCTGATTGTTCCCGCCAATGCAGGCGCCTGCTACGCCTGGGAGTATCTGGGCGGCGGGCCGGGCGGCAATGGGACCTTGTCAACCGGCCAATACTATCGCTTCTCGGCGAATGTAGCCGGCACGGGCACGGCACATATGACCATCTACGACGGAACTAACAACAACACCAGCAACAACGTCACGCTGTCCTCCACCTACCAGACGATCACTATGGTGGTTAAGATGAACAGCGCCACGGCGGGCCAGATTCAGATTGGCGTCTCGTCCTCAAGCAGCGCCCAGACGCTGTATTTCGGTGGCGGCACGGCGCAACCCATCGGGTGGTACTACAGCCAGCCTTCCACGTCGACCGAAGCGGAAAGTATTGGCGGGACGACTTACAACAACGGATATTTTGGCACGCAGGCGATGTACTGGAACATCCCGACGAGTCAGTCGAACTCGCAATGGATTAACGAATTGCCGGGATTCGTGGGGGCCCTGGCGGCCAACACGTCTTACACCGCAACGGTGGACGTGGCGGGCACAAGCGGCCAGCAGGCGTACATGGGTCTGTGGAACGGAAGCACGCAGACGAACTCCAGCACGGCGACGCTTGGAACCCAATGGCAGACCCTCACAGCGACCATGACGACGGGTTCTTCGCCGACCAACTCGCAGTTTCAAATACGCATACCGTCGGGAAACAGCGCGGCCGAAACGGTGTATTTCCGCAACGCCTCGCTGGTGCCCACCAGCAGCCTGCCTGCACATAGCTGGGTAACCGGCCTGGAGAGCGGCGATCCTCAACTTTCCTGGACCAACACCGTGGACAGCACATCGCCCGGCGGCGGCGAGAGCAATGTGACCAGCGCTCTCACCGAGTCCAGCTCAACCATCACCCGCGGCGGCGGCTACGCCATCCAGTACGGCGGCACGGCCAGCGGCGGCGCGTCCACGCACGCTTACCTCGAGGCGTTCAGCAACAGCACGGCGCTCAGCTCCTCGAGCCGGCTCTCCTACTGGATCTATCCGATGACGCCGATGGGCTCGGAGTCGGGCGCAAGCTCGATGACCGGACTCGACAGCACCTGCGTGGCCATCGACATTGTCTTCACCGACGGCACCGCCTTGCGCAACCTGGGAGTCACGGACCAGTACGGCAACACGCTGGCCCCGGCGAGCCAGTGCTCCCACCTGCAACCCGACCAGTGGAACTACGTTACATCCAACCTGAGCAGTCTCTCCGGCAAGACCGTGGCCCGCATCGATGTGGGCTACGACCAGGCCGGAGCCAGCGGTAACTACGGCGGATACATCGACGATATTACCCTGTCGTACTAAGACGCCGTGGCTCGAAACACGCATTCACCCTTTAACCCGGGCGGACAGATCGGCAAGTCCGCCCGGCATCCATCCAGGAACACGTTGAACCGGGACTACGAGTCCAAGAACTGAATGGCACGACAAAAGAATCATCGCCGGGAGCGAGATCGTGAACTCGAGAGCAGTAAAGCTACTTTGTATTGGAATTTTCTTTGCATTTTCCCTGACCGCGGCAGTTTCGGCGCAATCCTCCGCAATGCTGGCGCAGGCGCCGGTCACCTTGACCATCGACACGCAGGCGCACGAATTCGCCATCCCCGCGGATTTCACCGGCCTGGGATTTGAAACCAGGAGCGCAACCGCCAACGCCTACGGCGTGCACGGGAATTTCTTTTCGCCGGACAACAAGCAACTGATCACGCTTTTCCGCAATATCGGCATCCGCAACATCCGGGTGGGCGGCGGCACCGTGGATGGTTCCGGCGTCGAGGAGCACTGCGTTACGCCCACGCCTACTTTCAAGGACATCGACAGCCTGTTCGCCTTTGCCCGGGCTGCCAATGTAAAGGTTATCTATTCGGTGCGGCTGCTGAATGTAAGCGCCTGCGCCGATCCCAAGCTGGCGCAGAACGATGCCAGGATCGTCCGCTACATCTGGCGCAGGTATCGCGATCACCTCGAGAATTTCTCAATCGGCAACGAGCCCGATGTGCGCAGCTATCACTCGGCCCCCGGCCACATCGTCGACACGACGATCTATGAGTCGAAGCCGGGCGTGGCCGGCTCGGCCTACGACTCATACTTTGCGGAGTGGCGGCGCTTCGCTGCGGTCATTCGCAGAGCCGCGCCGGGCGCAAAGTTCTCCGGCCCCGATACCGCCGTCTCCGACAAAAGCAGCTTTACGCCCAATCCTGCCACCGGCGTTTCGTGGACGGTGCAGTTCGGCCGCGACCTGAAGAGCTCCGGCATGCTTGCCGAGGTCCTGCAACACCATTACGTGTGGGGGCGGCCAGACGCGACCAGCGCGCAGGTCGCCATCGACGATATGCTCTCTCGCGCGTGGGACGATGATACGGAGAAGGGCATGCAGCCCGCGCACAACGGGGGCAAAGCCGAGTTTCATCCTTACCCCTACGTCTATTCCACGGTGCTTGCGCCGCTGGTCGCTCTCGGCGTTCCCTATCGCATGACCGAGGCCAACGACTGCCTGCACGGAGTACCCGGCGCGAGCGACGGGTTTGCTTCCGCGCTGTGGGCGCTCGATTACATGCACTGGTGGGCCGCGCACCACATGGCCGGCGTCAACTTCCACAACAATCCCGGGCTCCCCACCGACACTATCGTTGCCGATCCCAATCCCTGCACCGCGGCCGGCTGCGGCAACTATTACGTGACGCCCAAGGCCTACGGCATGAAGGCCTTCAACCTGGGCAGCGATGGCTACGTAGAGCCCATCGCCATTGCCAACCCGCAAAAGATCAACCTCACCGCCTATGCGGTTGGCACGACGCGCGACCTCTACGTGACCATCATCAACAAGACCCACTCCTCGACGCACGACGTAACCGACGCGACGGTCACCATCGACGCGCCCGGCTTTGACGGCGGCAGCGCGGATTCCATCCTGCTGACGGGGGGCGATCCGGGCAACGCCGCGGTAATGACGGCAACGCTCGGCGGCGGCACTATCACCAACAATGCGCCGTGGACCGGTACGTGGACGCCCCTGGGCCGCGTGCACGATGGCAAGCTGACCGTTACGGTGCAAAGCACAACGGCGGTGGTGGTGAGGATTCACGCAATGCTGAACGCTGTCGCGAAAAAGTGACCGGAGCCTCAGCGCGCGCGTCAAGGCAGCGCGCGGCGCTGACTTAGGGCAGGTATCCTGAAGTGTGACCGCAAGCCCCGCCACAGCCACGAAGCGTCCGCGCCGGCGCGTGTCCGTCTGGTTCGTTCTTCGCTGGCTGGGCATCGCTGTAGCCTCGCTGTGGCTGCTGGCCGCGCTCACCCTTGTAGCTGCCCGCGGGATCGACCCGCCCACGACCGCCGTCCATATAGAGCGCCGCTTGCAGGCCTGGATTCACGGCAAGCCTTACCACCTGCGCTACCAGTTCGTTCCGCTCAGCCAGATCTCGCCCGACTTTCAGCATGCCGTGATCGCCGCCGAGGATGCGCGCTTCTACCAGCACCATGGCTTCGACTGGCACGCGATGGAAATTGCCGCCGAAGACGACGTGCAGGGCGACCGGCGCATCCGCGGCGGCTCGACCATCACGCAGCAACTGGTCAAGAACCTGTTCTTCGGAACCGAACGCTCCATCCTGCGCAAGGGCGTGGAGTTCACGCTGGTGCCGGTGGCCGAATTCGTTCTCGGCAAGCAGCGCATCCTGGAGCTCTACCTGAATGAAGTGGAATGGGGACCGGGAGTTTACGGCGCGGAGGCGGCTTCCCGCTATTACTACAAAACCGATGCGCGGGATATCGGCCGCGATCAGGCGGCGCGGCTCGCGGCCATCCTGCCCGCTCCGCTCAAGCGGCGGCCCGAGCGCATGAACCACTACAGCGATCTGATTCTGGGCCGCATGAGGCAGGTTGGCTGGTAACAGGTATTTCATCAATGGACCGATTTGGTGTCGGCATCATCCCCTCAGGGACTTTGCCCGCAAAGACAGACTTTTTGGGCAAGAGACGAATTTCGGGCGGATTTGCCCACCTCTCAAAGGCATGGGCTGGGTTAGCGACAAGGTGACCTCCGGTTAGCCGGCAAACCTGCCGCAATCCTTCTTTCGAGAGAACTTCGCAAATGGCGCGCGGGAAATCTCATGACCTGGCCAGATAAGGGCGAGATTGATTGGCGCAGTGTTTTGAATGTTGACGTTGACGGTTGCAGCCTGGCCCGACGAGAGCGTAGCGGAAGACGGCGCATTGCATGTGCCAAAGGCACGGCGGCATTAAACTTTGCTTGAGCCAGCAGCTCAGGCGCCATCAGAATCGTAGCCGTTCCTTCAGCGCCCGCACCCGATCCCGAGCCACGGGCAAACGTGAGTGCCGGGCGTCTTTGAGGGTGACGAAGACCCCTCCGACCATCGACATGTTGATCTCCTGGACCCAGCCGAGGTTGAGCAGGATGGCGCGATGGATGCGGAGAAATCTCTGTGGGTCGAGCGCATTCTCAAGATCGGCCAGGGTTCTGTCGACGCAGCGCTGTCCGGTTTCGAGAGCGGCATAGGTGAGTTTGTCGCGGGCCACAAAGTGCGTTACTGCATCCACATCCAGGAAAGAAATGCGGTCGCCCAGGCGCGAGGCGATGCGCCGCGGGTAGGTGTCACCGGCCAGCGAAGCGGCGAGCGTTTTGAGCAGGGCCGGAAGGTCCGGTTGCTGCAGCCAGCCGGGCGGAGGGATGGGCCGGAGCCGCCCCAGTTTGGCCAGCGCCCGATCCAGCGGCTCCGCCTCGATGGGCTTCAGCAGGTAGTCGATCGAGTTCACCTCGAAGGCCCGCAGCGCGTATTGATCGTACGCGGTCGTGAAGATCACAAACGGCTGGACAGGAAGGCGCGAGAGCAGCTCGAAACCGTTCATGCCCGGCATCTGGATGTCGAGGAAGAGAACGTCCACGGGATCGGCCGCGGTGTTGAGGAATTCGACGGCGCGCGCCGGATCGGTTGCGCTGCCGGCGATGCGGATGGCCGCGTACGGCGCAAGCAGCCGCGTCAGCCGCTCGACGGCGAGCGGTTCGTCGTCAACCAAATAGGCATTGAGCGCGGCGGGTTCCATGGGCCTCACGATTCGGCGGGAAAAGCGATGCGGACCGCCCAGCCGCCGTCTTCGCGGGCGGTTTCGAGACGGGCGGCGGAGCCAAAGAGCAGCTCGAGCCTGGAGGCGAGATTGCCCAGGCCGTGCTCCGGTGTGGTCGCCTCGAGCGAGAAGCCAGGACCGTCGTCGAGAACTTCGAGCACCACGCTGCCGGCATCGCGCGACGCGGAGATGCGCAGCGATGCACCCTGCGGGCGCCGCGCGGCTACATGCTTCACGGAGTTTTCAACCAGTGTCTGAAGGGCGAGAGGAGGGACGCGGACCGAATCGAGCTCGCGCGGCACGGAGACTTCGTAGCGAAGCCGCGGGCCGAAGCGCGTGGACTCGATTTCGAGGTAATCGCGAACGATTTTAAGCTCCTGTGCAAGCGGGATCAGCCCATTGTTCTGCGCGCTGAGCGAAAAACGCAGCAGCGAGGCAAGCTTGGCGACGGTATCTTCGGCGCGAACCGGGTCCGAGTGGATCAGCGCAGCAATGGAGTTGAGAGTATTGAAAAGAAAATGCGGTTGAAGGCGGGATTCCAATGAAGAAAGGCGCGCTTCGGCAAGCAGCTTGTACGCGCGTTCCTGCTCCACCTGGCGCGTGCGCGCCTCCAGGGTGGCAGCCTGGAGGCGGTAAGTGAGAGTTTCAAAGGTGGCGACGCTCATCCCGATAGCAAGCGTGACAACGATGCTGAAGAGCAGATCGCCGCGATAGGCGCGCCAGAAGCTGTTGTACGGGCAGATGCCGATCAGCCACAGGATGCCTTCGGCTACAAAGCTGCCCGCCGACGCGGTGAAGACAAAACAGCCGGCCTGGACGAGAAAGATAAGGCGGGGAATTCTGTGTGACCAGCGGACGGTTAGCCACGTGGCCAGAACCATCGATGGCACCGCGATGCAGGCCGAGAAAATAAAGATCGCCAGTAATCTGCGGCCCGTGTCGGAGAGCTTTATGTAGCCCTGCGAAAAGAACAGGAGGAAGATCAGCAGGGTCGCACCGGCCACGATCCAGAACGCGCGGACGAAAAAGGAAGCCAGACGGCTTTCCGCCCGGTCGCCCGCCTGATCTTCGATCGTGTTCGTAATCGCGCGGCTCATAGCTGGAAACGGACTCCGATGGAACTTGCAGTAGACCAGGGTGCGGAGCCGTACTCCGACGTTCTGCTCCCCTGCGGGGCCTCCAGATGAATATAGGCCGAAACGTGGTTCCCGAACCAGCGGCTCACATCGATGACCGGCGTGTAGCTGCGATCGTCGAGGTTGGCGACGACGGCGCCCGTGACGGACCACTCCTTCCAGCCGGGCAGCTCGCGGAGCCGGGCCTTACCGGCGCTGAAGAACGCATAATGCTGGCGGCCGGCGAGCGGCGAGATGCCGGAGTCGCGGTAATAAGGAATGTTCGGCGGCGCATAGAACTCGCCGATGAAGTCGATGTTCGCGGCTGTGTATTTGGCGCCTAAGAGCACGGCGAGATGCTCGCGCCACGCGGCTTCGCCGTGCATCTCCAGCGCTTGTCCGATGACGCGCGTGAAGGTGAGCGCTCCGAAAGAGTCGCCGCCGCGATCGTTGCCGGCGATGAGGGATGTGTCGAAGCCGCGCACCAGAAAGTTATACCGGAAGGCCAGCGTGTCGCGCAGGTTGCTGCCCTTGGGCGCGAACTCGGCCGTCGACCACGCCAGCGAGACGGCGCTCTGACCGTGAATCCAGTCGGCTTTAGTCATGTCGCGGCCCTGGTTCACGTTCAGGCGATCGGTGGGGTCGGTGGCGATACGCGGAGGATCCAGAACGCCGGCCGCGGTGAACGCGTAGCCAGTGCCCCAGCGGACCATCCTGCGCCCCTCGGTGAAGTCGAAGTTGCTTACTGAAAGGTCTGCATAGGCTTCGCGGACGCGCAGATTCGTGTAGTTGTCAAAGTATGCGCCGGAGAGGCCGATCACGCTGGCCGCAACGGTGATGCGGTCGCGGTAGCGAAAGCTGGCCTGGGGCTCGACGAGCACCTGGTTGAGCACCGCGGGAATGGGTTTGGTCCGATTGCCGTAGAAGGTCGCATCGTCGAGGATGGAGAGCGCGTAGCGGGTATCGACGCTGCTCTCCCCGGTCGAGGAGGCGTCCTGAGCGCACGCGGTCATTGTGGCGCTCAGAACGAGAATCGGGATGAGAAACGCGCGATTCATGACTCCGATTTCCTGGCTCAGAACATGTTGGTGTTGCCCTGGTAGAAGAGCCTGTCGGGCAAATTGTGGGGCGCGGCGCCCGAGTATTCCAGGACGCTGTGCGAGCTGTGGCGAATCTCGTCGTAGAGGGTGAATTTGTGGAGCACCATGCGGCCAGCGGACATCTCGTACTCGTCAAAGGTGGCGGACTTGATGAACTTTCCTGAAGTCAGGTAAAACTCGGCGCGAACCGGACGCGCATCCGGCACGCGCAACCAGTAGAGAATGCGCTGGTAGGTCGCGCCCTTGCGCCTGGCGGTGAGTTGGAGAACGTAGCAGTCGGCTCCCGCAGCTTTCTCCGTACGGACAAAGACGGGCGAGTAGTCGGCCGCATAGTTGGTGCGGGCCACGTCGCCGTTGGAGGCGTCGCCGGTGAGGCGTTCCAGGGGCGTGATGCGGACGGGGCGGCTGGTGCCGGGCAGGTAGATCCACATATCGTCGTCGAGCATCAGCATGTGCTCGCCCTTTTCGCGAGGGCTCAGAAAATCGACGTAGGTCTTCTCGGTTCCCTTCTGCGAGACCTGGTAAAGATGTTCCTCATCGGACTTGCCGGCCTCGTAGTCGGTGATTTTGACGCGAACCACGTAGGAGGGCCAGCCGTTGCGAAAAGCATCGGAGCGCTTGAGGAGGGCTTCGGCGTCAGGCGTTGACGGCGCGGCATGACACGCGGGCAAGGCCGCCAGCGCGAATCCGAGCGGAACCAGCGGCAGGAAGACACGAAGTATGCGGTTTGTCTTAAACATGGGCCAGTGCCTCAGCAATCTGGAGCCGCGAGGCGCGCACCGCGGGCAGGATGGATGCAAACGCGAGGGAAACAATGACCAGCAGCGAGGCGCCGATCATGATGGCGGGCACGTGCTCGACCAGAAACGGAATCCGCACCGTGTAACCGGGCGGCGGCGGCATGTACAAATGAGAGACGTTGATGAGCGCGCCCAGCAGATTGCCGCCCACCACGCCAGCCGCCGCGCCAATCACGCCGATGAGCAGCGCCTCGGCCATCATCAGCGCCACGATCCACAGGCGCGGCGTGCCCATCGCCAGCATCGTCCCGATCTCGCGCGTGCGCTCGAACATGCTCATCAGCAGCGTGTTGACGCTCGACATGAGAACCATGAAGAAGACGATCAGGCCCATGAAGAGGAAGATTCCGTTGAACAGCGTGCGCACCTGTTTGTAGTAGGTGGCCAGATCGACCCATTTCTTGAGGACGAGCGGCTGTTGCGCTCGCTCGAGGCGCGGCAGAAGCGCCTTGTAGACAGCGTCGGTATTCGACGTGGCATCCAGCCCGACGACGAGATTCGTCACGCGGCTGCTCTGGAGCAGGCGCTGCGCCGCGGCCAGGGTAATGCGCATGTAGCGCGCGTCCAACTCCGCCATGCCGCTGGTCACGATGCCCACGATCTGCACGTCCACGCCGTTCAGAGCTCCGTCGGCGGTGACGGTAAGCAGCGTAAGCCCGTCGCCCACCTTCACGTTCATCGACTTCGCCAGCCCCGAGCCGATCAGCGCCTCCACGTCGCTGCCGGGCGTGCTGCTCAGGTCTCGCCCGGCGGTCAGGTCTGGCGTGAAGCCGAGGCCGCGCTCCGCCTCCGGATCGACGGCGCTGCCCATGAAGACCGAGGATTTCTGACCGTTCGAAACCATGCCGTAGAACTCAATGCGGGGCGCCACGCCGCGCACGTGGGCCGTGGAGCGAACGGCGGCGGCCACGCTGTTCCAGTTGTCGATACCGGTGTCGAGCACGTGCACCTCGTCGCGCTGGAAGTGCGCGGCGGTGAATATCTGGATGTGCCCAAGGCCGTTGTGGATGGTGTCTTCGCGCAGCCCGTCGATCATGTGCGCAAAGTAGCCGCCGGCCAGCAGTAACCCGGCCACGCCCCCGCCCACCATAAACAGCGTCATGATGGTGCGCCGGCGGTTGCGGAAGACGTTGCGGAAGGCGAGAAGCAGGAACTTACCCATGAACTATCTCCTTGATGGAAGAAACTCGCGCAGAATGCCGATTCCCGAATTGATGCCGAGCGAAAGCGTGCCCCAGCGCAGGCTGTCTTTGGGGCCAAAGCGGCTTGGATACCATGCCGCGGTGGCCGCAAAACCAGCCGCATACGGAGCGACGAATCCTGGCACGGACACGATGCTGCGCCCGTCCGAGGCACGGGCTGTCACGCTCGAAAACAGCCCGTGAACGACGCGCGGGAAGACACCGCTGCATCCGCAGCGGTGGAACTCCGTATCCTCGCGCAATGCGGCTGCCATACCGTCGCGCGTTGTCTCTTCCATGGCGAAGTAACCGAAGTTCGATCCGAAGCGTTCCGCAAAGCCCCTGGCGCCCTGGCCCCACTCCGGCGGGGCATTGCGGGATTGAGCGGCCGCTGAAAATGCCAGCGCCCCGATTGCCGCGGACGGGCCGAGTGTGTTGGCCAGATATTGATGAAACCGTTCGCGGGACGAGGGCAGCCGGTAAAGGATTTGCGGCGAAGATGCAGCCGCTGAACCGGCGGGGCTGTCGTTCGAGGGACGCGGCGGCGCCTGGGCAGACGCGCAGGACAACTCCACCAGCGCCGCGAACAGCGCCAGCATGGCGATGCGAAGACCGCGGATTGCCTTCGTTCTGCTAGCGGCTGGCTGCTGAAAGTTCGTCATGGCTCGTCTCCGAGGACCGGGTATCTGCAATCACCTGCCCGTCGCAAAGCCTCACGATCCGCGGCGTGTGCTCCAACAGGCGCTGGTCATGCGTGGAAAAGATGAAAGTGAGCCCCAGCCGGCGATTGAGGTCGCGCATCAGATCGATCAGTTGGGTTGCATTCTGCGTGTCCAGATTGGCGGTAGGTTCATCCGCCAGCACCAGGGAAGGCCGGTGCACGATGGCGCGGGCGACTGCCACCCGCTGACGCTCACCGCCGGAGAGCAGGTCGGGCCGATGCCCGGAACGCGCGGAGAGGCCCACGCTGTCGAGTGCGGCGGCCACCCGCTTGCGGCGCTCCTCCGCGGCCACGCCCCGGATCAGCAGCGGGTACTCGACATTTTCGGCGGCGGTAAAGACCGGGATGAGATTGAAGGTCTGGAAGACAAACCCGATCCGTTCCCGGCGCAGCGCGGCGAGCGGGCCAGGCTTGAGGGCCGACGTGTCGTGTCCTTCCAGCAGGACGCGGCCGGACGTTGGCTTGTCAATGCATCCGATCAGGTTGAGCAGCGTCGTTTTGCCGCTGCCGCTGGGCCCGGAGATGGCCAGAAACTCGCTCGGCGCGACATCGAAACTGGCATCGCGCAGCGCGCGGACATCGCTGTGATCGAGAGGAAAACTCCGGCTTACCGCATCGACTCTTACCAGGGCATCCATACCGAGCCTTTCCGCACTGTCGTTGTTCTGCTCGGAAGATAACTCGGGATCGCCCACGGCAACACAGCAGTTCGGACCAAAGGTTGGGAAAACCGGACAGGAGGTCTGGATCCGCCGATGAGCAACGGCTGCGGAAGCATTCACCAAAAGAAATCCTGACACCACGAAGGGGTGGGCTCGCAATCACCGCTATCGCGCCGGCGTGCGTCAGTTTTTACGCGATCGGCGATTATGCGCTCATCAAGAAGCCATCAACGGACCCCGCATGATCGCTGCAGCGACCCATTTTACGGGCCCCATCATGTCTCCGATGTGTACAGCGAGTGCGCCCGAGGGAGGTGGGCTACGCCTCGGGGCGGCTCACAACACGCGCTGCGTCCTTTGCAAGCAATTGCGAGTTGACGCTGGGGCTGGCGGGTTCGCCCGTGAGGCGCTCGAACCGCACGGAAAAGGAGCTTCCACTGCATAGTTCACTCCGAACCGCAATCTTCGCTCGATGAGCATCCACGATCTGGCGGGCGAGCGCCAAACCCAGCCCGGATCCCTGCGCTTCGGCGCTGCCATCGTTTCCCGGGTTCACCCGAAAGAAACGGTCGAAGATCTTCTCTTGCTGTTCTGCGGGGATTCCGATTCCGGAGTCGGAAACGGAGAGCACTATGGAGCGGGCTTCAACCGAAGTACTTAGCTCGATCCGGCCGCCCTCAGGTGAATACTTCCAGGCGTTTTCGAGCAGGATGTCGAGCAATCTTTCAATGCTCGACCGATCCGCGGAGATAATCGCGCTCTGTTCGGAGGCAACCAGAGAAAGGTCGACAGCGGAGTGCCGCAGTTGGGGGATCCAGCGAGCGGCTGCCGAACGAGCTGCTTCGTTCAGGTCCAGCGGCTCGAATCGCAGTAATTGAACGCCTGCATCGGAGCGAGCCAGCAAGAGCAGATCGTCAACGAGCCTGCTCATGCGGATGGTTTCCGTCTCAATATGCTCCAGGGTGCAGCGGTTTTCCGCCGCGCTGCGCTCGAAGGCCAAAGCGATTTCAGCTTCCGCCCTGAGCAGCGAAAGCGGGGTTCGCAACTCATGCGCGGCATTGGCCGTGAATTCCTTTACGGTGCGATAGCCGGTGTCGATGCGATCGAGCATCTGGTTCAGCGTTTCGGCCATGTCGTCGAGCTCATCGCGGGTTTTGAGCACGGGCAAGCGGACGCCAAGGTTCTGGCTGCTGATGCGCCGCGCTTCACCGGTGATCGCGGCCACCGGCGAGAGCGCTTTGCTGCTTGCGAAATACCCGACGACTCCCGCCCCGAGCAGGATGACGGGCACCAGCAGCACCAGATGCAGGCGGTAGTCTTCCAGCGCGCGCAACTTCCTGTCCATGGTGACGCCCGTCTGCACGGTGTAACTCCTTCCGTGCACATGAATGGCGGCGATGAGAGCCCTCACCTGCACCGGACCGGCGGCGAACTTGAAAAACCGTTCGCTGTTCCCAACTTCCTGTGGCGTGTCCAGGGCGGGAAAAAGATCCGCAATGTGCGGGGAGCGATGAATCCAGCGGCCGTCCTGGTCGATCACCTGGAGCCATTTCCCGCCGTGGGATATGTCGTACACGGACATCGCACTTTGGAGCGATGCAAAGGGCTCGCCGGCAGGCCGGCTAGACAGAAATTTCTCCACGCTTCGCACGCGTTCGTATAATTCGTGGTTCTCGATCGTCAGGATCGTGCTATGAACCATCCACACGCTCACCAGAGCAAGAGTCAACGTGGCAACGGCGAAGATCGAAAAGAACCAGAGCGCCAGTCGAATTCGAATTGGCAAGAGAATGGTCAATTCGTGCGCTCCTCCTCGAGGCTGCGCGGCTGTAGGGCGTACCCCAGCCCGCGCAACGTCTTCACTTCGGTTCGGGAGCCGGGAGAATGCAGCTTCGCACGCAGCGCCGACACGAGCGTATCCAAAGCCCCGGGACTGACGGAGGATTCAGAACCCCAGACGCGCTTCGCCAGGGCTTCCCGTGAAACCGCTTTGCCGGCATGGCGCATCAGCGCTTCCATCAAAGCAAATTCACACCGACTGAGGTGCAACGGCAAGTGTCCGCGAAAAATCCGCCGCCCATAATAATCGATTCGCACGTCTTCGAACCGGTGTTCCAGAGGCGCGGAGTTCGCTGCCCGTCTGCCCACGATCGAAACACGCCTGAGGAGTTCGCGAAATGAGAAAGGCTTGCGAACGTAGTCATCGGCGCCCAGGTTAAGCCCGTAGACCACGTCGTCTTCCCGGTCCCTGGCGGTAAGCACTACGATGCCGACCGGGCTTTGTTCCGCCCGCAAACAGGACGCAATACGCCAGCCATCGCATCCCGGCAGGCCGATATCGAGAACGATCACGTCGAAATGACCTGAGAGCGCCATCGACAATCCGGCGTTGCCGTCGCAGGCGGTCTGGACACTGTGGCCGTGTTCCCAGAAACCCTTGCGCAGCAGATCGGCCAGGCGAACGTCGTCCTCGACAATGAGAAGCCGCAGCGGATTCTCCGCGCCCGCAGCCGCGGCTGGCGTTTCCAACCTCATATTCCTACCATGTGCAATCCCGCCTGCCGATTTCAAGCGGTTTGATGAATTTCCCCTGAGGTTCCCGTTACCTGAGAACTTTTTCACGTTTTGTTTACAAAACGATGAATCTCGATCCCCACAATTCGAATCAAGTGCACGCCTCAGAGCGGCCAGTCAGGCCAGGAGAGTACAAACAGGAGATGGAATCATGAAGATCGTGCGAGCCCTTGCGGCATTTGCTGTCTTACTCGGGGCCCTGTGCGGCGCGGCTCTTGCGCAGTACGATACTGCCACGGTGCTGGGGACGGTATCCGATCCAAACGGCGCGGTATTGCCCGGCAGTCGTCTGACGCTGACGAATCGCTCCACCGGCGTGAACGTTACGCGCACGTCAAACCAGAGCGGTGAATACCAGTTCACCGGAGTGTTGCCGGGAGATTATTACCTGACGGCTTTTTCAAACGGTTTCAGTACCCAGAAGACATCCATCGTGGTCACCGTGGGGGCGCGCCAGCGCGTTGACCTGCGGATGCGGCCGGGGACGACGGAGACGGTAACCGTCACCGATGCGGTCGCGCAGGTGGAGACAGATAGCAGCGAAAACAGCTTCACAGTGATGCCCACCGAGGTGATGAACCTGCCGTTGAACGGCCGCGAATATGCCGACCTGGCCAGGCTTGCTCCCGGCGTTCGCGGCTCGGTGCTGGAAAACGAGACCAGCACGAGCGTGGATGCTTCCTATAACGTGAACGGCCTCACCAGCACATGGAACGACTTCATTCTCGACGGCCTCGACAACAACAGTTACAGCGTCAACAAGCAGGGGTATTCGCAACAGGCAATTCGGCCGGTCCTGGATGCGGTCTCGGAATTCGAGGTGACGACCGACAATTACAGTGCTGAGTATGGGCGCGTGGGTGGGGCGGTCGTCAATGCCTCCATCAAGAGCGGCACGGCGCATTTTCATGGCGACGCATGGGATTACATCCGCAACCCCGCTGTGAATGCCGTCGGGCCGTTCCCGTTGTCGCCCGGTTCCACACCCGGCCCGAATCAAAACCAGTTCGGGGGAACATTCGGCGGCCCGCTGCCCCTCCGCTTCCTTGCGCGCACGGGCAAGACATTCTTCTTTGCGGACTACGAAGGGCTGCGCCGTTCTCAGCACTCGCCGCTCACGGCCACCGTTCCCACGTCGACGCAACTGAATTCACTTCTCAACGCAGCGCCGTTTCTTGACTCATCGGGCCATCCCATCCCCATCGAGAATCCCTATACCAAGCAGGTATATGCGAACGGCGTGATACCCGCCCCCATTCCCTTTGCTCAAATCGTGCTCAAGAACCTGCAAAACGTGCAGAATGTTCCAGGCCAGACGGTAGTAGCGGCGAGCGACTACACCAGTAGCCCGGCAGCTACCTTGAATTCCGATACGGGCGACATCCGTTTCGACTGGGATATCAATAACAGCCAGAGCTTCTTTGTCCGTTACAGCAAGCGAGAAGGGAACTTCAATGCGCCGTCGCCGATTCCTGGCCCCGACTACGGCAAATCGAACGGAATCCTGTACCAGGCCAGCCAGCAGGTGGCCGCGGGCTACACCAAAGTCCTGACGCCGCAATCCGCTCTCGATGCGCGCATCGGCTTCACCTGGAGCGATGCCAACCAGAAGCCATACGGTCTTGGCGCCGACAACATCCCGGTTGAGGCCGGGATCCCGAACGCGCCCAGCGATCCCAGCGTCGCCGGTGGATTAAATGCGCAAGCCATCGTAGGGTTCACGGCGCTGGGCCGCACCGCAAGCACGCCCACCATGGTCAATCCTTTCGTCATCAACCCTAAGGTCAACTACTCCTGGCTGCACGGCAAGCACAGCCTGAAGTTCGGCTACGAATATCAGCACATCTCGCAGGTCATCATGAATAACCATCCGCAGGATGGATCGGACACGTATAAGGGCCTGTTCACCGAGGGAACCATGAAAGCCGCCAAGCTGCCTTCCGGGGCTGCCGATCCCGCGTACAAGCAGGCCTGGGCACTGGCCGACTTCGCCTTTGGCGCGCGCTCCCAGTTCGAACTGAGCAACAACCCGATCGTAGTTGACAACCTGCGCTTCCACGCGGCCTACGCGCAGGATGACTGGCGCGCGCTTCCGAATTTAACGCTGAACCTCGGTCTCCGCTATGAGTTCATGACGCCGATATGGGAGTCCCA
>Ga0187812_1000280_pt1 | contig 18534 bp, 19 predicted proteins | sample NC_S_2_FD_130582 | JGI IMG/M metagenome (GOLD analysis project Ga0187812, IMG submission 130582) | Wetland sediment microbial communities from Neuse River Estuary, North Carolina, USA - ASW-S_2 | ecosystem: Environmental > Aquatic > Freshwater > Wetlands > Sediment | place: USA: North Carolina...
ACGCGACCGGTCCCGACGGCGTCTCGCACTGGGGCGACGCGCCGACCATCGCGGCTCTGGCCGGAGCCGCCGTCGCCCTGCTGATCCCCCGGGTCGGCGCACAGGTGCCAATGACAGCCGGCGCGCTGCTCGCTCCGGCCGGCATGTTCTGGCTGTCCCGGGTGAACGAGCACAGCTCGTACCTGACCGGGGTGTGCCTGCCGCTCCTGGTCTTCGCCGCGACGGCCGGGCTCATCTTCGTCCCGCTCACGATGATCCTGGTAGCCAGGATCTCGGACGAGGACGCCGGCGTCGCGTCCAGCATGTTCAACGCCGGTCAGCAGGTCGGCGGTGCGATCGGGCTCGCCGTGATCGGCACGGTCACCTGGACAGTGGTCAACAACGACGTCCGGAACGCGATCAGCCATCTCACGGCCACATCCGCCGCCATCGCGCGGCCGGGCGGACCGGTCTACGACCACGCCCTGTCGTCCGGTGTGTCCGACGCGCTCGCCATCGGCGCAGGGGCCGCGCTGCTCGCTCTCGTCGTGACGCTGGTCACGATCCGGATCCGCCGCGCCGACCTTCCCTCGGCTCCGCCGGTCATTTAGGCAGCGCCGGGCGGCTAACGCTGTCAGGAGGACCTTGATGCGCTCCAGGGGCCGGTGAACGTGGTGTCGTTGGCGATGAGCTGGTAAGTGCCGGACATGGAGTTGCCGGAGACCGTGCCCTTATACGTAATCCCGGTCGAACCGACGGTGCCGAACTGGATGGAATCGCCCTCCACGGTTCCGTGCAGGGGCAGGCTGATCCCATTGGTTTCGAGCTTGATGGTGCCGCTCAGGGCTGATCCCGACTGGGTCCAGTTCAGGGTGAAATGGCCTTGGCTGGAGCCACTGTAGTGCCCCGACCACGTCCCGGACAGGCCACTGGCGGCGACCGGCGCCGAGGTACTGGCAGGCGCCGAGGTACTGGCAGCCGCGGTGGCAGCGATCGCGCTCGCGGCGGTCTGCGGCGTGCCCGTCCTCTGGGCTACGGTGCTGCTGGTCCCTGAGCATGCGGCCAGCGTCATCGCCAGTGCGGCCGCTAGTGTTGCCTGGGTCACCAGCGAGCGTCGGCCGCTCGCGTTGCCCTGGATTAGCATGGTCGTTCCTTTCGTGATCGTCACGGTGCGTTCGGGTCTCACCGGGAGTCTTCTGCAGCCGTCCACCAGCTGATCCCTACGCAGGCGAGAATGCGCTCGTAGGGAAGGCCGGCCCGTTCACTCACCGCGCGGACGTCTTCCTGCGCGCCGGAGAACAGGCAGAGCAAGACCTCGTCGCCGGGCATGAGCAGGGAACCCAGAAAGGAGACACCGGAGCGGGGCCGGCCAGCGAGTTCCGCGCTGACGCGCTGCGTCAGCTCCTCGGCGAGGGAAAGGGTCAGGCCCGGCAGCAGGCACTCGGCGAGCTGCCATCCCTGCGGGCGGGCGCGCGTGAACATGTGACGACGGTAGGCTGCTCGGTCAGCCCGTCGCGTCGGGAGAAACCCTACGTCTGGCCTGGCCGGCCCTCGCCCGCGGCGGGCAGGAGGCCGGCCAGCTCGGTCCGCGAGCGTACGCCGAGCTTGCGGTAGGCCCGGGACAGGTTCGCTTCCACCGTCTTTCCGGACAAGAACAGCCGGGCGGCTATCTCAGCGTTGCGCAGGCCCGCCACGGCCAGCTCGCAGATCTGCCGTTCGGTGGGAGTGAGCTGCTCACGGCTACCCCGGCCGGCCCGGGTGCGGTCCAGTTCCGCGGCAGTGACGGCTCCCCAGCTGCGGGCCCCGCAGAGCCCGAATACGGCAGCGGCACGGGTCAGGCATTCGTGCGCGCGCTGCCGCTCGTTCCGGCGCCGGTGCAGGCGGCCCAGTGCAAGCAGCGTCCGGCCGAGTTCGACAGGCATGTCCAGCGTCTCGTGCGCGGCCAGCGCACGCTGGTAGGCCGCGAGGGCCGCGTCAACGTTTCCGGCGGCAGCGTTCAGCAAGCCCCTGGACCTGGCCGACACCGCGTTGATCCACGGGCGGGGCAGGGCCGCCGCGCGCGCCTCCATGCGCTGGACCAGCACCTCGGCCCGGGCGAGGTCGCCGAGTCCTATGACAGCTTCCGCATGGTCGGCGTGGAACCGGTTGGTGGCGGGCTCCCGGTTGTGCAGCAGCGCCTCGATGTCATCGGTGCGGGTGAATTGCCGGTCGGCTTCGGGCAGGTCCCCCGCGAACAGTGCGACGCTGCCCAGGACCGACGTGGCCATTCCCTCCATGACGAGGTCCGGGTGCTCGCCGAGCCGGCGCAAGATCTCCGTCACTACCGCGGTGGCCTCCGTCAGCTCGCCGGCCAGCGCCCAGACGTACCCTTGTGCGCACAGCGCCATGTGCAGGTAGGTCTCCTGATCGGTCTGCTCGGCGAGGGTCAGCGCCTCCGCTGCCAGTGCGCGTGCCCGCTCCATCCGCCCGGTCATGGCCTCGATCCGGGCCAAGTGCGTGAGCACGCCGGAAACGGTCGCCTCGTCTCCGCGCTCGTGGAACACGCGCAGGATGCCCTCGAATCGATCCCTGGCGGTGTCGAAGTCATCGAAGTTGCGGGCCCAGAAGGCGGGTACGGTGCTCATCTCCCAGGCCGCCACGTCACGCTGGAGCAGCATGCCCTTTTCGATGGCCGCGTGATCCGCGCCGCGCCCTGAGTACAGCTTAAACAGGGCGAGATTGTGCAGCGCGAAACTGTACAGGACCGGGTCTTCCCCCTCGTCGAGCAGGGCCAGCGCCGCTTCACCGTGCTCCACTGCGACGTCCGCGTCATCGCACTGCGACGATATCCGGGAGTGGATCCTGGCGCGCAGCGATGCCGTCCGCGCCTCGCCAAGCGCTTGCAGCATGAGCGCGAACGCCCGGCGGGACTCGTTCTGTACCCACAGCACGCTGCCCAGTTCCAGCAGGACCCGGGCCCGGTCCTCTCCTGGAGGCAGCGAACTGGCGGACCGTTCCAGCTGGCGCCGGGCACCCGCAGGGTCCCCTGCGAAGTAGAGGCGATCGGCAAGTCCGAGTTCCCGCCGGACCAGGGCCTGCCCGTCGCTGGCCGGGGTGAGGCGGCACGCCAGCTCCGTCAGTTCCGCGGCAGCTTCCGCTGCACCTCTGCTGCCCGCCGCTACGGCAGCCTCGTCTAGGACCCGCGCGGTCTGGCTGTCCGGCTTGTCCGCGGCCAGCGCCAGGTGGCGGGCACGCTCTTCGAGGCTCGCGGCCCTGTTAGCGAGTTCACGGTGAAGCTTCCGGCGTGCCGCCTCCGGCAAAGACGAGTACAGGGCCGACCCGAACAGCGGATGACTGAATGTGACCAGCCCGTCGGACCCGATCTGGATGATGCCCGCGACCTCGGCGGGAGCCAGCGTGTCGAGGTCGACATCGGCAGCAGACGGCCGCGGCATCGCAGCCACTGCCTCCAGGACGTCCCGGGTGGTGCGGGGGAGCCTCCGCAACCGCAGCAGCGCCAGGTCGCGATGGTCGCGGGGCACCGGCAGCGGGCGACCAGGATCAGGGACGCCGACGCGCCGCACCTCACGCGCTATCTCCAGGGCGTAGAACGGGTTGCCGGCCGCCGCCCGGTGAATTCTTACCAGCACTGGGCGTGGGAACGAGGCACCGAGCACCTGGCGGAACATCTGGTGGGTGCTGGCCACGCTCAGCGGGCCGACCGGGAGACGCGACAGCGCCTGGCTTCCCAGTGAGGCTGCGAGCGCGGCGATTGCCCCGGTCCGCTGTCCGGGCGGTCCTTCGATCCGGACCGCCATGAGCAGCAGGACGCGCCGCCGTCTGAGCCGGCGCAGCGCGAACGATAGCGACCCGGCGGATGCCGGGTCGAGCCACTGCGCGTCATCGACGGCCAGCAGCAGCGGTGCAGCGTCCGCAAGCGCGTCGAGCAGCGCCATCAGCCCGGTGCCCACGGCCCGCGGTTCGAGGTTGCCGTCACCCGCTTCTTCCCGCAGCAACGCCACTTCCAGCGGTCTGCGCTGCGGCGCGGGGATGCCCTCGAAGACGCGCGCGGGAACCGGTCGTAGCAGATCGGTCAGCCCGACTTGGGGAAGCCTGGCCTCGGATGGGACGGGGCTGCAGGCTAGCACCTGCCAGCCGGCCACCCGGGCACGGCGCAGCGCATCCCCCCACAAGGTTGTCTTGCCAATGCCCGGTTCGCCCTCGATTACCAGCACATTGCTGGCAGGACCGGATTCTGATCCTTCCTCCGCCATGCCCATGCCGAGCCAGCCGTCGATTCTGGCCAGTTCCGTGTCCCTGCCCAGCACGTCCATATGACTGCCCACACCGAGCACCGATATCCGCTAGTGCTGGCCGCACATGGCGGACACGGGCGGCGTGGCCGCGGGCAGCGGTCCCAGCTTCATGGCTTCTCCCTGCACGATCCCTCAGCACTCCCCGCCGACCTCAGGACAGTAACCCAGGTCGCGCCCGCGGATCCATGCGATCGGCAGGATGAGTACGTACTCAAGTCCTCGGTGAACGCGGCGACGAACGCGTCTGAGTCCCCGCGGTTGGTCGCCTCGATGAAGTTCTGGATCGCGGCAGGCAGGTGGTTCTCAGTCATCGCACTAGTCAGCGCGTGGTTCAGCGGGCTGAATAATTCACCTGAAGAGCTGAAACGCGATTGTCTATGGCCTCTATCCACCAGGTCGGCTCGAACCGGTACTCCATCTTGTCGTAGGCAAGATAATTGACTTCCCCGCCGGGCGGGTAGGTCAGACGGGTGCCGAAGTCACCGATCATGTGCACAAGGCCGCTGGCCGCACTGACGATCGCGCCGTAGATAAAACCTACGGCGGCACTGTTGCCTTCGTCGACGGGAATGGAGCCGAGGACACTCACCGAGCCACCGTAGGAGGGGTTGTCGGTCGGCAGCAGTTCGTTGATAGGCCAGCCGACAGTCTGCCAGGTCGTCCAGTTGGACAGTCCCGGATCCTCGGCAACGTTGGCCGACCATCCGATGGTGACGAATAGGCTCAGGCTGCCGGAGTAGACCGGTGCGGTGAAGTACTCCAAGTCAGAATCGACCGTGAACCGGTAGTACATACGTCCGGCAGCGGGCGCCGGGGGGAGGACTGCCGAGTTATACCAGTTGTGAATCCAGAATTTTTCGGTATGGGGATCTGTCGTGCCATCGTCTTCGCATAGGCATCCAAAGCCGAGACCGCCCGCATACAGGCCGGCGCTGGCGATCTCTCCCGAGGTCCCCGCGATCCCAGGAGTCTCGTTAATGCCCTCGTACATGAAGGGCAGGTAGAGCACCTGCCACGGATACAGCTGGCCGCCTATGCTGACCACGAGCTCATCACGATGTCGTGTCGCGGCGTCCGCCGGCACGAAATTCCGCTCGATGATGCGCAGGAGTTCTTTACGGCGCTCGGCCGCCCCTGCGCCGCTGTCCTGGCTGCCGCCAGGCGGAGCGTTTCGCAGCCTAGTGGCGAGCACGCCAAGCTCAGCCTCGGCGCGACACGCATCGGTTACCCGTCGCAAGATGTCCTCGCTGACCGGGCGCGTATCGGTGCGTCCCCCCGCATTTGGCGGCGTATTCATATGGCTCCTTCCCGAGGAGCTGCGGCATGTCGGCGCAGGGTCTGGCCGCGAATTTGACACTACTCCTTCCCGGTTCTAGCCGGAAAGGCTGCCGGAATAAATTCTTGCGTCAAAAGGCATTTTCCCTAGAGCTAGCGCCGGAGTGGGCACGGCAGCGCCGCGGGCAAAGGCGTCCGAAAGTGGATAATCTGCGCGCGCCAGGCAGACGTATAACACAAATATCATCCACTAATTTCACAAGCCGCTTCCGCGGAAACGTCCACGAGCAGTGCCGGGGAGGGCGTTATGTCGCGGGCAGGTCGTACACCCGGACATCGAACCCGGCCGTGGCCAGGTGTTCTTCGAGGAGCGGTTCGATCTGGTCCCACTTCCCCCCGGCGAGCCCGCAGCCGATGCGCGGCATGTGGATGATCGTTCCATCCCCGATCCGGCCAGCCAGCTTCGACAGGCACTGAGCCAGCGCCTCGTAGCGGATCGCCACGGGATTGGCCGGGTTCACATAGCCGTGCTGGGCCACCATGTTGGCGACCCAGAGTTGGTCTTCCACCTTGACTAGCTGAACCATGCCGAGGCCAAAGTCCTGGCCGCTTCGTGCCCATCTCCGGTACGCCGCTTCGGGTTCTGGCCAGCGGCGGCTGATTGCCAGGACGAACCCCTTCCCCCAGCCGCCCGAGTCGTTGCAGACGTGGGCGATGACACCGGGACCCCGGCCGTCCGGAGCAGTGGCATCCCCGATGAGGTAGGTGATCGCCATCACACCATCGTCGCAGGCCGCCCATGCGTCAGAGGGCGGTAGGGTCAGGCCTGGCCAGCGGCCAGTTCGACTGCCATCAGCTCGACCAGCTTCTGCAGCCCGCGCAGCGGGCGGACCATGACCGTGAAGCTGACCAGTTTCCCCTCGGAATTCCAGCGCAGGATGTCCACGCCCTGGACGTAGACACCTTCAAGGTCGGCCTCGAACTCCAGCACCGCGCCGGCATGGTCATGCCACTGGCTGACATAACGCAGTGACGGCCCCAGGACCTTCAGTGCCGCGCTCAGGTAACTGGTCGTGAGCGCCTTGCCCTCCTGCGGCGCGAACACCGCCGGGGACCGGAAGACGACCTGGTCAGCCAGCAAATCATCCAGCAGGGCCGGGTTCTTCGACTCGGCTATAGCATGCCAGCGGCGCAGAGGCGCAGGCTGATCGGACATGGACGTAGCCAAGTCCATCCCGGCCGGGGGCGTCAAGGCCACGCTGGGCCGGGTGGGAGATATCACGTACTGTCGCGGGGCCTGGCCCGGGTCTGTCTCGCCGAGTGCGGCGCCGCCGCAATCAGGATTGACGTACCCGCCTCGCCACATAAATACTAAGTATTGATTACGTGGTATGCAGTACCCGGTATGCAGTCCGAGTCCGCGGGTGAACAGCGCCAGAATGTCCATCCGCTACAGCCGGAAACGGGGTGACCGCTGTGCAGATGACACCTGCGCGCCGGGTGGCGCTCGCTATCGGCGTTCCGGTCGTGGTTGCGGCGATCAGCTGGGGCGTGTTCAACGTCGTCGCGTTGGCCGATACCGGCCACTACTCGTTCAGCATGCCGCTGACAGTCTCCGGCGGGAAACTGACCGCGGACTTCCCCGGCAGTAACGTGACGGTCGTGCCGGGTGACGCGGCCCGGCTGGGGGGCACGTTGAGCTACAGCATTGTCCGCCCGCACCTGACGGTCGACGACGGCAAGGTGTCCTACCCGTGCCTTCCGGCCGGGGAGTGCGGGATGACCGCGACGGTGACGGTGCCACGGTCGGCGACCTCGGTGAACGTGTCCACCGGTGGCGGCAGCCTCACCGTGCCCCGCGGCCTCACCGGTGACGTCACGCTCACCACCTCCGGCAGCAACATGACGGCCAATGGGCTCGCCGGGACAGCCAGCCTCGATTCGGGTAGCGGTGCCGTCAACGCGTCCGGTATCACCGCCTCAGACGTGACCGTGAACACGTATGGCGGGAACGCCGCGCTGACGTTTACCAAGGCACCGCGCGATGTTCTCGTCAACTCTGCCAGCGGGGCTGTCTCGATCGTGCTCCCGCATGGTAGCTACCACTTCCGGGTGAACGCCGCCGGGGGCAGCGTCCGCACGCCGCCAAGTGACCCCGCCGCACGCGACGTCATCACCGTCAACTCGGCCGGCGGCAATGTCACGGTGTCGGAGAGTTAGCAGCACTCGCGGTCACCCGGTCGCCGGTCAGCCCTGGGCGCCGAATCGGGATTGACATCCCGGCATCCGGCATACATACTAAGTATTGAATACGCAGTATGCAGTACCCGGTACGCGGTCCGAGTCAGCGGGAGAACAGCGCCAGAATGTCCATCCGATACAGCTTGCTTGCCATCCTCGATGCCGGACCGAGGCACGGCTACGCGCTCAAGAGCGAGTTCGAGGCGGCGACCGGCAACGTGTGGCCGCTAAACGTCGGCCAGGTGTATTCGACCTTGAGCCGTCTGGAACGCGACGGGCTGGTCCTCGTCGCCGAGGACGACGACGGTCAGAAGATCTACCGCATCAGTGACGCCGGGCGGCAGGAGCTGCGGCGGTGGTTCGGCACACCGGTCGTCCGCGAGGTCGTGCCACGCCAGGAGCTGGCCATCAAGCTGGTGTTCGCCATGCGCGCCGGGCCAGAGCAGGTACGGGACGTGGTGCAGCGCCAGCTGGTGGCCACCATGGCGTCGCTGCAGGAGTTCACCAAGCTCAAGGCCACCGCCGAGCGGGATGGTGATCTGGCCTGGCTCATGATGCTCGACGCTCTCATCTTCCAGGCCGAGGCGGAGGCGCGATGGCTTGAGCTGTGTGAGGCGCGGCTGGCCCGTACGCGCCCGCAGTCCCGGCCTGCCGCCGACACCGCCCAGGAGGCCGAGGCGGTCCGCGATGCGGAGCGGACGCTGTGATGTGCGTCTTGTCGATGGAGCGGGCCGGGCGCCGGTACGGGTCGCCGCCGCGCCAGGTGGTGGCGCTGGATGATGTGTCACTGACGGTGCAGGCCGGGGAGATGATCGCTGTCATGGGCCCGAGCGGCTCGGGCAAGTCGACCCTGTTGCTGCTGGCTGGCGGCCTGACCCGGCCCACCTCGGGTCGCGTCGTGCTGTCCGGCAGCGACCTGGGCACGCTGGGAGAGGCCGACCTGTCGCTGGTCCTGCGCCGACGGGTGGGGTTCGTGTTCCAGAACGCCAGCCTCCTGGCGGCATTGACCGCCGCCGAGAACGTGTCGCTCCCGCTCGAGCTCGACGGCATGCGGCCGCGCTCTGCCATGGCAGCCGCCCGCGCCCTGCTCTCCTCGCTCGGCCTCGACGACGTCGCTAACCGGTTGCCCGCACAGATGTCGGGCGGGCAGCAGCAGCGGGTGGCCGTCGCCCGCGCGGTGATCGGCGGCCGGTCGCTACTCCTGGCCGACGAGCCCACCGGTGCGCTCGACTCCCTGAGCGGAGAGTCGGTGATGCAGTTGCTCCGCGCGCAGAGCGACAACGGCTGTGCCGTCGTCGTGGTGACCCACAACATCCGCCACGCGGCCTGGGCCGACCGCATCCTCTGCCTGCGCGACGGCCGGCTGATCGATGAGGTGCATCCGCCCGCGGGCCCGGAGAGTCTGCTCAGCAGGGAGCGTGTGTGATGGCGACGCCGCTCGTCGTCCTGGCGGGAGTCGAGAAGATGTATCAGGCGGGGCGGGTCGCATTCCGCGCGCTGCGTGGCATCGACCTTGAGATCGAGGCGGGAGAGATGGTGGCGATCGTCGGCCCGTCGGGCAGCGGCAAGACGACCATCGTCAACCTGATCGCGGGCATCGACCGCCCATCGGCCGGGACGGTGACGGTGAACGGCACCCGGCTCGATCTTATGGGGCAGGAGGACCTGGCCATCTGGCGCCGGGCGAACATCGGCATAGTGTTCCAGTTCTTCCAGCTCATGCCCACCCTGTCCGCACTCGACAACGCGCTGCTCCCGATGGAGCTGGCCAGGCAGGGGTCGCGCCGGACGCGGGAGGAGCAAGCTCGCGCCCTGCTTTCCGCCGTCGGGTTGAGCGACCGGGCCAGGCGCCTCCCAGCCGAGCTGTCCGGAGGGGAACAGCAGCGGGTCGCGCTGGCCAGGGCCATGGCGCGCCGGCCGCGGATCCTCATCGGTGACGAGCCGACAGGAAACCTTGACAGCGAGACGGCCCGGGAGATGTTCCGGCTCATGGATGACCTCAACGCGGCCGGGACGACCGTGATCTTCGTGACCCACGACCAGGGTCTCGCCGCGCTGGCACACCGGGTGGTTACCGTGCGCGACGGCCGCATCGTGTCGGACCGGAGCCGCATGGCGCAAGGAACGCAGAACCCATGAGTGCCATGTCCCGCAAGGCAATGGGCGACCTGCGGCGCCACCTCGGCAAGAGCCTGCTTGTCGTGGGCACCCTAGCCCTCGCGATCGCCAGCTTCGCTATCGTCGCGGTACCGGGCCTGCTCAACGCCAGCATGCAGAACGAAGTGCGGCAAGCTCGCCTCTTCGACGTGGCCGTGGCGACTCGTGATCTCGGCCTGAACTCTCGGCAACTGGCCGCGCTCGGCCGCCTCCCTAACGTGGCCGCCTTCGAACCGGCCGTCGAGTACTCCACGGTGGCGGCGAGTGCCAGCACCGGGAGCTACCAGAGCGTGGTCCTGTGGGGGTTGAGCCTGGGCCAGCAGACAGTTGACGTGGTCAACCTCACCGGCGGGCGACTCCCGGCGGGTACCGGACTCCTGGCCGACGAAGGGAACGCGAGCACCGCCGGGTTCAGTGTCCCAACCGGTGGTCATGTCACGGTCCGTACCGCGGCCGGCACGGTGACATCGGTCCAGGTGAGCGGGACCGGTCGCAGCCTGGCCACGTCACCGAGCGCCAACGGCTCGACTAGTGCCGTCTTCTACGGCACCGTGCCAGCGGTTCGCGCTCTGGCTGGCGTGTCCGGGTACAACTACCTGGCCTTCCGGCTCTACGACAACAGCCAGGCTGCTCAGACGGCGACCATCGCGGCCGTCCAGCGCTATCTGACCGCCCAGACGGGGCTGTCACCCTTCACCGGGCTGCCCCTCACCCGTGCCACCGGTTCATGGCCGGGCCAGGCCAGTTTCAACCAGCTCATCGCGCTGTTCCTGGTGATCACGGTGATGGCTGTCGTGTGCGCCCTGTTCCTCATCGCCAACACGATGAACACGATGGTCGTCGAGCAAGGCAACGAGATAGCCATTCTCCGGGCACTCGGCGGGCGGCGGCGCCAGATCGCGGGCGTCATCCTGCGCACGGCGGCCGCTCTAGGCGCGGCCGGCGCCATCGCCGGAACGGCGCTCGGCATCGTCGTGGCCTACCTGCTGACCCGGCACCTGGCGGCACAGCTCTTCAGCGTGCACGCGAGCTTTGCCATCTCCGCGCCGGTCGTGGTGACCAGCCTGCTTGCCGGTCCCGTCCTGGCCGTGCTGACCTCCCTTCCCGGTCTCCGCCGGGCGGTGCGCAGGCCGGTGGCCGAGGTGCTCGATGACCGGACGGTGGTTGATTACGGCGCCGGACGGCTGGACCGGATGCTGGCCAGTGCCAGCATGCTCTCCGGCCCGACTCGCATGGGAGTGCGGAACACGCTGCGACGCAAGCGCCGGACGGCCGCCACGATCGGACAGGTGACCATCGCCGTCGCGCTGGCGATCGCGCTCTTCGCCGTGGGCAAGACGGTAGCGGCGGCCACCGCCGCGGTCCACGACGCCCAGCAATTCCAGATCGAGGTGGACGCCGGCAACGGCGCTTCGCCGTTCGACGCGCGGGCCATCCGCATCGCCGCCGCCACGCCAGGGGTGACGCGGGCCGAGCCGCTGATCGAGAACAACGTCGAAACCCGCGGGCAGCAGTACATGGCCTATGGGTTCGGGCCGAGCACGCTGTACCGCTACAAGCTGAGCTCCGGCCGGTGGTTCACCGCGGCCGATACCGCAACGTCGCCTTACGTCGTCGTGCTCGGGCCGACGGTGGCCCGCGCGACCGGCGCGCGCGTCGGGCAGCGGCTCGTCGTGCTCACGCCGGCCGGCCAGACCCAGGTGACGGTCGTCGGTGTCGACAGCGTGATCTTGAACAACGGCGCCAGCGTTTTCTTTCCACTGGCGCAGTTCCAGCGACTGACGAACTCGGCGGGGACGGTCAACGCGCTCTGGCTCACCACGAAACCCGCGAGCGACCAGTTCGTCAACCAGGTCTCGGCCTCGGCGCAGACGCGGCTCGGTCAGGCCGGCTACCCCGCGACCATCCAGAAGAGCTATGTCGAGACGGCGCAGAACGAGAGCGCCAACAACTCCATCGTCGCCCTGATCGAGGTGCTCGGCCTGCTCGTGGTCGGCATCGCCCTGATCGGGCTGGTGGGTACGCTGACCCTTGCCCTCATCGAACGCACCCGGGAAGTGGGGATCCTGCGCTGCCTCGGCGCCGGGGCCCGGCAGATACGCCGCGTGTTCAGCACCGAGGCTGTGGTGATGGCGGCGGCAGGGTGGGCCCTGGGCTCACTTTTCGGGTATTTCCTCTTCCTGGGGCTTGTAGCGTTCGTCGAGCATGAGTTCGGTGTCACCGTGGCGAAGGTCTTCCCGATCGTGAGCTTGCCTGTCGCGCTCGTCGCGGTCGTCGTCGTCACCCTTATCGTCGTCCGCCCCGCCCTGCGCCGGGCCGTGCGCATCGATCCCGGACGCGTTTTGCGCTACGAGTAGCAGGAACAGCTCGAACGCCGCGGTGACGGCCTTGATGTCGCGGGTGGCGAGCAGGTCGAGCAGGAGGCCGCGGGTGACGGCCATGCTCAGCCGCGCGGCTGCCGGCGCGGTCCGGGGGTCGGTTCCGCCCTGGACGATGGCGGCGGTGAGCGGCTCGAGCCAGCCAGTCACCACATGCTCGAGGAAGCCTTCGGTACCCGGACGGCCGCGCAGGGCGTGCGCGTACAGCTCGAAGAACAGCCGTTCCTGCGGCCACAGTCCCGGATCGCTGTAATGTGCCCAGAACCGGCGCGCGTCGTCCGCGCTGACCGCGCCCACCTCGCGGAAGGTGGCGCGTTCCGCCTCCTCGACGGCGATGGTGACCGCGGCGAGCAGTCCCTCCCGGGACCCGAAGTGGTACAGCAGCATGCGGTGGCTGGTGCCGATCGCGGCCGCCAGCTCGCGCAGGCTCAGGTCCGCGATCCCGCCCTGCATGGCGATGGCGACGGCAGCGGCGAGCAGCCGGTTCCTGGCTGATCCCGGCTGGCGCGGTCCGGGTTCTTGCGATTCGGCCATGCTCAAGCGTACCATCTGGTACATGTTCCATTCGGTACAATCATCGGATCGCCTGCGGGTCGCGGCCGAGTCGGTCACCAGCGCCGCACCGGACGCCGTGTGGGCGCTGGTCGCCGACGCCACCCGCTATCCCCAGTGGGGGCCGTGGAGCGCGGCCGGCTACCGGGGCACTGCCGGGCACGCTCCAGGCGCGGTGTACTGGCTGCGTTCGGCCAGCCGCGCCTACGGCCGGTACGTGACCACGGTCGAGCGGGTCGAGGAGTTCGACCAGGGCCGCCGCATCGTGTACACGGTGGTGGGCGGCATGCCGGTGCGCGGCTACCGGGGCGAGATCACGCTCACCGCCGTCCCCGGGGGAACCCGGGTCAGCTGGGCAGCCAGCTGGGACAAGACGCTGCTCGGCCGCCTGGTCTGGCGCGGGCTGCGCGACTTCTTGCCCGCCGCGCTCGCCAGCCTGACGACCGCCGCCGCTTCCGGCACCGAATAAAGCCTGCGCCTCCGGGTAGCTGGGGGGCCGTGGCTAGAGCCAGAACGGTAGCCGGGTACGCCATTCCCGGCATCATCGTGTTCTTCTTCTGGGTGGTCGTAGTCATCCTGGCCATCATCCTGCTGGCGTTCATCGTGCACTGGGCCGGAGGCGGAGTTCTCGACCTGAGGCTCGGACACTTCATCCTGAACGTCGGCTTCACCTGATCCCCGCAGGCGCATCCGCGCCCATCACGCTTGTGGTGGGCGCGGATGCGGATAATGCGGATGCGGATAATGACGCGTGGACCTTGAAGCATTTGAACTAGTCCTGCTGCGCCGGCCCGCCAGTGCCCCGGACTACCCGGAGGCGGAGCTTGACCGCATCCAGCGCGAGCACCTGGCCTACCACGCCAGGCTGCGGGAGGCCGGACGCATAGCGACCAACGGACCTGTTGACGAGCAGCCCGACCCGTCGCTGCGCGGGCTGGCGTTCTACCGGACCGGCTCGCTGGAAGAGTCCCGGCAGCTCGCCGAAGGTGACCCGGCTGTGCTGGCCGGGCGGCTGGCTGTCGAGATCATGACGTGGTACTGCCCGCCAGGAACGATGCGCCTGCCCGGCCGCGCCGTCACGCTGTGAGAACTCGCGGCGCGGTAGCTGAGAAACACCCCGAGCCGCAGCTCGTTCATGATACTAACTATCCTTTAGTGACCGAGAAATAGTTAGTAACTCACTCTGGTTGGGTCAGGCATGAGCGAGGTTCATCCAGTCTGCGCGCGGTTCCACGCGGCGATCGAGCTCCTCGGCGCCCGCTGGTCAGGTGCCGTCTTGCGCTCGCTGTTCACCGGGTCCCACCGCTTCGCCGACATCCGGGCCGCGATCCCCGGCGTCAGCGACGTCATGCTGACCCGCCGGCTGCGGGAGCTGGAGGACGCCGGGCTCATCCGCCGCCAGGTCATCCCGGCCTCGCCAGTGCACGTGGAGTACCACCTCACCGAGATGGGCCGCGACGCCGAGCCGGTGCTGGACGCGGTCATCGCCTGGTCACACAGGTGGATCCCGATCCAGCCCGGTGGCGACGACGCCGGCCACCCCGGCGAGCAGCAGGACCTTCCGCGGGACAGCGGCACGCTTCCCGCCACGCAGGACCCCCGGTAAGCGTCCGCATTCACCGCAACGACCGCCCGCGCCCGCGGGCAGAACTGGAGTTCTGGCGCCCATGCCGATCCTCACCATCATCGTCGGCTCGATCCGTCCCGGCCGGGCTGCGCAGCCGATCGCCGAATGGTTCACCGACCGGGCCCGGTCGCACGGCGGCTTCGACGTCGACATCGCCGACCTCGCCGAGATCCGGCTGCCGCTGATGGAGGAGCCGAACCACCCGCGGCTGCGCCAGTACACCAGCCAGCACACGCACGACTGGAGCGCCCGGATCGACAGGGCCGACGTGATCGTGTTCATCACCCCGGAGTACAACTACGGCTACCCGGCGACGATCAAGAACGCGATCGACTACCTGCACCAGGAGTGGCAGGACAAGCCGGCCGGGTTCGTGTCCTACGGCGGCGTCGCCGCGGGGACCCGCGCCGTACAGCAGCTCAAGCAGGTGCTCACCGCGCTGAAGATGGTCCCGGTCTTGGAGAGCGTCAACATCCCGTTCCACGCCCAGTTCATCCGTGATGGCCGGTTCCACGCCAACGACGTGCTGGAGCAGGCCGCGACCGCGATGCTCGACGAACTGCTGCGGATCGACGGCGCGCTCCGCCCGCTGCGCGCCGCCACCGCCGCCGCCTGACCCGGGCCCGCCTGCTAGGCGTCGCGGCGGACCAGGAGGTAGCCGCAGGCGGCGAGCAGCACCGCCGTCCACAGGCAGAAGACGCCGAAGCCCTGCCACGGGGACAGCACGTCGGCTGGCTGCTCGCTGGTCTGCGCGACCAGCACGCCCGCGATGGTCGGCAGGTAGCCGTGGATGTGGTTGGCGATCGTGCCTGGGATCAGCGAGATCAGCGGCGGCACGACCAGGACCAGGGCGATCACGGTCGCGATCGCGCCGGCGGTGTGCCGGATCAGGCCGCCGATCGCGAGCGCGAACAGGCCGAGCACCGTCAGGTACAGGATGCCGCCGATGCAGGCGCGGACGATACCTGGCTGGGACAGCGTGATCGACACGTGGCTGCGCAGGATCGCCGTGGTGATGAAGAACACCACGAATACGGTGACCGCGCTGACCACCAGGTCGAGCAGCGCGAACACGAGCGCCTTGGCACCCAGCATGGGGAGCCGCCGCGGCACCGCCAGCAGCGATGAGCGGATGGCGCCGGTGGAGTACTCGCTGCTGATCACGATCACGCCGAGCACGCACATGGCCAGCTGTCCCAGGCCGAACCCGGCGCCGAACAGCACCGCGGTCGGGTCGGTCAGCAGCGTGACGTGGTTGGGGTGGTTGCCCGGGTTGTTCCACGTGTTGGAGATGACGGTCGCGACCAGCGCGCTGAAGCCGATCGCGACGACCACGAACGCGAGCAGCGACCACAGCGTCGACCGGACCGAGCGGATCTTGGTCCACTCGGCGGTGATCACCCCGGCCGTCATGGCGCACCAGCCTTCGACTGATCCGCCTCGGACGTGCCCGCCTTGCCGAACTCGGCCCTGCCGAATTCGACGCTGCCGGCGGTCAGCTCCATGAATGCCTCCTCGAGCGAGGGCAGCCGGGGGGTGAGTTCGTGCAGCACGAGTGAGGCGGACGCGGCCAGTTCACCGACCCGCGGCGCGGACAGCCCGGCCACGACCAGGCCGTCATCGCCGTCGGTGTCCTTCACGGTGCCGCCGTCGGCCGTGATCAGCTCGCGGAGCCGGGCGGAGTCCGGCGTGCGGACCAGCACCGACCGTTCCGAGCTGCGCTGGATGAACTCCTCGGTGGAGGTGTCGGCGATCAGCTTCCCGCGGCCGATCACCACGAGGTGATCGGCGGTGACCGCCATCTCGCTCATCAAGTGGCTGGACACGAGAATCGTGCGGCCCTCGCCGGCGAGCTGGCGCATGAAGTTGCGAACCCAGCGGATGCCTTCGGGGTCGAGCCCGTTGACCGGCTCGTCGAGCAGCAGCACCGGGGGATCGCCGAGCATGGCCGCCGCGATGCCGAGCCGCTGTGTCATGCCGAGGGAGAACCCGCCGGCCCGCTTGTTCGCGACATCCCGCAGGCCGACCAGGTCCAGGACTTCGTCCACCCGCCGGGTCGCCAGGTCCTGCGTCTGCGCGAGGAACAGCAGGTGGTTGCGGGCGCTGCGACCGGGGTGCAGGCTGCGCGCCTCCAGCAGCGCCCCCACCCGCGTGAGCGGCTTGGTCAGCTGGTCGTACGTCAGCCCGCCGATGGTCGCCGTGCCTTCGTCCGCCCGGTCCAGGCCGGTGATCAGCCGCATGGTGGTGGACTTGCCGGCGCCGTTGGGGCCGAGAAAACCGGTCACCCGGCCGGGCTCGACGTTGAACGACAGGTGATCGACCGCCACCTTGTCGCCAAAATGTTTTGTCAGCTCGCGGGCTTCGATAAGCCCCGGTGGTTCGGCCACGTGCACTCCCGCCTCGCGACACTCGCTAGAATCCTACTTGGCGCGTGAGGGCGCCTCCGGGTCCGCGGGAAGGACCGAGTCCGCCTCCTTCAGTTTTCTGCCATCTGCGCTGGCGATCTCCGCTGAAGGCCTGGTCGCGGACCGCAGGCCGGTGAAGGAGACGTCATGGCGACTCTTCCGGCTCATCCCAACCTCGACCAGCTCCGGCACCAAGCCAAGGACCTGCTGCGCGCCGCCCAGTCAGGCGACGCGGCCGCTGCCGCTCGGATCGGGGCGGTCTCCCCGCGGCTGACGCTGTCCGCTGCCCAGCTCGCGGTCGCCCGGTCGTACGGGTTTTCCAGCTGGGCCAGGCTCAGGGCCGAGGTGCGGGTCCAGGCCGCGAGCCTCGAGCGGCAGGCCGGGGCCTTCGTCCAGGCGAGCATCGGGGACTGGACCGGCCGCGTCGCCCCGCGCATGCTCGCCGAGACACCGGAACTCGCGGCGCAGGGCTTCACCACCGCCTTGGTCCTCGGTGACGCCCCCCGGGTGGGCGAAGAGATCCGGCGCGACCCCGCGGCGGCGACCCGTCCCGACCCTGGCACGGGGTGGACGCCGCTGCACGCCGTGTGCGCGTCACGCTGGCACCACCTCGACCCCGGCCGGAAGGCAGGGCTGGCGGACACGGCCAGGGTCTTGCTCGACGCCGGCGCGGACCCGAACGCCCGCGTCGGCCCGGCGGGCCGCACGCCGCTGTTCTGCGCGACCGCGGTGGCGAGCAGCGTCCCGTGCAGTGACGCGATCATCCAGCTGTTGCTCGTGCGCGGCGCGGTCGTCCGGGACGACGACCTCTACATGGCCGCCTTCAGCCGCGACGACGGCCGCCGCTGCCTTCGGCTGCTGCTCAGCCATGCCCCGGACGTGGCGGCGAGCGCCACGACGGCGCTGTCCGCGCCGGTCAGCACCGGGGACACCGAAGCGGTGCGCGCGCTGCTGCAAGGGGGCGTGGACCCGCGCCGCTACGCCGATAACGAGCCCGGCCAGGAGATGTCCGCAGTCTACGCCGCGGTGCGGGACGGATGCCCGGCCGAACTCATCGGCCTCCTCATCACCTGCGGCGCCGACCCGGGCCTGCCCGGACCCGACGGGCGTTCGCCCGCCTGGCTGGCCGCCGTCCGGGGACGCGACGATCTCGCCGGGATCCTCGGCGAGGAGGGGAGCGACACCGCCAGGTTCGTCGCCGCGTGCATGCGAGGCGACCGGGCCGCGGCCGCCGGCCGCGTAGCCGCCGACCCCGGGCTGGCCGGCCGGCTGGCGGAGGCCGAGCTCGCGTCGCTCGTGCACGCGGCGGAGACAGGCAACGAGACCGCGGTTGCGCTCATGCTCGACCTCGGTTTCCCGGTCGGCGCGCGCCGCGGCGAGGATGGCGCAAGCGCGCTGCACGCCGCCGCCTACGCCGGCAGCGCTCCGGTCGTCCGGCTCCTGCTCGGCCGGGGCGCGGACGTCGGCGCGCGGGACGGCCGCTGGCAGAGCACCGCCCTGGACTGGGCCATCGTCGGCAGCGGCGCGAGCCCCGCGACCAGCCCTCACCCGGACTGGGTGGGCACGGTACGGGCGCTCCTCGAGGCAGGCTCTTCGACCGAGGGCATCACCTTGTCGCCGGACGA
>Ga0187812_1000281_pt1 | contig 18503 bp, 20 predicted proteins | sample NC_S_2_FD_130582 | JGI IMG/M metagenome (GOLD analysis project Ga0187812, IMG submission 130582) | Wetland sediment microbial communities from Neuse River Estuary, North Carolina, USA - ASW-S_2 | ecosystem: Environmental > Aquatic > Freshwater > Wetlands > Sediment | place: USA: North Carolina...
AGCCCGCGCCGCGCGACCTGCGGTCTCGGCGGCGGCCGCTCGGTGAGATGATCCACTACGGTGGTTGGTAACTGCGTTACCGGCACCTCTTTGCCGTGCTCGTAGCGGCGGATCACCCTGCTCTGCTCCCCCGCCACCACGGCCAGCAGCTGCGGTCGGCCGCCGTAGCTGCGGAAGCGCGCCTCGTCCAGCGCCTGGCGCAGCCCGTCGAGCGTGTACGGGTAGACCCGCGCCACCTCTCCACTGTTGCCGGTGCCTGTGCCCGTGTTTGTGCCCGGGTCGGCGTCCCGCACGACGTAAGCCCTCCCACCGGTGAACACGCTGACCGCCTCCCCCGTACGCGTCCGCGCGCCCCAATCACCCCTGTCACCGCTGTCGCCTCTGCAGGCTCCACGATCACGGTAGCAACAGGGCAGGTGGGCGGGGCTTTCCGGGCACCTCAGACGCGGTGCCGGAGGGTTACTTGCGGCGGTTGGCGGAGAATGTACCGGTCTCGGCCTCGGGCACTGGCACGGTCTCGGCCTCGGCCTCGGCTGTACCCGCGATGGGCACGGTATCGTCCGCGTCCGCGGCGTCCGGGACGTCGCGGACCGGCGGCCCGGACAGGCGCCACGCCTCGCGGACGATGACCTGGAAGGCCCCGGCCGCCGGGATGGCCAGCAGCGCCGCGACGAAGCCGCCGAACACCCCGCCGACCAGCGCCCCCAGCGACGCGCCGATCAGCACCGCGAGCAGCACGAGCAGCGGGCTGATGCGCACCGTCTTGCTCATGATGACCGGGTTCAGGATGTGGTTCTCAACCTGGGTGTAGACGAGGAACACCACCAGCGTGACGATGCCCGCGGTCAGCGAGTGGGCGGCCGCGAACAGCACCGTGGGGATGCCCGCCAGGGCGCCGCCGATCATCGGCAGGAAGTCGACCAGCGCCACCCACAGCGCCCACAGTTGCGGGAACGGCACGCCGACCGACAACAAGGTGACGAAGACGACGACCCCGCAGATGACCGAGGTGAGGAAGTTCCCGAGCATGTACCCGGTGACCGAGCGGTTCACCTCGGCGGCGACCGCGGACACCTCTTTCGCCTGCCCGGGCGACAGCAGGCCAAGGAAGCCGCGGCGCAGCCGCGGCCCTTCGAGCAGCAGGAGCAGCACGAGGATGAAGATCGTCAGCAACTCGATCAGCAGCGACAGCGCGGCCTTGCCGATCGACAGCACCGGTTTGCTCAGATCCTGCGCGTAGGTGACCAGCTTGGGCGCGTTCTGCGACACCCATCGCTGGACGTGATACTTCGTCGCCAGGTGCCCGATCCAGCCCTTGCCGCTCTCCGCGCTCGCGACGTAGGACGGCAGCTTGTTGGCCAGGTCCGTGATCCCGTTCACGAGCGGGTTGCCGAACGCGTAGGCGAGCGCGACGAACACCACCAGCGCCAGCAGCGTCACGATGCCGACGGCGAACCCGCGGCGGCGCACCACGTAGCGCTGAAGCAGGAGGACCAGCGGGTTCAGCAGCAGCGCGATGAACCCGGCGACGACTATCAGCAGGAAGACGTCGCGCAGCCGGTAGATCAGCTTGCCGGACAGGTAGAAGATGACGACGACGACCACCGCGGCGACGATCGTCCGCAGCGGCACGCGGCGCTTGTCCGCCGCCTGCCACAACCGGGCGAATCGGACGCCGAGAGGGCGCTGCTGATCGTCGCTCACGCTTACAGCATGTCAGGTCCCTGGAGGAGTTCGCGCCACACATCGGACTTGATGGTCATCCGGCGCCAACCGCCGCCGTGAGGACAAGCAGCAGAACGGTCACCGCGAACATCCCGTGCAGCGCGATCACCAGGACCGGCTGCCGACCCGCCGGCCGTGCCGGTGCCGTGGTCGGCGCTGGCGTTGGCGCGGGCGGGGCCACCAGCACGGCCGCTCCGCCGGCCAGGGCCGGGAGCGGCTCGGGACCGGGGTGCGCCGTTGTGTGCTCCGTCGCGTGCTCCGCCGGGCCGACCGCGCGCTCCGCCGGCCCGGCCGCGGGCCGCGGGCTGGGCAGCCCGACCACCAGCACGGCCATGCCAAGCCCCGCGACGGGCGCGAGCAGCCCGGCGGCTACCCAGGCCAGCGCCGCCGATGCGGTGGCCATGAAGCTCACCCAGAGCACCAGCCCCAGCAGGGCAAGCCCGGCATGTCCGACGATCACGGCCGGCGGCACCGCCGTGGCCGTCCGACGGCGCAGCCGCCCCCCGGCGCGCCACCAGCGGACCAGCACGTAGCCCCCGCTGGCCGCGGTAACCAGCCAGGCGAGCAGTGCCGCGATCTTGACGGCCGCCTCACTCCCCCCGCCGAGCAGCGTCGCGGGCGGGCTGCCGCCGGTGCCGGGGCCGGCGCCGGGTGCCTGGCCGGGCGTCACCGGGCCGGTGAGCAGCACCTTCACCCACGGCTCGGCTAGGCCGGCCTGAGCGCGCCATTCAGCCTTAGGGCCAGTGCCCGCGGCGAGCCGGATCGCCGTGCTCGCCGCCTGGTTGACCTGCGCCTTGCTGAGCCCTCCGCACTCCGCGGGCACCGCGGTCACCACCTGGTGGCGCTGGATCGCCGCGTAGGCGTAGGCCGTGCACGCCGACACGGTGCCGCTCCCCGCCGCGGTCGCCTGCGCCGCGCATCCCGCCACACCCACCATCGCGAACAGCCCTACCGCGAACAGCACCTTGCGCATGAATCCACGGTAACCGGGCCCGCCAGTGGGGTGTCCAACCTGCTGTTAGCGCAATCGACGCAGATAGAGCAGGCGCCGTTCCACGTCTATTTCAACGGGTGACAGCTATGTTTCCAACTGTTTCCCAAGATGACAAGGCTTATCGCAACGGCCAGCGGTGGCGTAATTCAGATCTGGAAGGCGCCGAGCTGACGGGTCAGCAGGTCTGGTGGTGCAAACGGGGTCAGCAGGGCAGCAGGCCGTAGGCCTGCTTCGCGGCGAGGACCCGCTGCGCCGCAGCGTCTACCACCGCGCGGAACGATGCGGACGACGACGCCTTCGCGAGGACCGCCGCGGCCATCGTCTCCGCCGGCGCCAGCGACTGGGAGGTGATCATGTCCCCGCCCGCGGTCAGGAACGAGATCGCGCGCGTCGCCGGCGCTATCGACTGCACGGCGGCGGCGTCCCCGATGTCGTCGGACATGATCACGCCGCCGAATCCGAGCCCAGATCCGGACGACGACCGCAGCAACGACATCACCGTCGGCGAGAACACGGCGAGCTCGGAGGCGTCGATCCGCGTGTACGTGGCCAGCGCGACCATGACGAACGGCACGCCCGCCGACACCGCCGCCCGGAACGACCCCAGGTCGGGATCGGACGGCCCGGTGACCGTGTCGACAACGTTGGCGGTGAAGTCGGTGTTCCCGGTCACCCGGCCGAGCCCGGGGAAGTGCTTGGCCGACGTCGCCACCCCGGCCGACGCCATCCCGGCGATGAACGCCGCCCCGTGCGCGCCGTTGCCTGACGGCGTCGAGCCGAACTCCCGCTGCAGCGCCCCGATCGGCGCGTTCGAGCTCGCGGTGGCGGCTGGCACCACGTCCATCACCGGCGCCAGGTCGAAGTTCACCCCGGCGGCGCGCAGTTCGCGCCCCCAGCCAGCCGCCGCGGAGCGCAGCGTGCTCGTTGACCACGTCCCCTGGGTCAGCGCGGTCGGCATCACCGAGAAGCCGGGACCGGTCAGCTGCTGGATCTGCCCGCCCTCCTGGTTAGCGGCGATGAACAGCCGGACGCCGTCATCGTTCGCGATTCCCAGCGACTGCATGTGCGTGGTCGCGGCGGCCAGCGCCGTGACGCCCGCGGAGGACGGGACGAGCAGCAGCGACCCGAAGTGGTACTGCTGCATCGCCGCCGTCGTCAGCTGCCCGGCGATGTCGCCCGACACGCCGACGAGGAACAGCTGGCCGACCCGCTGCGCGAGGGTCAGCCGCCCGTACACCTGAGCGACGCAGGAGGCGGCGGGCGAGGAGGCCCCGGAGGAAGACGGCAATGGCGACGCTCCGCCGGTCGGGTGCACCACGGCTGACGGACTGAGCGGCGAGGCCGCGGGGGCGGAGACCCCGCCGGGCGAGCTGCAGGCGGCGAGCGAGCCGAGCGCGGCCACCGCCGTGACGGCGGCGGGCCACATCACGGCAGCCCGAAACCGGCATCGACCCACGTCCCAGTGCACGCCACGACTCTAGTGGCATTTGAGCCGGGGGCGGAGGCACGCGTACGTTCAGGGAGGATGTATTATCGAAACTGTACGTTCAGTTTCTACTCTCACACAGGGGAGGCACCACGATGGCACAGCTGACGACGTCACAGCTCGGGCGCACCGGCATGGAGATCACGCGGGTCGGTTTCGGCGCGTGGGCGATCGGCGGCGGAGGCTGGGAGTTCGGCTGGGGGCCGCAGCAGGACGAGGAGTCCATCGCGGCGATCCAGCACGCGCTCGCCAACGGCGTGAACTGGATCGACACCGCAGCCGCCTACGGGTTCGGGCGCTCCGAGGAGGTCGTCGGCAAGGCGATCTCCGGGCTGGCGCGCAAGCCGTGCGTCTTCACCAAGTGCTCGCTGCTCGAGGGGCCCGGCCGGAAGGTCGTGCACAGCCTCAAGCGGGACAGCCTCTTCCGGGAGGCCGAGGCGAGCCTCACCCGGCTGGGCGTCGACGCGATCGACCTCTACCAGATCCACTGGCCGAACCCGGCCGGCGACATCGAAGAGGGCTGGGCGGCCCTGGCCGAGCTGAAGGAGCGCGGCCTGGTGCGGCACGTCGGCGTGTCGAACTTCGACGCCGAGCAGCTGCGGCGGATCGGGCAGATCGCCCCGGTCGAGACGCTTCAGCCGCCGTACTCCCTGGTCAACAGGGACGCCGAGAAGTCAGTGCTGCCGTACGCCGAGCAGGCGGGCATCGGCGTGATCGTCTACTCCCCGATGGGCTCCGGGCTGCTGACCGGCGCCATGACCAGGGAGCGGATCGCGAAGCTGCCCGACGACGACTGGCGCAAGACCCACCCGGACTTCACCGAGCCGCGGCTGACCCGGCACCTGGACCTGGTCGCCCGCCTCGCCCGCGTGGCGCAGCGGCACGACGTCACTCCGGGCGCCGTCGCCGTCGCCTGGGCGCTGCGCAACCCGGCGGTCGACGGCGCCATCGTCGGCTTCCGCAGCCCGGCGCAGGTCGACCCGCTGCTGCCCGCGGCCGGCCTCACGCTGACCGACGACGACATCGCGGAGATCGAGGGATGACGACCGAGCCGGCCGCCGCGCCCGCGCCCGCGGCTGGCCCAGCGCGGGCGCGCGGCCGCCCGCGCAGCGAGCTCGCCCGGCAGGCCGTCCTCGCCGCGGCGACCGAGCTGCTGCTCACCCGCGGCCTTGGCGCGGTCAGCATGGACGCGGTCGCGGCGAGGGCCGGGGTGAGCAAGGCGACCATCTACCGCTGGTGGCCCACCAAGGAGACCCTCGCGCTCGACGCGCTGTACGCCCAGCTCAGTGAGCCGACAGCGGAGCCGCCCGACACCGGTACGCTGCGCGGCGACCTCAGCGAGCTGCTGACGGGCTGGATCGCGCGTGTCGGTGACCGCCCGTTCGGCCCGGTGATCGGCGCGCTGATCACCGAGGCGGCGACGGATCCCGCCTTTGGTGAGCTGTACCGGGAGCGGTACGTCGAGCCGCGCCGCGCGCAGGCCCGCGCGGCCATCCAGCGGGCGATCGGCCGCGGCGAGATCGCGCCGGACACGGACGTGGAGGCGGCCGTGGACCTCGTGTACGGCCCGCTCTACCACCGGCTGCTGCACGGCCATGCGCCGCTGACCCAAGAATTCGCCGCGAGCGTTGTGGATGTCGTGGTTGCTGGTTTGGGTGCAGTTTAAGAGCATTAGTCCGAACGTACGCGTGGTGGCTGCCGCCGCTTCATGACTCGACCGCCGGGAGGGCGACGATGCGCTTCGGGGTCTTCGACCACAACGACGCCTCGGGCCGGCCGCCCGTCCAGCAGCTCGCCGAGCGGCTCTCGCTGGTCACGGAGTACGAGCGGCTGGGCTATTACGCCTACCACATGGCCGAACACCACGGCACCCCGCTGGGCATCACCCCCTCGCCCCACCTGATGCTGGCGGCGGCGTCGCAGCGCACGTCCACGATCCGGCTGGGCACGCTGATCTCGATCCTGCCGCTGTACCACCCGATGCGGGTCATCGAGGAGGCATGCACGCTGGACCAGCTCACCGGCGGGCGGCTCGACCTCGGCGTCGGGCGCGGCATCTCCCCGATCGAGACCGGGTTCCACGGCGTGCCCGGGTCGGAGACCCAGGAGCGGTTCGACGAGGCGTTCGCCGTGCTGCGGATGGGGCTGACGTCGGATTCCGTCGACTTCCACGGCAAGTACTACGACATCACCGACGCCCCCGTGGTCACCCGGCCGGTGCAGGACCCGGTGCCGTTGTGGTACGGGACGCGGACCCTGGACCGGGCGCTGTGGTGCGCGCGCCTGGGCATGCCGATGATGGCGCTGGTGCCGTCGCCGGCGGTGCGGCCGCTGACCGACGCGTACCGCGCGGAATGGGCGTCGCTGGGGCGTTCGCCCGCGGACGTTCCGCCGCTCGGCATTACGCGGTCCGTCGTCGTCGCTGACTCCGCCGAGCAGGCGATGAAGATCGCAAATCGGGCGTTCACCGGGTTCGTGGCCAACTTCGAGTCGCTATGGAAGCGGTATGACATGCCGCACCCGCCGGTCCTGCCCGCATCCACCTACGAGGGCATCCACGCCACCGGGCACTTCTACGCTGGGGACGTTGCCGGTGCCCGCGACTGGGTGGCGCACCACCGCGACGTGGGCGGCATCAGCTACATCGCGATCGAGTTCGCGTTCGGCGACATGACCGTCGAAGAAGTCGTGCAGTCCGCTGAGCTGTTCGCCACCGAGGTCATGCCCGCGTTCGCCGAGTAGCTCCCGCCACCCGCCTGCCTGCCTGCCTGCCCGCTTCTTGCTGTTATCAGACACGACGCGGACGCCACGAGACGCCCGGTGATCAAGGGAACTGTGGGCGCAGTGGTGCAATGACGCGTTGTCCGGCGCCACCCGATCCCCACGGCGGCTGCGGCCCACCTGATACGGCAGCAACGTTCTGTGACCCGTGGTTCATCGGCTGGGGCCGCCGCCCCACTTCACATCACTTTTCGTCCCTAGAACTAGGACAAACCGGGCTCCAAAAGGACCAAAAATGATGTAAAGACGAAAAGTGATGCGAAGACGAACTGGGATCTGGCCACCAAGGGGGCCATTTATCCGGGGAGGGCGCGGACACCGGACGCGTGGCGGCGGGCTAGGGCGCGGTAAATGGCCGGGTTGCCCTCCACCCAGCGCTTGGCCCCCGGCGTTAGCTCGCCCACGACGCGGGCGGGCACCCCCGCGGCGAGCATCCCGTCCGGGATCTCCATTGCCGGCGGCACCGTCGCGCCCGCCGCGACCAGGGCACGGCTGCCGACGATCGCGCCGTCGAGCACGGTCGCGCCGTTGCCGATCAGCGCCTCGGCCCCGACGACCGCCCCGTGCACTACGCACAGGTGCCCGACCGTGGCCCCCTCGCCGATCTCGGTCACCGGGTCGGCGCCGCCGTGCAGGACCGACCCGTCCTGGATATTCGCTCCCCGCCGCACGATGACCGGCCCGAAGTCGGCCCGCAGCACCGCCCCGTACCAGACCGACGCCTCGTCTTCGACGCGCACGTCCCCGACCAGCGTGGCGGTCGGCGCGATCCACGCCGTGGCGGCGACCCGCGGCTCATGACCCTCAAACGCGAACAATGGCATCCGCCAATAATGCCCGAGCCGGCTGTCCTAGTTGCGGCCGAGCAGCTTGGCGGCGTTCCCGCCGGTCAGGGCCTCGACGACGTGATCGCGCAGGCCGCCCGCGCGCCATTGCGCCAGGGCCTTGTCCATGGGGAACACGGGCCAGTCTGTGCCGTGCAGGACCTGCTGGCTGAGCAGGCTGTTCATGAATCGCTTCATGACTTCCCAGCCGGTGCCCGGCTCGCAGACGTAGCGCGGGGCCAGGCCGCCGAACTCGGCGTATACGTTGGGGTGTTTACGCAGGACCGCCACCATTTCGGCGACCCACGGCCAGCCTGCGTGGCAGGCGATCAGCACCAGGCCAGGGAAGTCGCAGGCGACCTGGTCGAGCTGGATCGGCTGGTCGTTGCGGATCGGGAAGCTGACGGTGTAGTTGATCCCGGTGTGCAGGGCGACGTGCAGGCCGAGTTCGTCAGCCTTGGCATAGACGGGGTAGAGCACCCGGTCGTCGATGGGGATGCCGAAGAAGGACGGCTGCAGGCTCAGCCCGGTCAGCCCCAGCTCGGCGACCCTGCGGACCTGGGCCAGTGCCCGGGGGATTTTCACCGGGCTCATCGAGATGGTGCCGTAGCCTGAGAACTTGTCGGGGTACTCGGTCACCAGCTTGCCGACGGCCTCGTTCAGCGCGTCGGCGTCGTCGCCGTACTCGTATTCCGCGTGCACCACGGCGTGTTCGGTGCCGCTGGCCGCCATGTCCGCGAGCAGGTCGGCCAGCGTCCGGTGCCGGTTCGCTGACAGGTCCAGGACTTTGTCGTACTGGTCCAGGTAGTCAGCCGGGAGATCCTCCGCCGGGCGGAGTTCTAGCGGCAGCCGGACCCTGAAATCGATGACCTGTGACACCGTGCCTCCTCGCGTGCCGTCTTCACCAGTTCAGTTCTGCGGACCTGTCCCACACCCGGCCGTGGTCGGCCGAGCGGTCGAGGTTCTCCTTCTTGACGCGCATTGAGGGGGTCCGGTCGAACTCCTCCGTGCGGTACTCGACGTACCGGGGCACCTTGTAGCGGGCCAGCCGCTCGGCGCTGAAGGCGATCAGGTCGGCAGGCCGCACCGATTGGGCGGTGTGCCCGTTCGCGAGAAGGACATGCACCTTGACCTCCTCGCCGAACAGGTCGTCGGAAACCGGGACTGCTGCCACTTCCAGGACAGCGGGGTGAGACCGGATCACGTTCTCGACTTCAGCGGCCGCGATGTTCTCTCCTGCCCGCCGGATCACGTCCTTGATCCGGCCGGCGAAGTACAGGTAGCCATCCGCGTCGCGGCGCCCCAGGTCACCGGTGTGCAGCCAGCCGCCGCGGAAGGTCTCGGCTGTCTCCCGGGGTTTGTTCAGGTAGCCGCGCATGAGGCCGGGTGCCCGGACGACGATTTCACCGGGCTGGCCGTCGGGGGCCTCGGTGCCGTCCGCGTTGACGATTCGCACATCGGCGCCCGGGCACGGCACGCCGATGGAACCCGATCCGGTCATCTTCCCGGCCTGCTCGACCGGCATCGAGACGATCACCCCTGTCTCGGTCAGGCCGTATGCCTCCACCCATGGCACGCCCCACCGGTCGACCAGATCTTGGTGCAGCGGCGCGGGGATGCCCACCTGAATCGACAGCCGCACCTTGTGCTTGCTGTCGTCCGCGCTCGCCGGGGCTTTCAGCAGCAGGCTGGCGGTGGAGGCGATCCCGAAGAGCACCGTGACGTCCAGGTCGCGCACCACCCGCCAGTACCGCGACACGCTGAACCGGCGCATGGCGACCATCGATGTGCCGGTCGTGAGCGCGAGCAGCAGCATCCAGGGCGGGTCGTTGTAGAAGAACTGCAGGCAGCAGATCATGCGGTCGGCGGCTGTGAAGCTGTACAGCTCAGCCATGAGGCCGGTGAACCTGATCCAGTAATCGTGGCCGACAGCGCAGCCCTTGGGCGGGCCGGTGGTGCCGGAGGTGTAGAAGATGTTGGTCAGGTCACCGCGGGCTTCATCCGGCCGCGCAGGCAGGCCAGGCCCGGCGTAGGCACTGAGGCCGCCCGGCTCACCGTCGGCGGCCACGATGATCTCCGTCAGTTCCGGGCAGGCTGGCTGGAGCTCGGCGAACAGCGCAGCATGAGCGCCGTCGACTACCGCGAGGCGCGCGGCTGAGTCACGCAGGACATGCCCGGCGTCGTGACTGCGGGCAGCTGGATTGAGCGCGACGAGGATCCCCCGGCACGCCGTGACGGCGAGCCAGGTCACCATGAATTCGGCGCGGTTCGGCATCATGATGGCGACGCGGTCGCCGGGGGCGATCCGTGAGCTCAGGTAGCCCGCGAACGACTCGATCTCGGCCCATAGCCGGGCGCGGCTGACGCTGACGCCGTCCTCGAAGATCAGCGCGGGGATGTCCGGATCCTTGCGGCAGGCGTCACGTACCGCCTCGACCAGATCCCGGCTCGGCAGGGCGGCTGGCATGCCTTCTGGCCGGCCGTCGGGGATGGGCGAGGTCACTCGTACCACTCCTTCGGCGCGAGCTTGACGTTGTCCTGCCAGTGCAGGTCGTGGGTGACGATGAGCCTGGCGTTGTGGCGCCGCTGCATCTCCTCGATCTTCTCCCAGCTCTCGATGATCGCGTCCGGGCTCCATAGCAGGCCTGGCAGGCAGCGGGCCTGCATCTTCTGCCGGTCGTAGACAGCGTCGCCCGCGAGGATGTACGCCTCGCTATCGAGCCGGACCAGCATCGACTGGTGCCCCGGCGTGTGACCGGGCGTGGGGAAGATGATCAGCCGCCCGTCGTTGAAGATGTCGTGTTCGCCCCGCAGCTGCTTCCAGTTCTCGACGGTGTCGAAGTCCTGCCGGACGTAGACATCGCGCTGGTATATCGGTGGCCAGTAGGCGAAGGGGAGTTCCTCACGCTGCACGTAGACGGTCGCGCCCTGGACGAACTCGAGCCCCCCGGCGTGGTCGTAGTGCAGGTGGGACTGGACGACGTGACCGATATCCTCGGGGTCCACGCCGAGCGAGTCCAGCCGGGACCGGACGTCGTCACCGGGGCTCATGACGATCTCGTACAGATCCGCCGCCGCCCCGAGCCGGCTGCGCGGGTCGTCGAGCAGGGCGGGGTGAGCGCCGCAGTCGAAGAGCACGTTCCCGTCGGGATGCTGGATGAGGAAGAAGAAGTACGGGACGTGGATCACCGAGCCGCAGTCTTGGTCGAACGGGTCGAAGACGGAGCGGAGCGTCTTCTCGCCGCCGCAGTGGAAGGCGAACATTTTCATGGCCTGTGTCCTCCGTCCGCTCGGGCTGTTCACGCACCGTCCGCGTGCTCGCCGCGGTCGTAGCGCGGCTTTCGCTTCTCCGCGAAGGCCGTAAGGCCTTCCGCCTGGTCGCTGGTGGCGTCCACCCGGCTGTAGTACTCGTGCATCAGCCGGAAGTGCTCGGGTGGGGACGCCGACAGGCCGTTGCGGACCAGTTCCTTGGTCATCCGCACCGCCATCGGCCCGTTGCCCGCGATGACCCGCGCGATCCGGTCGGCCTCGGCCTGCAGCTCGCCGGCCGGGACGACGCGACTGACGAGGCCGATCCGCTCGGCCCTGGCCGCGTCGATGAACTCGCCCGTCAGCAGCATCTCCATGGCGTGCGACAGCGAGATGATGCGCGGAAGCTGGTAGGCGCCGAAGCCGTGCAGCAGGTTCCATTTCACTTCGGGAGTGCCGAAGACGGCGTTCGGCGAGGCGATGCGGATATCGCAGACCAGGGCCAGCTCCAGGCCGCCGGCCAGGGCGTAGCCGTTGATCGCCGCGATCAGGGGCTTAGACGTGGTCGCCCCGAAGTCCCAGCGGTCCTGCCGCCAGGGAGCCCACTGGCTGAGGTCAGCGCCCCCCGAGTGCATGATCTTCAGGTCGGCGCCGGCCGTGAACGCTTTGTCACCGGCGCCGGTGATGATGCCGACGAGGATGTCCGGGTCTCGTTCGATCCGCTGGAACGCCTCGGTGATCTCGGTGTAGGTGGCCGGGTCCAGGGCGTTGAGCACCTCCGGCCGGTTGATCGTGATCCTGGCGACGCCATCGCGACACTCGAAGATGATGGCCATCTAGCTGTCGGTCTCGCTGGTGCCGGCCAGCGCTTCCTCGCGCTCGGCCTCCACATCGGCCAGCAGGATGCCAGCCCGCCGCATGGCGTCTGGCTTGGTCTTCGACAGCCATTGCCCGACCAGGACACTGACCAGCAAGACGCCGATGGTGGCGTAGATGAACCAGCGCAGCGGGGCCGGCGGGTACGGATGGATGTTGCCCCAAAGGACCCAGATCATCGCCGCGATCGAGATGACCGGCAGCGCCGCGTGCCGCACCCAGCTGAATTCCGCCCGGTAATCCCGCCACATGAAACGCATCAGGCCGACGCTGATCAGCAGGTAGGCGGCGATGAAGAACAGGGTGGCGAAGTAGGACAGCCACGACGCGAAGTTCAGCGCACCATAAACGGCACCGAAGGCAATCGAGGCGACGAGCGCGAGCGCGCCGCTGAACAGGCAGGCGACATGCGGCGACTGCCTTGAGTTGAGGCGGCTGAAGGCCGATGGCAGCAGGCCGTCCCGGCCCATCTTCCAGAAGATCCGGCTGACCGCAACCACGGTCACGATGTTCAGCGCCGTGAAGCTGGAGATGACCGCGAGGTTGACGAACACGCTCAGCGCGCCGTCACCGAACTTGTCGGCGAGCGTGTTGAACGGCGTAGCCGCCGCGGTGAGGGCCTTGACGTTACTGGTCGAAACGCCATAGCCAATGGTCACCGCGTAGGAGACGACCACGTAGAAGATGCCAACGACAAGAGTGGTGAGCATGACGGCGCGGGGGATCGTCCGCCGCGGCTCGCGCGCCTCGTCGCCGAGTGTGGTCGCGGACTCGAAACCGACGAACGCGAAGATCGTGTAGACCACGGCTGTGAGCAGGCCGCCGGAGCCCTGCAGGCTGACGCTGGGGTTGAACGCCTGGATGGTGTTGCCGGCGGCGCCGCCCTTGACGATGATCACCAGCGAGAAGATCAGCAGGACCAGCATCTCGAAGCCGAGACCGATCAGGCCCGTGCGCAGCGATGGCTTGATGCCCAGCACGCCCAGGGTGGTGGACGCGGCGATCAGCGCGGCCGAGAAGACCCACCAGGCGATGTGGACACCGGATGTGGCCAGCAGCGACGAGACGAAGTTCCCGAAGAAGTCGAGCTGGAACGGGAACAGCAGCAGGTACGCCCCGAACAGGGCGACACCCGTGACGAATCCGGTCTTGGGACCGAAGGTCCTCGTCAGATAGGTGTAGAAGGAGCCGGCGCTGGGCAGCCGGCGGGCGTATTCGCCGATCACCATGGCGATGCACACGCACACCAGCAGGCCTATCAGGAAGGCCAGCGGCGTGGCAGCGCCCGAGTACCCCGCGATGAACGCGAGGCTCGCCACGGAGCCCGCGGCCGGGGCGATGAGGGCCGCTGACTGAGCAGTGACGGCGGGAAGGCCGATAGCGTGCCGCTCCAGAGTGCGCTCATCCTGACTAACTGACATCGGCGGCCTCCCTCGGGGCGGAGCCGGGCGGCAAGTTCCTCGATGTTATCGATCGATCGATCGGGCGTCAATGGGCCAGGCGAGCCTGTGGCGACCACCGGGAGGACGGCGATTGTCCGGGAACCGGCGGGTTAGCGTGCCGGGCGCGACTCCTGCGCGGCCCTGTCAGGCGAGGTGTCGGCGGCGCCGCGAAGCTCGGCATCGACCAGCGCGAGGATCTCTCTCGTCGGCCGGCCCGGCAGGCCGGCCGCGTGGACCGGCTGCCCGTCCGTCCTGGCGCCGACCATCGCCAGGGCGAGATCCGCGAACGAGTCAGCTATCTCCGCCGGGTGCTTCGGCCCCCGGTCGGAGTACCAGCGGGCTACGCCGTTGCACATCTCCAGCAACGCGAGGCGGGTGATACGCGCGTCGCCGAAGGTGAAGTCACCGCTGCGCTTACCGCGCTCCAGTGTCTCCGCCCACAGCCGCTCGTACCCGTCGCGCAGCTGCATGACCTTGGTAAACGCCACATCAGACACCGCACGCAGCTCATCGTCGGCGACCAGCGACCGCTGGGCGTCCAGGGTGTGGAAGCCAACGTGGGCGCGGACCAGGGCAGACAGCTGTGCCGCCGGATCCGCCGCGCCTTCCAGCGCGGAGAGCGCCACCCTGGTCAGCTCGGTCATGCTCTCGACCATGAACGCGACCAGCAATTCATCCTTGCTGCCCATGTAGTGGTAGAGCGCGGCGGTCGATAGGCCAGCACGGTCGGCGATATCACGGATACCGGTCCCGGCGAAGCCCTTGGCCGCGAACAACTGCAGTGCCGCCTGCTCGATGCGCTGCTTGGTTGACAGGACGGCTGGATCCGCCGGGATTGCTACTCGCGCTACTGGCTGCCGCCGTGGCATGACGCTCCATCGCGTTAGTCTGCCGATCGATCGAACGCCTCGAAGTCTACCTAGGCTCCGCCCGAACGCCACATCCGGCTGATGCCGATCATCCCCCAGCGAAGGTGTGGACGGTGCCGCCGACGATCGTGGCTACTACCTCGCCTGTTCGGCGGTGATCGCCTCCGCCGCGTTGAACGGGGCGCCGGAGGCGGTGCGGCGGTTGACCATGTCGTGGATGCCGAGCAGCGGGGCGCCCGCGGCGACCGGGCGGTCGGAGCTGCCCGGGAGCACCAGGCCGGCGTCGAGGAGGCTGCGCTGCCGGTAGAGCCATGGGGTGCGCTCCGGGCCGACGGCCGCCATCATCCCGTCGCCAAGCTCGGTGGCGAAGCGTCCCTGCCCCACAGCCAGCAGCTTACGTTCGGACAACTTCAAAACCTGGTCGGGACGGGAAGCGGCGAAGTGCTCGATGCGGTGCCGTGGGTCGGGCCGCCTCGGGTACGTGGTGGCGGCGCGCTCGAAGGCGGCGAGAGCCACGTCGATGGCGAACGTTCCCGTTGACCAGCAGCAAGTCGGGCTCGTACGGCATGGCACGTGATCATAGCCCGGGGGGTACAAGGGCGAGGCTGGCGCGAACTAACCCGCGCTGGGGCGGACCAGCAGGTCGCCGTTGGCGCCGAAACCGGCGCGCTGGTAGAAGGGGATCGCCCGCTGGCTTGGGCGGAGCACGACGCGCACGAAGCCGTGGGAGTCGGCATGTGTCAGGACGGCGGCGAGCAGCAGCGAGCCGATGCCCTGGTTACGATGGGCGGCCAGCACGAACGCGTTCCCGATATACCCCCAGCGGCCGGGATCGGCGCCCGGCCGCGGCATGCGCTCGAAGACGCTCAGGTTCATCATGCCTACCGGCCCGTCCGCGAATCCGGCCAGCCAGGTGAGACGGCGGGCGGACTCGCGCTCGTACCACTCGAGGAAGCGGGCCTCGAAACCCTCGTCGGCGACGTCGCCGGAGTTCTCCGCGGTCCAGGCCCGGCGCAGCGCGGCCAGGGCCGTCGCGTCAGCCGGGCCGGCTATCCGGATGACTGGAGCGGGCATGGTCCACGAGCGTACCGGCCCCGCCCTGGCGCCTTGGGGCGGGACCTGGGCGCTAGTCCGCGTCACTCGCAGCAAGAGCCATCGCAGGTCGGGTCATCGCAGCACGAGCACATCACGGTCACCTCCTTTCGCTTCCTGGCGACCGGGCGCGCACCATGTTCCGGGGGCCGGATCCGGGCACGCCGGGCCGGGCATGGCGGCGAGCATGCCGGTCAGCTCGGCGCGCAGCGCGCTGAGCCGGGCCATCTCCCGGTCGATCTCGCTGACGTGCTCCCGGAGCAGCACCTCGGCGGGCGCGCAGGGGCACGTGCCGGTATCGCGGACCGCGAGCAGGTCGCGGATCTCGGCGAGGCGCAGCCCGAGCCGTTGCGCGCCGCGGATGAACAGCAAGCGGTCCACGTCGGCGGCCCCGTACCTGCGGTGGTCCCCGCCGGTCCGGCGGGGCCGCGGCAGCAAGCCCGCGCGTTCGTAGTACCGGATCGTGTCCGGGCGAACCCCGGCACGCGAGGCCAGCTGCCCGACGGACAGCGGCCCGGTGTCCTGATCGATCGCCATGACCCGACGGTATGCCTTGGACCGCGCTCCAAGTTCAAGAGGAATCTCGTGGTACGTCCGGCCCGATGTAGCGGACGACGACGACCGGCTCACCGTCGTAGGTCTCGATGGCCCAGAGCACGAGCAGATCCTGATGGGTGACACCCCAAAGCGGGGGATCGGACCAGCGGTGCCTGCGCAGCCGCGCCTGGCCAGGGTCCCTCTCAAGTTCGTCGAGCACCATGTCGAGCTTGTCGAGCACCTCGTCGTCAGCGATGCCCTCGTAGGCGTCAGCCGCGGCGGACTCGAACTTGAGCCTCATGCGCGGACGGCGACTGGCTCCGACGGCTCCGGTCGGCGGCTGCGCGAGCGAGCCGGCCGGTCGCGCAAGCGGCCGGCGTCAGGGCTGGCTTGTCGCTCGCGGATCTGGGCGTACGAGTCCGGGTAGGCGGTCATGAACTGCAACTCGTGCTCCGGTACGACCACCGCCGGCCGCCAGATGAGCGTCCCATCGGATTGTTCCTCGACCAGATAGCGCGTGTGCTCCTTGCGGCCGACCCGACCGAGGCTGGTGCGGCGCCGCTCGTCCAATTCCACAAGCACGGGCTCATGCGCCTCCGACCAGATAATGTCCATTGCCATAATGCCAAAATACCAGATTTGGTGTTCCAGGGCCTCGGCTATTTTCTTTGGGAGCTGTCGATTCCGCGCGGCCCGTCCGACGCAGGGGTGTAAGAACCAAGCGATCCGGCTTGAAGGGAGAGCCGTCATGGCTCAGTACGCGATCCTGATCTACGCCCACGATTCCGCCCACGGCCCCGACCAGGTCCCCGAGGAAGTCGAGCCCTGCGACCAGCACGCCGACGAGCTGACCCGCGGCGGTTCGCTGGTGATGGCCTACGCGCTCACGCCCAGGGACATGGCCACGTCGATCCGCGCCGACGCGATCACCGACGGCCCGTTCATCGAGTCCAAGGAGATCGTCGCCGGCTTCTACGTGATCGAGGCGCCCGACCTCGACGCGGCGATCGCGATCGCCCGGACCAACCCGGTCGTGCGGGACGGCGGCGGCGTCGAGATCCGCCCGGTCGCGGGCGGCGGCTTCGTAGACCGCGGCGAGCCCGGCACGCGGGCCGGCGGATGACACCGGTCGAGGCGGCGCTGGCCGGCGCGCACCGCCGCGAGTGGGCCCGGGTCCTCGCCGCGACGGTGCGCGTCGCGCGGGACCTGGATCTGGCGGAGGAGTGCGTGCAGGACGCGTACGCCTCGGCCATGACGGCCTGGGGCACGTCCGGGGTACCGGACAACCCGGCCGCGTGGCTCACCACCGCGGCGAAACGGCGGGCGATCGACGCGATCCGCCGGGACGCGGCGCTGCGGTCCCGGCTGCCGCTGCTGGTCGTCGAACAGGAAGAAGACGAAGCACGGGAGGACCCGGAGGACCACGGCATGGGACAGCTGAGCCAGGCCGTGCCCGATGAGCGGCTGCGGCTGATCTTCCTCTGCTGCCACCCGGCGCTCGGCCAGGATGCCCAGGTGGCGCTCACCCTCCGGCTGGTGTGCGGGCTGCCGGTGCCGGACATCGCGCGGGCGTTCCTTGTCACGGAGCCGACCATGGCGGCGCGGATTACCCGGGCGAAGAAGAAGATCGCCACCACCCGGATCCCGTACCGGATCCCGTCCCCCGGCGAGCTGCCGGAGCGGCTGCGCGGCGTGCTCGCGGTCATCCACCTGCTCTTTACCACCGGTCACACCGCGCCGTCCGGTGGCTCGCTGGTGCGCACCGACCTCGTGGAGCGTTCGATGCACCTGGCGCGCATGCTGTGCGAGCTGATGCCTGACGACACTGAGGCGCGCGGGCTGCTCGCGCTGCTGATCGTCACCGATGCCCGGCGGGCGACCCGCGCCGGCGCGGACGGCCGCCTGCTGCGGCTGAAGGACCAGGACCGGTCCCGGTGGGACCGGTCCGCGCTGGCCGGGGCCGAGGCGATGATCGTCGGCTGCCTGCGCGCCGGGCCGCCGGGGCGGTACGTGCTGCAAGCGGCCATCGCGTCGCTCTACGCCGATGCGCCCGCATACGAGGAGACCGACTGGCCGCAGATCGTTGCCCTGTACGACAAGCTGCTGGAGGTATGGCCGTCCCCGGTCGTGGCGCTGAACCGCGCGGTGCCGCTGGCGATGGTGGCCGGGCCGGAGACGGCGCTGGCCGAGGTCGAGCGGCTCGAAGGCGACCCGCGGCTCTCGGGCTACCAGTACCTCCCCGCGATCAAGGCCGACCTGCTGAGCCGGCTCGGCCGGACCAGTGCGGCCGCCGAGGCCTACCGGCGGGCGTTCGCCCTGGCCGCGAACGAGGCCGAGCGCGCCTTCCTCGCCGAGCAGCTCGCGATCGCGGAGTAATACTGGCGCCCCTGAAACCGCGACCGGAATGCGATCATCTAGGCTGGCCGCGAGGGCATGCTGACTTTACGATCGATAACACTGTGGGAATCCTTCTGGTTTACCTTGGCCACGGGCGGGGCGGAAGCACGGGCGACCGGCTGTTGAGCCGGAATGCCGCGCGCCGCCCGGGGTAGTCAGGCCCGCATGGCGATCGGTGCGGGCGGGGAACCGCACGGTAAGCTCGGCGCAGCGGTCAGCGCGACAGAAGCC
>Ga0187812_1000282_pt1 | contig 18501 bp, 13 predicted proteins | sample NC_S_2_FD_130582 | JGI IMG/M metagenome (GOLD analysis project Ga0187812, IMG submission 130582) | Wetland sediment microbial communities from Neuse River Estuary, North Carolina, USA - ASW-S_2 | ecosystem: Environmental > Aquatic > Freshwater > Wetlands > Sediment | place: USA: North Carolina...
CGTTGCCTTAAGCACCAGCGGCAACAACAACGTGACCGGGAAAAACTTCAACGCCGACGTCACCTATACAGTCTCCGGCACAGTGAGCTACACCACTGGCGGGACGGCGCAGACCGGGCAGGTGTACCTCTATTTGACTGGCTGCGGCAGCAACGGCAACCTCGGCACCAGCATCACCAATGCCACGCTGAACGGCACCGGTGCCTTCAGCATTCGCGGCGTGGATCCGGGCACCTACACCCTCACCGCCTGGATGGATACGCTGGGTCAGGGTGCGCAGAACACAAATGACCCGAGCGGCAGTTCCTCGGTGACAGTCACAAATGCCAGCAAGACCGGCGCAACTGTGACCATGACCAATCCAACATTCGTGGCGCCCAGTGCGAATCCGACTATCCAGGGCGTCATTCCCACCCCCACGGGCTTCGTGATCCCATACAAGCCCTCCACCACATCTAACAATGGCAACGACATAGAAAACGCCACCCAATACACCGTCGAATGGAGCACCAGTCCTACCCTCGGTGGCGGAACTGGCGGCGCACAATTCGCCACCATTGCGGGCAACCACACCTTCACTGCCGCCGGCGACAACACCGACGTCTGGATTCTGTCCAATTCAAATCTGGGCGCGAACACCTTCGTGAGCGGCACCACCTACTACTTCCAGGCCCGCGCCTTTAACAATGCCAACGGTCAGGCATTGCATCCCTCGGGATGGTGCAACTACACCTCCAGCGGGTGCAGCGGAACGACCGGCTTCACCGGCACACAGATCGGCACAATTCCGTGCACCAGCAACTGCACCGTGGTCTCCGGCACAGTCACCATTCCCAGCAGCGTCACCATCGCTTCGGGAGCGCCGTTGTTTATAGGCATCTACCAGAACAGCGCCAGCGGCAACGGCCCCTCGGCGATTTATGCCGAGGAGATCTCAAGCCCGGTTGCCGGCGGCTCGGGCAACAGCTATTCGATTACCGTTCCCAGCAACTCGAGTACTCCCAATCAGGGCTATGTCTTGTTCGGCGTTCTCGACCAGAACAAGGATGGCTTGATCGATGCCGGCGACGTCTCCAACGCGGGCAACAATAACTCCAGCGGATTTGTCACCACGGGCAGCTCCATGACCGAAAACCTGCCCGCCTGCACAACCGCCAACCTTAGTACCTGCATGCCCGACAACGACAGCATGGCTCTCACGGCTACCGATTACCAAACCAGCACCCAGTATTGCAACGGCTGTGGCGGCACGAGCGGCCCCTATACCACGACCAGTTATTCGCTCAGCTTCGACGTCGAGCAGGGAATCAAGCTGCCCGTAGCCGTCACCCTGGTTTCAGCCTCGAACCCGAATGTCGCCGTGCCCGTCGACCTGGGACTCTGCGCCAGTTGCGGCCACCAGCAATTCGAGTTCCAGCCCTCGTTACTGGGCGGCACGCCGAATGTGGGTGACACCTACACCTTCAACGTCACCTACAGCGACTCGCCAACTGACACAGGAACCGTGACCGGCACGGTCACAGCATTCGGAAGCACGGGAGCGATTGTGGGACCGAGCGACCTGCCCACCAACCTGTCACCGGCCCCAACTACCAGCGGTGTCGGTACCCAACCGGCCTTTACCTGGACTTGGCCCGCGGCCGGTCTCACCTCCAGCAGCTACGAGTACTCGTTCTATCTCTCGCCAACAAGCTGTTCGGGCGGCTGCAGCGACATATGGGACGTGCCGGGCAATAACTCCAACTCTAACGGCTTCACCTACACCCAGGATCAAGGAAGCCCGTACGGCGGCAACTCAACGACTGGTTCGCTCACATGGGGCAATGATCCATCCGGCTCGGGAAGTTCGCCGTCGCCGAGTTCACTGACCGTCAGCAACTCTTATAATTGGCAGATCCGCGTCCAGGATTCGAACCAAAACCAGGCGTCGGCGAGTACGTATTTCACGGTCCAGTAATCGCGCCTGTTCGAACTGAAGGGCGGCCAACCATCCGGTTGGCCGCCCTTCTTCTTTTGCGTTCCCTATTCCTTATTCCCCATTCCCTGCTCCCCGCCAATTGCTAATCCGGCTGGATGCCTCATCCTGTCCACGGCTTCATCGTGAAAAGGATGGGGCGCCACAAAGCGGGTATACCAACTCGGGAATTGCTTTAGTGCTTCGCCGCGTCCAGCGCCAGGTTCAGTTCCAGCACGTTCACGCGCTCGTCGCCGAAGATGCCGAACTGCCGGCCCTCGATGTGTGAGCGCACCAGCGCCTCTACCGTGCTCTCGGGCAGGTTGCGCGCCGCGGCCACGCGCGGAACCTGGTACAGCGCCGCCGCCGGCGAGACGTCGGGATCGAGTCCCGAACCGGAAGCGGTGACCAGATCGATCGGCACCGGCTTGCCCGGGTTCATCTTCTGGTCGGTCGCAACATCGGCAGCGATGCGGTCGATCAGCTTCTGATTGGTCGGCGCCCAGTTCGTTCCACCGGACGACGTCGGGTCGTATCCATTCCCGGCAGCCGAAGGCCGGCCGTGAAAGTATCCCGGCGAGGTAAAGCTCTGGCCGATGATCGTCGACCCGATCACGTGGCCGTCGCGCACAATGAGCTGGCCATCGGCCTTTTTGGGCATCGTCATCTGCGCCAGCCCGGTCACGATCAGCGGATAGCCAAGCCCGAACAGGATGGTCGTCACTATGGTGAACCGGATGGCCACCACCAGTGTGTTCATCGTGGACGGCTCGCGTTCCGTCTCCATCGTCATCGCCGCTCGATGCAACTCCGGCAGGTCGTCAACATGTGTCGTATGCATGGCTTCTTTCTCCGCAAAAATCAGGCCAGGTGCAGGCCGTTGATGGCAAGGTCAATCAATTTAATTCCAACAAACGGCACGATGATGCCGCCCACTCCGTAGATCCACAGGTTGCGCCTGAGCAGCGCCGAGGCCGACATGGGCTCGTACTTCACGCCCTTCAGCGCCAGCGGAATCAGCGCGATGATGACCAGCGCGTTGAAGATCACCGCCGACAGGATGGCCGAGTGCGGCGTTGCCAGGTGCATGATGTTCAGCGCTTCGAGTACCGGAAACACGCCGGCGAACATGGCGGGGATGATGGCGAAGTACTTGGCCACGTCGTTGGCGATGGAGAACGTTGTGAGCGAGCCGCGCGTCATCAGAAGCTGCTTGCCGATCTCGACGATTTCAATGAGCTTCGTCGGGTTCGAGTCCAGATCGACCATGTTGCCGGCTTCCTTGGCCGCCTGCGTGCCGGTGTTCATGGCCACGCCCACGTCGGCCTGCGCCAGCGCCGGCGCGTCGTTGGTGCCGTCGCCGGTCATGGCCACCAGCTTGCCCTTGGCCTGCTCGCGCTTGATCAGGTCCATCTTGTCTTTCGGAGTCGCCTCCGCCAGAAAATCGTCCACGCCCGCTTCGCGCGCGATTGCCGCCGCCGTCAGCGGATTGTCGCCGGTAATCATGATGCTGCGGATGCCCATCGCCCGCAGCCGCGCAAGACGGTCCTTCAGCCCGCCCTTCACGATGTCCTTCAGGTAGATCACGCCCAGCGCGTTGGCGTTCTCGGCCACTACCAGAGGCGTGCCGCCCAGCCTTGAAATCTCCTCCACGCGCATGGCCACCTGGTGCGGCAGGCTCGACCCTTGCTGCTCCAGAAACTTCGCGATCGCGTCCGCCGATCCCTTGCGAATCTTCGTGCCCGGCAGATCGACGCCCGACATCCGCGTCTGCGCGCTGAAGGGCACAAACTCGGCCTTCATGCCGGTCAAGTCGCGCCCCCGCAGGTTGTACTTCTCTTTTGCGAGGACAACGATCGACCGCCCCTCCGGCGTCTCGTCCGAGAGGGAGGATAACTGCGCGGCGTCGGCCAGGTGTTCCTGGCTTACGCCCGGCGCCGGGGAAAACTCCGTCGCCTGGCGATTGCCCAGCGTGATGGTGCCCGTTTTATCGAGCAGCAGCGTGTTCACGTCGCCCGCCGCCTCCACCGCGCGGCCCGACATGGCCAGCACGTTGTACTGCACCAGCCGGTCCATACCGGCAATGCCGATGGCCGACAGCAGTGCGCCGATGGTTGTCGGAATCAGGCAAACCAGCAACGACACCAGCACAAAGATTGTCTGCGGCGCGTGCGAGTAGATGGCGAACGGCTGCAGCGTAACCACGGCCAGCAGGAAAATGATCGTCAACCCGGAGAGCAGAATGCTCAGCGCGATTTCGTTCGGCGTCTTCTGCCGTTGCGCGCCTTCCACCAGCGCGATCATGCGGTCCAGAAACGTCTCGCCCGGATTCGACGTAATGCGAATCTTGATCCAGTCCGAGAGCACCTTGGTGCCGCCGGTCACCGCCGAGCGGTCGCCGCCGGCTTCGCGGATTACCGGCGCGGACTCGCCGGTAATCGCCGACTCGTCCACCGACGCCACACCCTCAATCACCTCGCCGTCGCCGGCGATATACTGCCCGGCCTCCACGCGGATCACGTCGCCCACCCGCAGTAGCGAGCTTGAAACCGTTTCCGTGCTGCCGTCGGCTAGATAGCGCCAGGCAATGGTCTCGCCCTTGGCCTTGCGCAGCGTATCGGCCTGCGCCTTGCCGCGGCCCTCGGCGATCGCCTCCGCGAAATTCGCGAACAGCACCGTGAACCACAGCCACAGCGTGATCTGCAGGTCGAAGCCGATCGGCAGCCCGTGCGCCGCTTCCTCAATCAGCAGCGCGCTCGTGACCACGCTGCCCACTTCCACCACGAACATTACCGGGTTCTTCAACATCATGCGCGGGTCGAGCTTGCGGAACGAGTCGATCAGCGCCTGACGAACAATTGCCGGATTCCAGAGGCTTTGCTTCTCTGCCATTTTCCTAATCTCCGCGCGTTACGAGAACAGAACGCCGTGCTGAAGGAGCAGGTGCTCCAGAATGGGTCCAAGGCTGAGCGCCGGGAAGAACGTCAGCGCGCCGACGATAAGAATCACGCCCGTTAGCAGCACCGTGAACAATGCTGTATTCACCGGGAAAGTACCCGTTGAAGGCGGTGCGATCTTCTTGCGGGCCAGGTTGCCGGCGATCGCCATCATCGGAATAATCATCAGGAAGCGCCCGGCCAGCATCGTGAATCCAAGCGTGGTGTTGAACCAGCGCGTGTTGGCGTTCAGGCCCGCGAAGGCCGAGCCGTTGTTGCCGGCCGATGACGCATACGCGTACAGAATCTCGCTCAATCCGTGCGGGCCGTTGTTGTTCAGCGAACTTAGCCCCAGTTGCGGCGAAAGCGCCGCGATTGCCGCGAATACCAGGATCACCGTCGGGAAGATCAGCACATACAGCATCGCCATCTTTACGTCGTAGCCTTCGATCTTTTTGCCCAGATACTCCGGCGTTCGCCCCACCATCAATCCGGCGATAAACACCGAGAGGATGACAAACACCAGCATTCCGTAGAGCCCCGAGCCCACGCCGCCGAAGATGATCTCTCCCAGCATGATGTTGATCATCGGAACCATGCCGCCCAACGGCATGAACGAGTCGTGCATGGAGTTGACCGCGCCGCAGCTTGCGTCCGTCGTGATGGTGGCGAAGAGCGCCGACTGCGAGATGCCAAAGCGCACCTCCTTGCCCTCCATGTTGCCGCCGGAGTTGCTCGCGGTTACGTGCTGATCTACACCGTGCAGCGCCGGGTTAGGCTGCGCCTCAGCCCAGTAGGCCGTCACAAACCCCGCCGTAAACAGAATCGACATGCACGCGAACACCGCCCAGCCATGCCCACGCGAGCCGGTCATGCGGCCCAGCGTCACCGTCAGCCCCGCACCGATCGCGAAGATCGACAGCATCTCGATGAAGTTGCTGAACGGCGTAGGGTTCTCGAACGGGTGCGCGCTGTTGGCATTGAAGAAGCCGCCGCCGTTGGTGCCCAGCATCTTGATCGCTTCCTGCGAGGCCAGCGGCCCCTGCGCAATGGACTGCGTACCATGGTCCAGCGTCTGCACCGCCGTGTAGGGGTGAAGGTTCTGGATGGAACCCTGTCCGACCAGGAACAGCGCGTACACAATGCAGATCGGAATGAGTACATACAGGCAGGTGCGCGTCGCGTCTACCCAGAAGTTGCCCAGCGTCTTCGACTCGCGCCGCGCGATGCCGCGCACAAAGGCGATGGCCAGCACGATGCCCACCGCCGCGCTGAGGAAGTTGTGATAGGCCAGCCCCACCATCTCGGTGAAGTAGCTCATGGTGGTCTCGGGCGTGTAGGCCTGCCAGTTGGTGTTGGTGGTGAACGATGCGGCCGTGTTCCACGCCAGGAACTGCTCCACGCCCGGCAGGTGCTGCGGGTTCCACGGCAGGAAGAACTGCAGCCGCTCCACCGCGTAGGTCATGAGCAGCGAGACAAAGCTCGCCAGCAGCATGGCCACGGTGTAGTGCTGCCAGGTCATCTCCTTCTCCGGGTTGACCCCGGAGACGCGGTAGACCAGCTTTTCTACCGGCGCCAGGAACTTCGCTTCGCCTGAGAAGACGCGCGCCATGTAAATGCCGAGCGGCCGCATCACCAGCAACAGCGCGGCAAAGTAAATCGCGAACTGTAACCATCCGCTTGCGGTCATAATCAGAATTTCTCCGGGTACAGGAGTGTAACGACGAGATAGCCAAGCAACAGCACAGTGATTGCGAGAACGACGATCGTTACCGGGTTCATTGCTTCACCTCAGCCTTGTGCAGGCCGTGGTGTACACCACGGCGACAACGAAAAATGCGATGCTGAAAGCCACCATCAGCAGGTCCCACATGCGGTCCTCCTCGTCAGGTTCGGCCTTGCCCTCTTCGCAGCCGACACAATCGCTCCTCTCCGCGCCGCCAGCGCGCGGCCAAAATTCGCAATGCACCGGAGAAGCGGAAGGAAGGCGGTATGCCAGCGCACGGCCATAAAGCCTGACGCCGAGTTCAGTACACCGCGCCGCCGCTAAGTGCGCCGTAAGAGAGGCATAAAGAAGTCGTAAGGGCGATTTGAGGCCGGTCTACGGGTGCTACTCCGTCGCGCCCTCGGGAAGAAATCGGTAGCCCACCCACGGCTCCGTCTGGATGTACGATTTGCCATCGTCTCCCTGCAGCTTGCGGCGAAGCTGGCCCACGAATACGCGCAGGTATTCCGGCTGCTGCGCCGATTCCGCGCCCCACACAGTGGTGAGCATCGCGCGATGCGTGAGCACCTTGCCCGGGTTGCGCGCGAACAGCAGCAGCAGATCGAATTCGCGGGGAGTGAGGTGAACCGCGCGCCCGCGCACCGTGATCAGGTGCGCCGACGGATCGACCACGAAATCGCCGACCTCGATCGGCCCGCTGTCCGACCGCTCCGGGGCGCGCCGCAAATGCGCGCGCACCCGGGCCAGAAGCTCCTGGATATTGAATGGTTTGGTCACGTAGTCGTCCGCGCCGGCGTCGAGCGCTTCCACCTTCACCCGTTCCTGGTCCCGCACCGAGAGCACCAGGATCGGAGTCGTGGCCTTGCGGCGCACCGCCCGGCAAAGATCCACGCCCGTCATCTCCGGCATCATCAGGTCGGTGATGATCAGGTCGGGCTTCCATTCGTCGATCGTTCGCAACGCCTCGTACGGATCGTTGGTGGTGCGCACGTCGTACCGCTGCGTAAAAAGCGAGGCGCGCAGTACGCGGGTAATCTGCGCTTCGTCGTCAACCACAAGAATTCGTTCCGTCATGGCCTCACCTTCGGTATGATCGTCTGTTCATGGAAAAGGATACAGCGCGTCCGGGCGTGATGGCCGTCCGCTATCTGGCGGTAGCGGCAGCGGCGGCCGCCCTCGTCGCTTTTTTCCGCTTCGCCGCCCCCGCCGTCAACCAGACCACCGTGGCGCTGGCCTTCGTGGTTTTAGTGGTCATTACCGCCTCCCGGTGGCGGCTCGCCTATTCCGTCTTCGCCTCGCTGATCTGCACCCTTTTCTACAATTTCTTCTTCCTTCCCCCGGTCGGCAAGCTCACCATCGCCGATCCGCAAAACTGGATAGCCCTCACGGTCTTCCTCGGCACCGGGGTCCTGGTCAGCCACCTGGCCGAGCGCGAGCGCCACCAGGCCGAGGCCATCGAGGAACGCCACCGCGAGATGGAAAAGCTCTACGAGTTCAGCCAAAGGCTGTTGCTCGAGGAAGACAGCCATTCGCTGGCCAGGAAGACGCCTTCGCTTCTCGCCTCGATCTTCGGTTTTCGCGCCGTATTGCTTTATATCGTCGGCGACGAAACGCTCTACTCCTCGCGCACCGGCGGCGAGATCCTGCCTGCGGTTGACCTCAAGCTGGCTTCCTCCGTCCCTGATGCGGGCGTGCGCCGTGAAAACGGATTTGAGCTGATCCCCGTCAAGCTCGGCCTGCGTTCGCTGGGCGTGCTGGCCGTCACCGGCGGCAACTTCACTCGCGGCCTGTACGAGGCCGTCGGCAGTCTCGTCGCCATCGGCCTCGAGCGAGTGGCCGTCCTCGAGCGCAGCAGCCGGCTTGAGGCCGCACGCGAGGGCGAGCGCCTGCGCAGCGCGCTGCTCGACTCTGTCACCCACGACCTGCGCACGCCGCTTACCGCTATCCGCGCCGCCGCCACCACGCTGGTGAGCGAGCCCGCACTTGGCGATCCGGAGCGCGCGGAGCTGGTTACGGTCGTCGATGAAGAGAGCGCGCGCCTCGATCGCATCATTGGCCTGGCCGTCGAGATGGCGCAGCTCGATGCGCATGCCGTCCAGCTTGAGCTGCAGTCCGTGAACATTGGCGATCTCGTCGACCAGGCCCTCGATGAGATGCGGCCCGTCCTCCGCAACCATCCCGTCGAAACGAATATTCCCGCCGGCCTGCCTCCCGTGCAGATGGATCGCGCCCTCATGTCCCGCGCTCTGCGCCACCTGATTGAGAACGCCGCTAAATACTCTCCCGCCGGCGCGCCCATCGCAGTCGGCGCGCGCCAGGACCGCTGGCGCATCGGCATCTCCATCATGGACCGCGGTCCCGGTGTCCCCGCCGCCGAGCAGCACCTTATCTTCGACAAGTTCTACCGCGGCAGCCAGCAGCAGGGCCGCACCGGAACCGGCATGGGCCTCGCCATCGTCAAAGCCATCATGGAGATTCACGGAGGCTCGGTTGAAGTTGCCAGCGCCCCGGACGAAGGAACGGTGTTTACCGTGTGGCTCGATCGAAGAGCCAACCAGCCGCCCGACGCAGTCAACGCCGCCGGCCCGGCTCAAAGCTCAACAATCTAAAGCTGCCGCGCATTGGCGCTCATCCCGCGTTTCCTCTAGCATGTTCCCGGCGGATTCTTGCCGCGCGAGGAAACAATGAACAAGCTACCGGGAACGATCGCCGTTGCAGGCTTGATGGCCGCAGGTTCCATATTCGTGCACGCTCAAACCGAAAAGCTCGCCGCCACCCCGCCCATGGGCTGGAGCACGTGGAACTACTTCCATCACGACATCTCCGACGCCCTCATCCGCCGGCAGGCCGACGCCATGATTGCCTCCGGCATGCGCGACGCCGGCTACGTCTACGTCAATATCGATGGCGGTTGGGAGGGCTACCGCGACGCGGCCGGCGTGCTGCACCCCAACCCCAGCTTTCCTGACATGAAGGCGCTCGGCGACTACATCCATTCCAAAGGCCTCAAGTTCGGTATCTACACCGGCCCCGGCCCCGGAACCTGCGCCGGCGCTCCCGCGAGCTACCAGCACGAAGCGCAGGATGCAAAGATGTTCGCCTCCTGGGGCGTGGACTTCGTCAAGTACGACCTGTGCAGCTTCCGCGAGATGATGGCCAGGGAATCCGGCGCGCAGGCCGCCCGCAGCCCCCTTGCGACCAACAAGGAGCCGGGCTACGTGGAGATCATGGCCCACGCCACCGGCGCCCAGATCGCGAAATCCGACGCTCTCATGCGCGCCGCCTACGAAAAGATGCACCAGGCAATCACCGCCACCGGCCGGCCCATGCTCTTCAGCATGTGCCAGTACGGTTACGACAAGGTGTGGGAGTGGGGCCCTCGGGTGGGCGGCAATATGTGGCGCACCAGCGGCGACGTCGCCCCTACCTATGCCAGCGTGATGGCCAACGGCTTGGGCGAAGCCGGCCTGGCCCGCTTCGCCGGCCCCGGCCACTGGAACGACCCCGACATCCTCGAAGTGGGTAACGGCAAAATGACGCCCGACGAGTGGCGGACAAATTTCAGCCTGTGGGCCATCCTTGCCGCGCCGCTCATCGCCGGCAACGATCTCGCCCACATGCCGCCGGAGGTCAAAGAGATTCTGCTCAACCGGGAAGTGATCGCCATCGATCAAGACCCGCTCGGCCGCCAGGGCGACCGCGCCTACGAAACTGGCCCGCTCGAGGTGTGGTCGAAGCCGCTCTCCGGCGGCGATCTCGCCGTCGCGCTCTTCAATGGCATCGGCAGCCCCACCACCATGACGCTGCGCCTTTGGGATGTGGGCTGGCACGGCCCCGCCGCCGCGCGCGACCTCTGGGCCCATCGCGCTCTCGGCACGATCCACGACAACTACACCGTCATGGTCCGCGGCCACGGCGTGATAATGCTCCGCCTCAGCCGGCCGAAGCAGTAGCGGTGCTCATCCCCACAGGCACGAGAGCGGTACGGCATACATCCGCTTGCCGAACGGCACGCTTCTTTCGCCGTCGTACAGCACCATGCCCAGTTTGAAGTCGTCTCCGCAGGCAGCCCCGATCTTGCGCAGCCCCTTGAAGTCGCCGCTGTCCACCGTCGCGCCGGCCTTCACCTCGACGGCCACCACGGCCCCGGCGCCATTCTCAACGACAAGATCGACCTCATCGAGATCCTTGTCGCGATAGTGCGAGACCATGTAGCTGCCCTCCATCCACGAAATCTGCTTCAGCACCTCGGCGAAAACGAATGTCTCCAGCAGTTTTCCGAAGACACCGCGGTCCCGCGCAACGCCTTCCGCCGTCGCGCCCAGCAGAGTCGCCAGCAGGCCGGAGTCGAGGAAATGAAGCTTTGGCGTCTTCACCAGGCGCTTCAGGTGGTTCCGGAACCACGGCTCCACGCGCCGCACCAAAAAAAGCTGCTCCAATATGCCGATGTATTTGCTCGTCGTCTTGTCGTCGAAGCCAATCTGTCCGCCAATCTGCGTGAAATTGGTGAGCTGTCCCGAGTAGTGCGCCAGAATCCGCAGCAGCCGCGGCATCTGGTCCAGCTTCTCCACTTCGGCGATGTCGCGCACGTCCCGCTGCACAATGGCCCGGATGTACGCCCGCGCCCATGCCCGGCGCCGTTCCGGGCGCTTGCGGCGCAGCATCTCGGGATATCCGCCGGTCAGCACGGCGTTCACCAGTGCTTTTCCGGTGACAAATTCGCCCGGCTTGCAGGGCTTTCCCTGAAACGCCGCCTTCAGAAACGCCGGCCTGCGGCGATGGATCTCCGCCTGCGCCAGCGGCAGCAGGTTCACGATCTCCATGCGTCCGGCAAGGCTTTCCGAGACCTGCGGCACGGTAAGCAGGTTGGCCGAGCCGGTTAGAAGAAACCGCCCCGCACGCCTCTCTTCGTCCACCGACCGCTTGATGGCGCGCAGCAGGTCGGGCGCCCGCTGCACCTCGTCGATGGTCGCTTTGCCCAGGCTGCGCACCAGCCCCGCCGGATCGCTGCGCGCCGCCGCCAGCATGGTGTCGTCGTCCAGGGTGATGAACTCGCGGCCGTCTCCGACCAGATGGCGGACCAGCGTCGTCTTGCCGCATTGGCGCGGGCCGGTCACCAGCACCACTGGCGTGTCTCCCAGCGCGGTCGCAATCGGCCCGGCGGCAAACCGGGGAAACAGCATGTCATCAGCCTCGGCCATTCCGGATTAAACCTCCGTCCAATCCGGATTATAGCACCGTCCAATCCGGATTAAACCTCCGTCCAATCCGGATTAAAGAGCCGTCCAATCCGGACCCAAGACCGGCAGCCGGCGGCTCCGGGCAAACCGTTCTTCCCTTCCACCGGCCCCATTCGAAAAGCAGATCCACTCATGCGGATGTACCCCTTCTCCATGGCGCCGATGTGCTGCGATCGGCGCGTCCACGCCAAGCACAGGATCTAGAACAAATGTTCCGGGCTGCCGCCCTGACCGGCGCGGCCAGCCAAATCGAACCGCTGCTTTCCCAGCCCGAATGGTCAACCAAATCCCTTGCATCCTCGCCTGCCCCCGAACATCTGAGAAAATATGTGTGTGAAGCAAGGAGTCCATCCTGCCTTTCGGAAGGCTGCATGTTTTCTGGTTCTCGCCGGCGCCGGCGCTCTGGCCGCGCCCGCCCAGAACCCCACCTCGGCCGATAATCCCTTCTACGGCAGCGTAACCGCGCAGCCCCTCTTCGATCGGACCATCCAGCTCTCGCTCGACGACTCCATCCGCCGCGGCCTCGAGAACAACCTCGGCCTGCGCGAAGCCGAAAGCCAGGAGAAGACCCTCAAGGGCGAACGCGATCAGGCATTGCAGCAGTTTCTGCCCACTATCACCCTTACCGCCGACACCGGCTTCTACCAGCACAACCTTGCGGCGCAGGGCTTCGGTCCCGCGCTCATCGGCAAGTTCGCGCCGCTGTTTCCCGGCGGCCAGATCCCTCCCGGCTTTTCGACCATCACCCACGACACCCTCACCGAGGGCATCGTCCACTTCAATGAGACGCTCTTCTCCGGCCCCGTGATCGCGGGATGGAAAGCGGCCGGCGCGGCCCAGCGCTCCGCGTATTACGCCAAGATGTCCGCCCGCGGCCAGACCATCCAGAACGTGGCCACCATCTACCTGCGCGCCATCGCCGACTCCAGCGAGGTGGACAACGCCCGCGCCAACGTCGCCCAGGCGCAGTTGCTTTTCAACAACGCGCACCAGGCGCACCTGGCCGGAACCGTCGCCAACCTCGACGAGCTGCGCGCCAGGGTTGAATTGCAGTCGCAGCAGCAGGCTCTCATCGTCGCGCAAAACGCCCTCGACAAAGACCTCATCCTGCTCAAGCGCGAAATCGGCATCGATCCCGGCCAGAAGATCGCACTCACCGACGCCGCGCCCTACGCCGACCTCGCCGGCCAGACGCTCCCCGAGCTCATGGCCCTCGCCTGGCAGGACCGCCAGGATTACCAGAACCTCGAGAATCAGGTCGCCGGATTCAAGGCCATTCACGCCGCCTACCGCGGCCAGCGATGGCCCACGCTCAGCTTCAACGGCTCTTACGGCACGCAGACCATCGCCACCGTGGGCACACACGGCGTCATGGTGGCGCAGGGCACGCTCAGTTTTCCCATCTTCCGCGAAGCCGGGCTGCGCGGCGGCGAAGACGCCTCGCAGGCCCAGTTGAACGCCGCTCGCGCCGATCTCGTGAGCCTCCGCCAGCAGATCGAGGAGCAACTGCGCGCCGCGCAGCTCGATGTCTCGGCCTCAAAGCAGCTCGTTGACGTGGCCCGCTCCAACGTCGATCTCGCCACGCGCGCGCTCAGCGACGAGACCGACCGCGTCAAAGCCGGCGTCGACACCAATCTGCCGCTGGTCGCCGCCCAGGCCTCGCTCTCGGCTGCGCAAACCAGCCTGGTGGAGAGCATCTATCAATACAACGTCTCCAAGCTGCAACTGGCCCGCGCCGCCGGTGTCCTCGAGCTCCAATACCGCCAATACCTCGGCCACTGAGCTACTTTTCTGCTGTCGCGCCGCTTCCAACAACTACCACGCGGATCTGGCCGCCAATCCCGCTCGGCGGTGGATCGATCTCCGCCTCGCGGCTCGCCGCTCGAATCACATTCCCTGCCACCGCCTCCGCGCGCTCTACCGTCACCTCGCCTGTCAGTCCGCGCACATCGAGAAACGAAAGCGTTGCCGGATCGAGGAACCGCCGCCCCGGCCCGCGATAGACCCTCCGGTTCACGTACTCCGTCTCGCCGTAGATCCACACGCCGCGCGCGCTGCCCGCACCGAGCGTCATCTCGCTCCCTCGCGATGCCTCGGCCCGCCCGGTCCGCGCATCGATGCGAATCGCAAAATGCCGGATCGTCGCCGCCCCGCGCGCCGGATCGTAGCTGGCCACCACCACTGAAGCCAGCTCCCGTCCTCGATACCCGCGCAGCGCCGCCGGATATTTTCCCTGGAAGCGAAGAACTGAGCGCACGCAAGCCGCCGCCAGCCCCGCCTGCGGCATCTTCTCCGGATCGTCACCGGCGCGATCGAGATATGCCGTAACCACCGCGCCCAGATCGAGCAGCCGCGGCGCAGTTGCCAGATAACTGCACGGCTCAGTGCCCACCGCTGGCGGCGCCACAAAAATCGAATCCCCCGTCACGAAAGCAACGGTGTGCCCCAGCCTCTGCGGCTCCAGAATCTTGAACGCCCCATCGCAGCCCGCGCCCATAAACGTAAACCGGCTGTCGGCGGCAATTACGAGGCCATCGCGTGCCGGCACGACGACCACGAGCGTGGCGTGCGCCAAAGCCGAGAGGACGAATACCAAAAAAAGGAATGAGACGCGACGCACCATGGCAATTAGTTAAAATGCCTGCTCAACGAATTCGCCTATTAGGCGGTTCATCGACGACGTTTTTCTGAAGTACTTTAGCAAATGGTTTCGTTTTCCCTTTGGATTTCCACGCGTTCCCACAGCGGCGGCCCAAGCTGGCCAGCCTGATTGGCCAATTCGCAGCTGCTCCTCTCGCAAGTCTGGCATTCCGAATCGCATTTCAGGTATTTCCAAAATCTTAGCTTTGCTGATTGGTGTCGCCGACTCATGGTCGTAAAGACACATAAGCAGTTCGCCCGCCTTGTGGTTCTTTAGAAGCTGATCTTCGACAATCTTTGCAAACCAAAATAATTGGAATTCGGTCAACTTCGCCCCACTTTTTAGGTGAGAGGAGAGCGCATCCGCAACGGCGGCTCTGTCGTGATAATGAAGGCAAAAGTAATAGAGCCGCTTGGCAAGGCCTGGGAAGTCCTTAACAAGAGCCGGCAAGTAGTCATTGATATCGGCTCCGGCATCGCGCATCAGCGTCAAGACAAGTTCGGCATCTTCCTCTTGTATGCTGCCGGTCTTTAGAAGTGAGATTAAGTATTCGATCTCCTCTTCGGAGAGGTCTTCCAATTCGACCTCTTCAAATTCCTCGCCTTCGCCGAAATAGCCCCCGCTGTCTTGCAGTGCTTCTCGCCTCCGCTGCAGCAGCTTCACTTTCATTTCATCTATGTCAGCGGGGATCTCCGCGTCTAGATCGTGTCCGATCAAGATCTTGGATTTCTCTTCATTAACATTTAACCCGCGTTGACTGAGTAAAGATTGCGCGGTAAGAAAATCTGAAATAAGCAGGTTCGGATCGTCATCAAATAGCCAAATGTCGTCCATCAGTCGGAAGATTCTTGCCGCATGCAATCGGCTCGATTCCTCGATGAACGATAAAAAGGCCGAGCCGATCATTTTTGCTGGATAAAGCCCCTGCGGGAGGCAGTCGAAAGAATCCCCGCCCTTTATCTCTCTAAGGAACTTCCCCAATGCATTTACGTCGTCTTTGCTCGCACCGAGCCTCTCAGCCCACTCAACCAGATGGTGGTGATAAATGTGATTGAAATAGGAGGCAACATCGAAATAAACATAGTTATCGTAGGTCTCTCTTCCTTCGGCGATGGCACCTTTGAAACGAGAATACGATCTTAAGATCGGGGCAGCTTCACCTTTTACAAAATAGAAGCCGAAGGACTGCCGATTGGGGATTTGAGGTTTTCTAAATAAGTTCCGATTTCTGTAGACAAAATCGTACAGATAAAACTCCGCAACTGGGTCTAGCTTGACGGTAGGGCGCAAAAACCACCCTCGCTTGGATGCAAAAACGCGCTGTTGTTGAAGAAATCCTCCTTTTCCCGTTAGATCCTCTGATTGAATAAACTCGAGAATTCCAGCGGCATACTTTTCAACCATGAGACGGTTAATTGCCAGCGGGAAAAGGGTTGAATCGTAATCCCTTAAGAAGAATTGAGCAGACGAAGATGTGGCTGGCACCGCTTTGGCTGCTTGGGGCATTCCAAACGATATGAATATCTGACGCAAAAGTCAACGTCCGAAGACGATCCCCTCGCGTGGATGGGCTCGCCTCACCAAATGCGCCGATAGGTTTCTCCCTTTACCCCAGCTCCACCTCAATCGTCTTTGCCTGCGCATCCAGCTTCGTAATTTTGAAGCTCCGCACCTGGCCCTCGGCCAGCGGCTCGGGCTGCGCCTCAGCTGCCGGCGCATTCCCCTGCCAGCGCGCCTTCAGCATCGACGACAGCGCGGAGAGATCCGCCTTGCCGGCAGGCTCCGCCGGCGCAGCCGTCGCCGCAGGCGGCCCGCCCGTGCGGCCAGCACCCGCACCGCAGGTGCCGCAAGCGGCGCGGATGCCTTCGCCCAGCTCCACCACCGCGCCCGCGCCCCTCAGCTCCACCACGCGGCCTGAAACCACGTCGCCAGTTTTATGTTCGGCCAGGAACTCGTCGATGCTGGTCGGCAGCGCCTGCTTGATGGAGAGCTTCATCTGCCGCTTCTCGGCATCCACGCCCAGCACCACCGCCTTCACGCGCTGGCCCACGCGCAGCACGTCGCCGGGGTGATTGAGCCGCCGGTCCGGCACAATCTCGCTGATGTGCACCAGCCCTTCAACACCCTCCGCCACCTCGACAAAGGCGCCAAAGTTCATCAGCTTGGTCACCGCGCCTTCCACTTGCGCGCCCACCGGGAACTTCCTCTGCGCCTCGACCCACGGATCGGCTAAAGTCTGCTTGAGCCCCAGCGCAATCCTGCGCCCTTCCGGCTTGACCGAGAGTACCACCGCATCCACGCGATCGCCCCGCTTGAGCAGGTCCTCGGGATGCCGCACCTTCTTGGCCCACGACATCTCCGAGATGTGGATCATGCCCTCTACGCCCGGCTCCAGTTCCACAAAGGCGCCAAAGTCGGTGAGCCGCGTGACCGTGCCCGCCACCCGCGCTCCCGCCGGGTAGCGCTCGGGCGCCGTCTCCCACGGCTCCGGTTGTAGCTGCTTCAGTCCCAGCGATATTTTTCCGGTTTCGGGATCGATGCGCAGAATCCGCAGCTTCAGTTCCTGCCCCACTGAAAGCACATCCTCCGGCTTCCCCACGCGGCTCCAGGAAATATCGCTGATGTGCAGCAGGCCATCCACGCCGCCAATGTCCACGAACGCGCCGTAGGGCATCAGGCTGCGCACCGTACCGGCCACCGTTTCTCCCTCGCTCAATGCCGCGCGGCGATCCTCGAACTCCGCCCGCGCCTGCTCCTCCAGCACCACGCGCCGGTCTACCACCACGTTCTCGTCGGTGACTTCGAGCTTGGTGATGCGGCACTGGATCTGCTGGCCTACCAGCGCTTCCATCTCCGCCGCATCGCGCGCGCCACTGCGTGAGCCCGGCATAAACGCGCGCACCCCCACGTCCACGCTCAGCCCGCCCTTCACCACCGCCGTCACCGTGCCGGCTACGGCGGTCTTCTCCGCAAACGCCGCCTCCAGCGCCGACCAGTCGCGCGGCTGCGCCACCCGGAAGCGCGAAAGCTGATAGTAGCCGTCTTCCGTGCGGCCGCTGATCGAAACCGCAAACCTGTCGCCCGCCTTCACGCCCTCGGCATTGTTCGGGAAAGAGGAGCGCGGCAGCACACCCTCCACCTTGTAACCCACGTCCAGAAACACCTGCTCCGCCGAGAGCGAGATCACCGTCCCCTCAAGCTGCTGCGAAGCCGCGCGATGCGTGTGGCTGGTCTCGTAGGCCTTCAGCACGTCGGCAAACGACTCCGCCGGCTCGTCGGCAGCGGGCTCGTCGGCAGCGGGCTCGGCAGCTTCTTCCGATCGCGCCGCAGCCGGTTCGGCCGCCGGCTGTTCCGGCGCTTTCTCTTCTCCGGTCGTTTCTTGTCGATCGGAGGAGAGGTTTGTTTCGGCTTCCGTCGAAGTCTCAGCCGCCGGGCTTTCGATGGGCAAATTTTCCGGGTTCGATACGTCGCTCATAGCGTCAATCCATTGTCCCACGCCGTAACCGCTCGCGGTTGCGATCGCAGCCCGCAGGAGCGCCGGTCTCCAGACCGGCTGTACTGGCAGCGTCCACGACGCCGGCGTGGCCGTTCGCACCTGTGCCATCAATCACCTCCCGCACTCGCCCGCCGGCGTACCATCGTTTCAACTCCCGAGGTGCGCCATGGGAACTCCGCCAAAGATCGTCGCCGTCGGCCTTCTCACTGCCGTCCTGCAATTCGGGCTCGCCATCCTTGCCTGGGGCGGATGGCGGCCGTTCTTCGCGCATCCCGCGCTCATCGCCCTTGCCTGGGTCACCATCGCTCTCATGATCGTGGCCCCGTTCACCAGCGGCAACGCCAGCCCCGGCCAATACCGCCGCGCCGTCTGATCAGGCGGCCACGGTCCTCGCTGATCCGGCCCCTGCTCTGGCGATGGTCCAGGCGGCCCCGGCCGTCATAGCCGGTCAGGACACCGCAGGCGAAAACGGTTTGCCGGCCGCGGCTACGCTTCCCGTCCCGTCGGC
>Ga0187812_1000283_pt1 | contig 18487 bp, 15 predicted proteins | sample NC_S_2_FD_130582 | JGI IMG/M metagenome (GOLD analysis project Ga0187812, IMG submission 130582) | Wetland sediment microbial communities from Neuse River Estuary, North Carolina, USA - ASW-S_2 | ecosystem: Environmental > Aquatic > Freshwater > Wetlands > Sediment | place: USA: North Carolina...
CGCGCCAGCCACCGGAGCCGAAAGCGCCACAGCCGAAACAAGCGCAAGACCGGATGCGCCAGCCAGTGCGGCCAGGAATCTCGATCGCATGCCTCAACGCGCCCCCTCTGAACTGCTCGGGTCGTCTGGAGCGTAGCGAAGGCACGTTAACCCAGGAGGAAGTTTACATTGCGATTTGGCGACGCGTGGCAAGCCGCCTACGTAGTGTCCGTTGCCGAAATGCGCTGTCCTCTCGCGCCCTCGATGTCTCCCGGCATGTGTCGATCCGCCTCGAGACGCGCACGGGGAGCACAATCGCGCGGGAGCAGGTGGACCCGTCTGAACATCAAGCCCCCGGACGCCGCTGCGTCCGGGGGCTGTATCGTTCCGCGGAGGGCCCTGCCTACTCCGCGCCCTGCGCGAGGTAGCGCCGGTACCAGCGCACGATCTCCTGCAGTCGGTGTACGCGGTGCCAGGGCTTGCCGCCGCGGTTCATGCCGTGGAACTCGTCCGGGTAGCGGACGAAGCGCACCGGCGCCTTGCCGAGCCACTTGACGGCGGAGTAGAGCATCATGCCCTGCTCGATCGGGCAGCGCAGGTCCCCCTCCTGGTTCTCGATCAGCAGCGGCGTGACGATGTTCTCGACGTAGGTGATCGGGCTCTGCTGACGGTACCAGGCGTCATCGCGCCAGGGCGCGACGCCGCCCGCGCGATCGACCCAGCTCCAGCCGCCGTCGCCCGTTCCAACCATGGCCCGCCAGTCCACGACCGAGCGGCCGCTGACGGCCGCCTTGAAGCGGTCGGTGTGGCCGACGATCCAGTTCGTCATGTAGCCGCCGTAGGACCCGCCGCCGACCCCGAGGCGTCCGCCGTCGATGAACGGGAAGCGGGCGATGGCGGCGTCGAGGCCCTGGTAGATGTCCTTGAGGTCGAGGTCGCCCCAGGCGCGCTGGATCGCCCGGCAGAAGTCGAAACCATAGCCCTGGCTGCCGCGCGGGTTGGTGTAGACGACGGCGAAGCCCTGGGCGGCGAGCAGCTGGAACTCGAAGAAGTAGGTGTGGGCGTACATGCTCATCGGGCCGCCGTGGATCATCAGCACGGTCGGCGCCTGACCGGAGGGGCCCGTTTCGCGCGGCGCGACGACCCAGGTGTCCACGGGGCCGTCGGGGCCCTGGGCTTCGAAGAACGAGGTCTCGGTGAGGTCGCAGTCCGCGAAGAAGTCCTCGTTCAGGTTCGTGAGCCGCTGGATCTGCCCGCGCTCGAGGAGGTAGACGTTGCCGGGGTCCCCGATGTCCGAGATGAGGAGCGCGATGCGCTCCCCGCCGCGGGAGACGCTGTAGCCGTACACCACGTGGCGGCCGGAGGTCAGGGGCTCGACCCTGCCGTCGAGGTGGAAGAGCCCGAGCTGGCAGGTGCCGCGGTCGCTGTAGACGCCGTAGACGGCGTCGCCGCCGGCGGCCCAGGCGAGGCCGGTCCTGCCCGGCGCGGGGACGTCGGTGATCGCGGCGTTGCCGAGCGTGCGGTCGAAGTCGGGGCTGAGGGCGTGGCGGTTCCCGCCGGCCAGGTCCGCCAGCAGGAGACGCGTGTTGTCGTAGCCCATCTCCTGCGGATCGGCCCAGGCGATCGCGAGGTGGCGTGGTCCTGCGGCAAAGCCTTCCGTCCCGGCCGGCGCGACCTCCGTCACCGCCTCGTCCGGCAGGTGCAGCCGGTAGATCTTCAGGTCGAAGAGCTCGCGGTCGTAGTCCTCACCGCGGCGCGAGAGGAAGTAGATGTCCTCGCCGTCCACGGAGAAGCCGATGTCGTGCACGCGGTAGGGCGGTGCGGTCAGGGGCCGCGGCGTCGCGTCCTGGTTGGCCTCGATCAGGCAGAGGCAGGGCGGGTCCTTGAAGTAGCCCTCGCCGTCGAGCTTGTGCGCGAGCTCCTCGATCACCTTGACGTCCGCGGTGAACTTGCGCTCGGGATCCTTCGCCTCGTCCTTCGGCTCGCTCTCGAGCCCATTCGCGCCGATCGGCGCCGTGAAGGCGATCGCCTGGCCGTCCGGCGACCAGCAGAACTCCCCCACGCCGCCGGCGACGCGGGTGAGTTGCCAGGCCTCGCCGCCGGTCATCGGCAGGATCCAGATCTGCGCGTCCTGCTGGCCCTTGCGCAGGAACGCAAGGCGCGAGCCGTCGGGCGCGAAGCGCGGCTGGCGGTCGCGCTGGCCCGTCGTGAGGTCCCACGGCCGGCCGCCCGGCCGCACGCCGCGGATGCGGCTCCTGGTCTCGTTCGTCTCCTCGTCCTGGTGGATCTCCTCGTACGCCACGATCTGCCCGTCCGGGGAGATCTCGACATTGCCAGCGAGACGGATGCTCATAATGTCGCGCGGAACCACTGGCCGCTTGGGCAAGTGAAACGCCTCCCTGCATCGCTACGCCTGCGCCTTCGTTGGGCTCCGGGCCGGTTCCTGCCGGGAAGGGGCCATTCAGAAGCGGCCCGCGATCCAGCGGTGGACCTCCCCCACGCGCCGCGCGTAGAGCGTCAGATGGCCGTCCTCCGCCGAGAGGTGCCGCTCCGCCTGGGGACACGCGTCGGCGAGGAAGACGCCGTGGCGGTACGGCACCATGAGGTCCTCCCTGCCCTGCCAGATCTGCAGCGGCACCGCGATGCCGCCCATGCGGAAGCCCCAGGGCCGCGTGAACGCCAGGTCGTCGTCCACCCAGCCCCAGTAGCCCTGCGCGAGTCCGTCGCGCATCGTCCGGACGAGTTCCTCGCCGAACGCGCCCGAGAAGACGGCGACGTCCGGCGGACTCAGCAGCGAGCGCATGCCCGCGACCGCTTCCTCGACGGTGGCGGTGCGCATGCCCTCCGCCTGCCGCGCGATGTACGCCGCGAGCACACCCTCCCCGGCGAGGGCCGCGGAGAACTCCGCCACGTTGTCCTCGCCCATGCCGTCCATGAACGTCGCCGGCATGGCGTCGTAGGGGGCGACGCCGGCGAGGCTCGCCGCCGCCACGACCCGCTCCGGCAGGAGCGCGGCGCAGGCGAGGGCGTGCGGGCCGCCGCCGGAGATGCCCCAGGTGGCGAAGCGCCGCGCGCCGAGCGCGTCGCAGATCGTCTTCGCGTCCTCCGCCGCCTGGGCCACCGTCCGCCCCGGAAGGCGCGTCGACGCGCCGTAGCCCGGCCGGCTGTAGCTGACGAGGCGCAGTCCCAGCGCTTCGGCGTCCGCGAGATGCCGGGAGAGGAAACCGGCGCCTGTCGGGGTGCCATTGTGGATCAGGACGAGCGGCCAGTCGCGCTCGCCCGCCGCCATCACCTCGAGCGTGCGCCCGTCCGGGGTCCTGAGAGCGAAGCGCTGCACGTCGCGCAAGGGACCACGCCTCCTTCGTGAGACGCGGTCCCTGTTCTTGGTGTCTTCGGTCGATTCCTTCCGGCAGCGGCTCAGGGCAGCGGGCCGCCCGGCTGCAGCGCCGGGTCGAGGTAGAGCGCGGGGTCGGTCGCGATCAGGCGCTCGAGCGCCGGCCTACCATCGCGATCGGCGCGGACGACGACGTAGCCCCGGCTGTGCCTGCGCACCGTCAGCGGTGGCTCGTCCGACGGTTGCCAGATGATCTCCGGCGGGACGATCGTCCACATCATGCCGCTCACCACCTCTCGTCAGGCCTGCCCGCTGGCGCACCTCGGCCATGGCGTCCTCCAGGGTCCCCACGTGGTCGATGATGCCCTCGCGCACAGCCTCCTGGCCGACGAGCACGGTGCCGACGTCCCGCGCCAGCTCCCCCGTGCGCAGCATCAGCTCCTTGAGGCGCGCCTCGCGGATGCGCGAGTGGCCCGAGATGAAGCGGATGACGCGGTCCTGCATGCGGTCGATGTACTCGTAGGTCTGGGGCACGCCCACCACCAGGCCGTTCAGGCGCAGCGGGTGGATCGTCATCGTGGCCGTGGGCGCGATGAAGGAGTATGCGGCGGCGACCGCGATGGGCACGCCGATCGAGTGGCCGCCGCCGAGCACGAGGCTGACGGTGGGCTTGCGCATGCCCGCGATGAGTTCCGCGATCGCGAGGCCCGCCTCGACGTCGCCGCCCACCGTGTTCAGGACGATGAGCAGGCCCTTGATCTCCGGATCCTCCTCGATCGCGACGAGCTGCGGGATCACGTGCTCGTACTTCGTGGTCTTGTTCTGGCTCGGCAGCAGGATGTGCCCCTCCACCTGCCCGATCACCGTCAGGCAGTGGATCGGACTGCGGCCCTTGGGCACGGTGGGCGTGCCGAGCGACGCGATGTTCTCCTCGGCGCGGCCTGTGTCCTTGCCTTCCTCTTCGTCCTCGCCGGACTGCGTCACCTGGGCGTCCCTCCCGCACCCTAGCATGCCCGGGTGCGGCCGCCTCAGGTCCGCTCGATCGCGCGCTCGCGGCGCACGCCGAGGTAGACGGCGACGAGCACGAGGATCCCGCCCAGGATCTCGGGTGTGGTCAGCCCCTGGCCGAGCCAGATCCAGCTGAGCGCCGCGCCGACGACCGGCTGGACGTACAGGAAGAAGGCCGCAAAGCCCACGTCCGCGCGGCGCACGGCGTAGAACCAGAGGAAGTAGCCGAGCAGGGTCGGGCCGAGCGCTAGGTAGAGCGCCCAGAGGAGGTCCGCGCGCGGCACGCTGGCGAGCGGCGGGCCGATGAACAGCCACGGCGCGAACGCGATGCCCGCCGCGAGAGCCCCGATGACCGTGAGCGGCATCTCGCCGACGCGCTCCGTGAGTGGTTTCGAGAAGACGTTGTAGAAGCCGAAGGCGGCGGCCGACGCCGCGAGGAGGAGGATGCCCGCGAGGTGCGCGTCATGTCCGGGGCGCGGGGCGCCCGCGAGCAGCCAGGTGCCGAGCACGGCGAGCAGGAAGCCGAGAGGCGCCAGCCGCGGCAGGCGCTCGCGCAGCCAGGTCCTGGCCACGATGGCCGTCGCCAAGGGCTCGAGCGCGATCGAGAGTGCCGCGAGCGAGGCGCCGGCGAGCGCGATGCCTTCGAGCTGCAACAGGAAGGCGACGGAGAAGCCGAGCAGGCCGAGGCCGACCGCCGCGAGCAGGGTGCGCCCGCGGGGCAGCGGCCGGCCGAAGAGCAGCGGCAGCGCGAGCAGGCCGGATATGAGGCAGCGCAGGGCAGCCAGTCGCCCTGCGCCGATGGTCAGCGCGAGTTCGGATACGGGGTAGGTCGTGGACCAGACGAGGTTGGCTGCGAGGACTGCGAGGCCCGCCTGGGAACGGCGGTCCACGCCTAGATCTCCATGACGATCGGCAGGATCATCGGCCGGCGGCGCGTGCGCTCGAAGACGAACCGCCCCAGGGTGTCGCGCACGAGGGACTTGATCGCGGACCAGTCGCCCATGCGGCGGCTGTCGGCGGTCTCGAGCGCATCGCGGATGCGCTGCTTCGCGTCCTCGATCAGCTGGTCCGACTCCCGCACGTAGACGAAGCCGCGCGAGACGATGTCGGGACCGGAGATGACGGCCTGGGACTCGCGGTCGATGGCGACGACGACGACGATCACGCCGTCCTCGGCGAGCAGCTTGCGGTCGCGCAACACGATGTTGCCGACGTCGCCGACGCCGAGGCCGTCGACGAACACGGTGCCCGAGTTCACCTTGCCCACGATCCCGGCCGTGCCCTCGGTGAACTCGTACACGGAGCCGATCTCGCCGATCAGGACGTTCGACTTCGGTATCCCCACCGACTCCGCGAGCCGCCCGTTGGTGATCAGCATGCGGTACTCGCCGTGGATCGGGCAGAAGAAGCGCGGCTGGACGAGCGTCATCATCAGCTTGAGCTCTTCCTGGCTGGCATGGCCCGAGACGTGCACGCCCATGTGCGACGAGTAGACGACCTCGGCGCCCCGCTTGTAGAGGTTGTTGATGGTGCGGCTGACCGACTTCTCGTTGCCCGGCACCGGCGTCGCGGCGATGACCACCGTGTCGCCAGGCAGGATCTCCACCTTCTTGTGCTCGGAGACGGCCATGCGCGAGAGCGCCGCCATCGGCTCCCCCTGGGATCCCGTCGTCATGATGACGACCTGGTTCGCGGGGAAGCGGCCGATGTCGTCGATCTCGATCAGGGTGCCTTCGGCGGCCTTGAGGTAGCCGAGCTCGAGGGCGATGCGCACCACGTTCTCCATGCTGCGCCCGACCACGGCGAGCTTGCGCCCGTTCTTCTCCGCGGCGTTCATCACCTGCTGGATGCGGTGCACGTTGCTCGCGAAGGACGCCACGAGCACGCGCTGCTTGGCGCTGGCGATCACCTCGTCGAGCGCCTTGCCGACGGTGCGTTCGGAGCCCGTGTACCCTGGACGCTCGGCGTTCGTCGAGTCCGAGAAGAGAGCCAGGACGCCTTGGTGGCCGAGTTCCGCCAGGCGGTGGAAGTCCGCGACCTCGCCGTCCACCGGCGTCTGGTCGAACTTGAAGTCTCCCGTGTGCACCACGGTGCCGATCGGGGTGTGGATGGCGAAGCCCACGGCGTCCGGGATGGAGTGGTTGACCCGGAACGCCTCCACGTCGAACGACCCGACGCGCAGCGTGTCGCCGGGCTGGATCTCCCGCGAGTGCTCGTGCGCCACCATGCCATGCTCCTCGAGCTTGCCGCGGATCATGCCGAAGGTCAGCTTGGTCGCGAAGATCGGCACCTGCAGCTGCTTGAGGACGTACGGCAGCGCGCCGATGTGGTCCTCGTGGCCGTGCGTGAGGAAGATCCCCAGCACGTGTTCGCGGTGCTCCAGGAGGAAGCTGATGTCCGGGATGACGAGGTCGACCCCGTACATCTCATCCTCCGGGAACATCAGTCCGCAGTCGACGACGATGATGTCACCCTGGTACTCGTAGGCATACATGTTCTTGCCGATCTCGCCCACCCCGCCGAGCGGGATGACGTGCAGCTTGCCCTTCTCTGCGACGCGCGACCGCGTGGGTGCGCGCCTTGCGGGTCCCGTCAACCTGATGCTACCTCCCACGTGCGCAGGCCTGGGCGCGCGCCCCTAGGGCGCGTCCGATGCACGCGCCTACAGTGAACAAGGGCGCACCGTAGCGCCCCGCTTCCTCGGCGTGTCGCCCTTCGTCCTGGCGACCCCGCGGCAGCTTCGCTCACCCTCAGCGCAGGTCCGTACACAAGTATCTGGAACTGAGTATAGCCGCCGGGCGGTCCCTGCGCAACTGCGGGGCCGCCTCAGCACAGTCCCTGGTCGTGCAGCAGGCCGCGCAGGAAGGTCTCCTCCGCCGCGCTCGGCGCGCAGAGCGGCGGCCGCACGCCGCCGATGTCGCGGCCCATGGCCTTCATCGCCCACTTGAGGGGCACCGGGTTCGACGTGACGAAGAGCCCTGTGAAGAGCGGCAAGAGGGCATGGTGGAGATCCTGGGCGACGCGCACCTGGCAGGTCAGGAAGGCTTCGAGCATGCGGCGGATGCGCGGCCCGACGAGGTGCGACGCGACCGACACGACGCCCTCGGCGCCGATGGCCAGCAGAGGCAGGGTGGCCTTGTCGTCGCCGGAGTAGAGGGCGAAGTCCGGCCTCGCGCCCCGGCAGATCTCCGCGGCCTGCTCGAAGTTGCCCGACGCCTCTTTGACCGCGACGATGTTCGGGCAGTCCCGCTGCAGGCGCAGCACCGTCTCGGCCGTCATGTTCTGCGCCGTGCGCCCCGGCACGTTATAGAGCATCACCGGCAGCTGGATCGCCTCGGCGATCGCGCGAAAGTGCCCGTAGATGCCCTCCTGCGACGGCTTGCTATAGTACGGCACCACGGCCATCACGCCGTGCACGCCGAGCTTCTCCGCCTCGCGGCTGAGCGCGATGGACGCCCGCGTGTCGTAGTTGCCGGTGTTGGCCCAGACGTCCGCCCGGTCGCCCACGGCGTCCACCACCGCCGTGCAGAGCTCGAGCTTCTCCCGCTCGCTCAGCGTCGGGGATTCGCCGGTCGTGCCCGCCACGACGATGCCGTCCGAGGCGTCCTGCACCAGCTGCAGCGCGAGCGCCTTGGCCTTGCGCAGGTCGAGCGCGAGGTCCTGGTCCATGGGCGTCGCCATGGCGGTCAAGAGTCTGCCGGTCGGCATCTCGGTGCCCCCTTCCCTGCTACGAGAGGTGGAACTGGCGGTGCAGGGCGCGCACGGCGTCGATGCGCCGCGCCTCCGGCACCAGGCAGGCGATGGACGAGTGGGAGTCGGACGTCTCGAGCACCTCGACCCCGGCGGCCACGAGAGCCGCCATGAGCGTCGCCATGACGCCGGGTAGCCCGGCGATGGCGGAGCCGACGATCGCCACCTTCGCGACGTCGTCGCGCACCTGCACCGCCAGCCCCAGTTCGCCGAGCAGTCTGCCCGCCTCCGCGAGGTGGGACTTTGTGACGATGAACGCCACGCGCCCTGGCGAGACCGAGATCATGTCGGCGGAGATGCCGCGGCCGGCGAGAGCCTGGAAGATCCGCGCCTCGACCTCGGTGCGCTCGCTGCCCAGCGGCGTCGCCGCGATCAGCTCGCCCACGTCCGAGCGGTCGGTGACGCCCACTACCGTGTTCTCGGGCCGGCGCGCGTGCCAGAGGTCCTGTAGGCGCGCCCCGCCGACCACGGTGCCGGCAGCGTCGCCCAGGGTCGAGCGCACGCGCAAGGGCACGCGCGCCTGGCGCGCCACCTCCACGGCGCGCGGGTGCACGACCTTGGCGCCGGCCTGCGCCATCTGAAAGAGCTCGTCGTAGTCGATGGCGCTGATGGTGCGCGCCTCGGGCACAATGCGGGGGTCTGCCGTCTTGACGCCGTCGACATCCGTGTAGATGTCGACGTAGGCCGCGCCGAGCGCCGCCCCGATGGCGGCGGCGGACGTGTCCGAGCCGCCGCGGCCGAGCGTCGCGATCTCGCCCTGCGGCGTCCTGCCCTGGAACCCCGCCACGACCGGCACCAGGCCCTCCTCCAGCACGCCCGAGAGGGCGGCGGGATCGACGCGCAGGATCTTGGCGTCGCCGAAGCTGCCGTCCGTCTCGATCCCCGCCTGCGGACCGGTGAGGGCGCGGGCCGCCACGCCATCCTTGCGCAGGTGGGCGGCCATGACGACGGAGGAGATGATCTCGCCGCAGCTCAGCAGCAGGTCGCTCTCGCGCGCCGGCACCTTCGCTCCCTCGTTGGCCACGAGCTGCAGGAGAGTGTCGGTGGCGTACGCGTCGCCGAGCCGGCCGGGGGCCGAGACGACCACGACGCTGAGGAAGCCCTCCTGCAACGCGCCCTGCACGATCTGCGAGACGCGCTCGCGCCGTTCGTAGTTCGCGACCGACGTCCCGCCGAACTTCTGGACGATCAGTTCACGCGCTGCCATAGCGCCTCGGCGATCTGCACGGCGTTCGTCGCCGCGCCCTTGCGCAGGTTGTCGGCAACGACGAAGAGGTGCAGGGTGTCCGGGCGGTCCGGATCCTGGCGGATGCGCCCTACGAGGACATCGTCCCGTCCGGCCGCCATCAGCGGCGTCGGGTAGAGGCCCTGCGCGGGATCGTCGACGACGCGCACACCGAGTTGACCCTGCAGCGCGGCGCGCGCCTCCTGCGGGCTGACGGCCCCGGCGAACTCCACCGTGACCGCCTCCGCGTGCCCGACGCGCACCGGCACCCTGACCGCGGTCGCGGCCAGCGGCAGGTCCGGGCGGGCGAGGATCTTGCGGGTCTCCTGGCGGAGCTTGAGCTCCTCCTTCGTGAAGCCGTCCGGCCCGAAGGCGTCGCACTGCGCGAGGACGTTGAAGGCGATCGGCTGGGGATAGGCCTTCGGCGCGGGGACGCTGCCGCCCGCCCACTCCGCGGCTTCCGCGTCGAGTCCCTCGAGCGCCTCGCGCCCGCTGCCCGACACCGACTGGTAGGTGCTCACCACGACGCGCCGGATGCCGAAGGCGCGGTCGAGGGGACCGAGCGCCATCACGAGCTGGATCGTCGAGCAGTTGGGGCTCGCGACGATGCGGTCCTCGGCGCCGATGTGGTCAAGGTTGACCTCCGGCACGACGAGCGGCACGCCCTCCTGCATGCGGAAGTGGCTCGACTTGTCGATGGCGACGGCGCCCGCCTCGGCGGCGATCGGCGCGTAGTGCGCAGACACCTCGTTCGGCGCGGCGAAGAAGGCGAAATCCGCGTCCTGAAAGCTTTCCGGCCGGATCGCTGTCACGCTCAGGCTGCGGCCGAGCGCCTGGACGACGTTGCCCGCCGACCGGTCGCTCGCCACGAGCCGGAGTTCACCCAGCGGCAGTCTGCCTTCCCGCTCGGCGAGGACCGCCATGATCTCCTGGCCCACCAGTCCGGCGGCTCCCACGATGACGATGTTGGCCTTGCGCACGGCGCCCCTCCGTCCCACCTAGCGTCCGACGAGCAGCGGCTGGAGCTGCCTGTTCTCGAGGGCCGCGGCCACCGTGTCGGCGACGCGGCTCAAATCGGCGGCCACCGAGTTCGGTTTTACGCTCGGGTTATCCTGCCCGAAGGGGACGAAGAAGACGTTCTTGGTGATCAGGAGAGTCCCGAGGTTGCGGGCGTTGAGGCCCAGGATGTCGTTCGACGTGACCGCCAGCACGACGGGGCGCTGGTTCCTGAGCTGAGCCTTGGCCGCCATGAGCACGGGGCTGTCGATGATCGCGTTCGCCAGGCGAGCCATCGTCGAGCCGGTGCAGGGGCAGATCACGACCGCATCCAGGATCTTCTGCGGACCCAAAGGCTCGACCTCGGGGATGGTCTTGAGCGGCTCCTTGCCGGTCGCCGTGCGGATGGCCTCGAGCCACTTCTCGGGCGTCCCGAACCGCGTCGGCGTCGTCAGGATGGTATTCGAGACGATCGGCACGATGTCGGCGCCCTCTTCCCTGAGGCGGTAGATGGGATCGACGGCCTCTTCGAGCGTGCAGTGCGAGCCCGCCAGGGCAAAGCCGATCGTCTTGCCGGATAGGCGCATGCCTCACCCTCCTCGTTGGGGCGAGATCGCCCCTGAGTTCGTCGGGATCGTGCGATGCCTGCGCGCCGGCGCCGCAACCCCCTCCTGGTCAGCCGCATCGTATGCGCCTTCCGCATGCGGGGTGATCGGCCCTGGCCTGCGCCGGGACCCTCCCGCCCATCCATAGGGCCGTAGCCCATTAGCCTGCCACGCATCTCCAGGCGCAGATGATGCCGCAGGCGAAGGAAAAGAGCCGTGAAGGGCGGAGCACCCCTCCAGGTTTGGAAACTTCGGCGGCCTCTCGAGCGCGCCGCCACACCCAAGGGCGCGCAGGATCGACGGCATGACGCCCTGCACCCGCCGCGCTCACGCTCGCGCCACTCCTCCGTAGGCCCTCGTGTGCCCAGGACCCGAACGCCACGGCGTGGCGCGTCCGGTCCCGACCAGGATCTGGACAGTTTCGTCGCGGCTGATGGCGGTTGACCCCACGGGGGGAATGAGCGCTTCAGTAGCAAATAGATGCGGGTCGGATGTGCTGGCTGCACGTTCGGGAGGGGCGCAACTGTGGAGCTACGGGGCCTTCGGACATCCTGCGAGGATCTGACGCCCGACGTCATCGCGGCACACGTGGACGCCGGTTACCACCTTGTCCTGGTCGAAGATGTGATGCGGCATGATCTCATCGCGGTCAACGACGCTGCGGTGCCCCCGGGGCTCAGCTTGGCGCCCTGGGAACAGGCGCATATTCCGAACTTCTACGCCGCTCACTGCTCGGCATTCGCCGAACGTCCGGGTTTTCCCAACTGGCCGATGGCGCAATGGGTCTCGTGGACAGCCGGGGAGCAGACTTTCCGCCCAGACCTTTCCTACGTCGCACTTGCGGACGACGCCGGCCCGATCGCATTCATCACCTGTGATGATGCAAGCGGGGAGGAGGACGCCAGCGCATACATCATTCAAGTCGGGGTGCACCCGAAGTGGCGGCGGATGGGCATCGGCCGTTCCCTTGTCACGATCGCCCTCACAGCGTGGCGCCGCGAGGGCAGAGCCGGTGTGTTGTGCCACGTCAACGTGGACAATGTTGCCTCGGCTCGCATGCTTGAAGGTACCGGATTCCGCAAGGTGAGACAGCGCGGTGTGTTTGAGCGCCCCGCACCGTGAGGTCGCGGTTCCTGTCACGACCCGTCGGAGATCCCCACAAGGCCGCGACCGCCAGACGCGAAGAGCCAGCCGTGCTGGACGTCGCTGAACGCGGCGCCGCTCGGCGCTGCCGAGCCGGCTGACATCGGTGCCGCTCGCCAGACCCGGCCGCCGTCGCGTGAGATGAGCGACACGGCTTGAGGCTCAGGCTGGCATCGCGCCGCAGCGCCACATGCCACGCGCGTCCCTGGCTCAGTCCGCAGCCGGCCGCGGGTCTAAGCCCGCTCTTGGCCCGTAGCCAGCGAACGCGCCGAAGAGTCCGACGTTGCACCGCGGTCGGTCGCGCTGGCAATATCGCTGCAAACCTCCTGACTGTTTTCCAGTGTGCGCTCCCTATCACGGCAATCCAGTGGACGCTAAGAATCCATGAATCCCTGGACTGGCCCCTTTGCGGCGCAGGGTGCTAGGTATACCCTTTTGCTCGGTTGGACAAGAGGGGGCGTCTAATGGCAGAGGTTCGCATAGCTGGTGTTTCCAAACTCTTCGGAGCCGTACAAGCTCTGTCTGACGTTTCGGTCAACATCGCAGACGGCGAACTCATGATCCTTCTCGGCCCGTCCGGCTGCGGCAAGACGACACTGCTGCGCGCAGTGGCCGGCCTCGAGGACGCGAACAGCGGCGACATCTTCATCGAGGGCCAGCGCGTCAACGACGTCGCACCGCACCGCCGCAACGTCGCCATGGTGTTCCAGAACTACGCCCTCTACCCGAACCTCAGCGTCTACGAGAACATCGCGTTCCCCCTGCGGGCCCGCAAGGTGCCCCCGAAGGACGTCGACCCGCGCGTGCGCGGCGCGGCGGAGCGCGTAGGCGTGACAGAGTTCCTCGGGCGCAAGCCTGGCCAGCTCTCCGGCGGCCAGCGCCAGAGGGTCGCGATCGCGCGAGCCATCGTGCGCGAACCCCAGGTCTTCCTGCTCGATGAACCGCTGTCCAACCTGGATGCTCAGCTCCGCACGCAGATGCGGGCGGAGTTCACGCGCCTGCAGCGCCAGCTGCGGACGACGACGATCCTGGTGACGCACGACCAGGTCGAGGCCATGACGATGGGCGACCGCATCACCGTCATGAACGGCGGCCGCATCCAGCAGATCGGCACGCCGCTCGAGATCTACCGCAAGCCCGCCAACACCTTCGTCGCGGCCTTCATCGGCTCCCCGCCCATGAACCTGGCGCCGGCGACGGTCCGTCGGATGGAGAGCGGCCTCGGGCTCGCCCTCGCGGGCGGCTTCATCCCCTTGCCGACGGGAGGCCCTCTGCACCTCGCGGAAGGCCGCGACGTGCTGGTCGGCATCCGCCCCGAGGACCTGACCATCGTGACCCACGGTCCTGGCCTGGTCTCCGGCCGCGTCGACCTCATCGAGTACCTCGGTTCGGAGACGCTCGCCATGGTCACGGACGGCAAGACCGAGTGGTCCCTCAAGGAGACCGGCGGCCCGTCCATGACACTCCATCAGGACGTGCACCTCAGTGCGCCCGACGAAGCGATCTACGTCTTCGACGCGGCCACGAGCGAGCTCGTCGGCACCCTCCGCGAACCCGGGAACCGGATACAGAACTGACCGCAGGAGGATGACACATGCGTTCCACTTGGATGCGCGTCGGTAGCGCCATGGCCGGTCTCGCCCTGCTCGTCTCGGGCGGGGCGGTCGCCTCGGCCGCCAAGGCCCCCACGCAGCTCAGCTTCGACTTCCCCGTCGGCGTCACGGGCCCGCTCACGACCGACATGCAGCACCTCGTCAACGCCTTCAACAAGACGCACCCGACGATCCAGGTCACACCGGTCTTCACCGGCAGCTACCAGCAGACCGTGGCGCGCGTGGAGACCGACATCCAGTCCGGCACCCCGCCGACCCTCGCGGTCATGACCAGCACGTCGGTGTACGACATGCTGCACCTCAACGCCATCCTGCCGCTCGACAGCGTCGCGGCCCAGGGCGACTACTACCCGGCCCTGCTGCAGCCTGAGGTCAAGGGCCACTACTACGGCATCCCGTTCCAGCGCTCGACCGTCGTGCTGTACTACAACAAGGACATCTTCAAGGAGGCTGGCCTGAACCCCAACCAGCCGCCGAAGACCTGGTCCGATCTCGTCACCGACGCCAAGGCGATCCAGAAGCTCGGCATCACGGGCATCGAGATCCCGACGGACGGCACCTGCTACTGGGAGTTCGCCCCGTTCGCCATCGAGGCGGGACAGAACCTCGCGAGCAACGACGGCCTGCACGTCTACTTCAACTCCTCCGCCGCCAAGACCGCGCTCAACTTCTGGATGGACCTCTCGCACAAGTACGGCGTCGAGCCGAAGGGCATCCTGCCCTGGGCCACCGTGCCGAGCGACTTCGAGTCGGGCAAGGTCGGCATGATCGTGCACTCCAGCGGCTCCCTCGCCGCGATCCTCAAGGCGGCCAACTTCAAGGTCGGCGAAACCTTCATGCCGGCCGACCACTCCAAGTACCTGACAGACCTCGGCGGCGGCGACTTCTTCCTGTTCAAGGGCGCTTCGAAGAGCCAGCAGCAGGCGGCCATCGCCTTCATCAAGTGGATGACCTCCCCGCAGCAGGCCGCCACCTGGAGCAAGGAGACCGGCTACGTCGCCGTCACCCCGAAGGCGTACCAGCAGTCCGGCATGCAGAAGTTCACCGCGGCCCACCCGCAGTTCCTGATCCCCGCGGAGCAGCTCCAGTACGCGCAGCCTGAGCTCGCCACCTACTCTCTGAGCCAGATCCAGGACACGCTCGACGCCGCCATCCAGTCGGTCCTGGACGGCCAGTCGCAGGTCGTGCCGGCCCTGAACCAGGCGCAGCAGCAGGCGAACGGCATCCTCGCCAACTACCGCTGATCCCCTAGCCATGTCCACCCTCGTCGAACCCGCTTCCCAGGCGTCCCCGGGGCCGGCCAAAGCCGGCCCCGGGGCCCGCTGGCTCGCCGGTCCCGGCGTCCGCTACCTGCTCATGCTGCCGCCGGCGCTGATGGTCATCGGCTTCGTCGTCTACCCGATGGTGCAGACGGTGATCCACAGCTTCTATCGTCTCGACGGCCTCGGCAGGGTCATTGGCTTCGCGGGCTTCGGCAACTACAGCGCCCTGTTCGCGAACCCGGTCTTCATGCAAGTTCTCAGGAACACCGCCATCTACACGGTCTTCGCCGTCGTCCTGAGCATCGCCCTGGCGTTCGCCCTCGCGCTGCTCCTGACGAATCGCGGCATCGTCAACCGCCTCCTGCTCGTCGGCATCTTCTCCCCGACCGTCATGCCGACGATCGCCGCGGCGAACATCTGGCTCTACTTCCTCGCGCCGCAGTTCGGCCTCGTGACGGAGCTCCTGGGCAAAGTGGGCATCAGCCAGGCGAACATCCTGGGCGAGCCCGGCTCGGCGCTCGGCGCGCTGGTCGCGCTCTTCGTCTGGAAGTACGCGCCGTACTTCACGCTGTTCCTCATGGCGGGTTTGCAGTCGATCCCGCAGAACGTGCGCGAGGCCATGCGCACCGAAGACCCCCACGGCTGGCAGTCGCTGCGCAAGGTCGTGCTGCCGATCATGGCGCCCATGCTCGCGTTCGTCGTCACCCTCGCGGTGATCTACGCCATGGAGACGATCGACCCGATCTACGTCATGACGCAGGGCGGCCCCGCGAACGGCACGAACCTCGTGATGTTCTACCTCTACCAACTCGGCTTCAACTACTACGCCTGGGGCCCGGCGGCGGCGCTCTCCGCCCTGCTGCTCGGCGGCCTCTCATCGCTCTCGGCCCTGTCGCTGATCGCGCTCGAGAGGAGGGCCTTCCATTGGGCGTGACGTGGCGCGCGTGGCGGCGCGGCCTCGAGGGCGGCGTCCTGGCGGCGGTCGCCCTCATCTGGGGCTTCCCCACCCTGTGGGTGCTCTACGCCACCTTCGCCGGCACGGGGCACACCTCGGGCTTCACCCTCGGAAACCTCGCCGGCGCCCTGCAGACGGCGCCGTTCGGGGAGTACACCGTCAACACGATCATCATCGTCGGCACGCTCCTGCTGACGCAGGGCATCGTCGGACTGATCGTGGGCTTCATCCTGGCCCGCTACGACTTCCCCGGCAAGTCGATCGTCACCGCCATCTTCCTCCTGCAGATCGTCGTGCCGGTCTACGCCGTGCTGATCCAGGACTACCAGATCGTCCAGGGCCTGCACCTCCTGAACACCAGGCTCGGCATCATGCTGCCGTACGCCGTGTCCGGCATCGCCGTCGTCGCGTTCCGCCAGGCCTTCCGCGCGGTCCCGCGCGAGCTCGAGGAGGCGGCGCGCCTGGACGGCTACGACATGCTGGGGGTCTTCCGGCGGGTCTACCTGCCGCGCGTCGGCCCCGCGGCCATCGCGTTCGCGGTCATCTCGGTCACGTTCCACTGGACCGACTTCCTCTGGCCTCTGATCGTCACCAACAGCGACGCGGCCCGTCCGGTCGTGGTGGGCCTCGCCCTCCTCGCGGAGGCGAGCGAATCGGGCCTGCAGTGGAACCTGCTCGCGGCGGGCACCGCGATCGTCATCATCCCGGTCCTCATCGTCTTCGTGGTCGGCACGCGCCGCATCCTGGCGGCGTTCACGTCGACCTTCGACTGGCGCTGACGGGGGCCGGCCGTGCATCAGCCCGACATCTACCTCATCCGCCACGGCGAGAGCCGCGCGAACGTCGAAGGCCGCTTCAGCAGCCTGCCGCCCGGCCCCGGGCTCACCGCCCGCGGCCGTCGGCAGGCTCTCTCCGCTGCGGCGTGGCTCGGGGCGCTCGCGGCGCCGCCTGCGCGGATCATCGCGAGTCCCCTGCTGCGCGCGCGGCAGACCGCGCGGCCGCTCGCCCGGGCGCTCGCGCTGCCGATCGAGATCAGCCCTGAGCTGCGCGAGACGGAGCTCGGCGCCTGGGACGGCCAGCTCATCCGCGACCTCGCCGCCAGCCCGGCGATGGCGGCCTGGCGCACAGACCCCGACGCCTGCCCGCCGCCGGGCGGCGAGACGTTCCAGCGCATGGCGGACCGCATCCTCGGCCTCATCCGCCGGGAGGCGAGCGCCCACGTCCGGGGGCCGCTGGCCGTCTTCAGCCACCTCGACCCGATCGTCGCGGCCTGCCTGCACCTCGCCGGCCTCCCGGCGAGCGAGCGGGACGCCTTTTTCGTGCCGTGCGGCGGCATCGTCCGGATCGGCTGGGACCAGCGCGACCTGCGCTTCCTTGGCGTCGTGCACTCCCCGCCCGAAGATTTGTAGAGCGCGGGTCGCAAACGGCCGCACCGCTCCGCCGCGCCCGGCGCAACTTTGCGCCACTTGGCCCTGCGAGCCGCCCCGCGCGAACTCGTACATTGGACGTAAGCCGTCATGCGCCGCTGCGCTGCAGCGCGAGAGGAGATGCGTGCATGTCGAACATGAGGGAAAGCCTGCTCGCCCTGATCACCGAGACGTCGACCAACCTGCCGCCGGACGTGCGCCGCGCGATCAAGCGCGCCGCCGTGGCGGAGGAGGCCGGTTCGCGCGCGGCGATCGCCCTGGGCACCATCATCGACAACATCGTCGCGGCCGAGGAGGACGTCGCGCCGATCTGCCAGGATACCGGTCTGCCGACCTTCTTCGTGGAGTGCCCGGTCGGGTTCGACCAGATCGCCATGGCGGAGGACATCCGCTGGGCCGTCGCCGAGGCGACCCGCCGCGGCAAGCTGCGCCCGAACTCCGTCGACCCCATCACCGGCAAGAACAGCGGCGACAACCTCGGTCCCGGCACGCCCGTCGTGCACTTCCACCAGACGCGCTCTGGCGAGCTCGTGGTGCGCCTGATGCTCAAGGGCGGCGGCAGCGAGAACAAGAGCATCCAGTACTCCCTGCCGTGCGAGCTCGAGGGGCTCGGCAAGGCCGGCCGCGACCTCGACGGCATCCGCAAGACGATCCTGCACGCCGTCTGGCAGGCGCAGGGCCAGGGCTGCAGCGCGGGTTTCGTCGGCGTCGGCATCGGCACGGACCGCACGACGGGCTACGAGCTCGCGAAGGAGCAGCTCCTGCGCCCGCTCGACGACCAGAACCCTGAGCCCGAGCTCGCGCGGCTCGAGGCGTACATCCTGGACAAGGCCAACACGCTCGAGATCGGCACGATGGGCTTCGGCGGGCACGCGACGCTGCTCGGCTGCAAGGTGGGCGCGCTGAACCGCATCCCGGCGAGCTTCTTCGTCTCCGTCGCGTACAACTGCTGGGCCTTCCGCCGGCTTGGCGCCGTGCTCGACCCGCAGAGCGGCGAGATCGTGCGCTGGCTCTACCGCGACGCGCCCGAAGCGATGGAGCGCCAGGGCGGCTTCGCCGCGGCGGGTGCCAAGGTGCTCGAGGTGCCGCTGCGGGAGGAGGACGTGCGGGCCTTGCACGTCGGCGACGTCGTGCTGCTGCGCGGGCGGATCCACACGGGCCGCGACGAGCTGCACAAGTACCTGATGCAC
>Ga0187812_1000285_pt1 | contig 18461 bp, 16 predicted proteins | sample NC_S_2_FD_130582 | JGI IMG/M metagenome (GOLD analysis project Ga0187812, IMG submission 130582) | Wetland sediment microbial communities from Neuse River Estuary, North Carolina, USA - ASW-S_2 | ecosystem: Environmental > Aquatic > Freshwater > Wetlands > Sediment | place: USA: North Carolina...
AAGAGCATGGGTCGCGGCGAGTGCGAGCAGTGGGCGATTGGCTGACCGGCTGGCCGGAATCGAAGAGGCGCGGGCGGCGCGCCATCTTGTCGGTGTGCTGGCAGAGAGGATTGCGGAAGCAGAACGGGGCGTGGCCGCGCGGCGGGAGGAGTATCTGGCCAAGCGCGTGGAGCGGCGCCAGGCGGAGACACTGATCGGCGAGGCCGAAGCGCGTGCGGCAGCAGTGTCCGGCCGCCGCAGCCAGCAGTCGCTCGATGAGTGGTTTCTGAATCGAGGGCGCACCGGCGCACATGCCGGCCAATCGCGGGAGCGCGTCTCTGCGTGCGAAGACGCGCGGCCGGCCGCGCGGAAGACTTGAGACAGAATCGATCGCAATTGGGCTCCGTTCCGCGAACGGGAATCGCGGTTTCATTTTCTGACACTCCTCTAACCTTGCCTCGGCAGCTTTGGCACGTCTTCTGCACTGCCTCCGGGCATGGCAGCTTCCATGGAGATCGGCGCAGGGACGGCGCAGGCATTGGCTGGCAACGCAACTCCGGTGGCTGCGTTGAAGGCAGCGGGCACTGCAAAGGAGAATCTCGGGCCAACCGGGCAATCGTCCGTGGGGGAAAGCGGGAGCTTTCAGTCGCACTGGCGATCGATACTGCCCCTTCTTGGAGAAAAGACTGTCCAACCAGCCGCAAGCAATGCGGAGATGACTGCAGACGATGGTGCGGAAGAGGCGGGCACCGCAGGCGGAAACACGTTGCAAGCGCCGCAGCGCGTCATTGCCAGGCATACCGGACTGAGCGTGCAGACCGCCGCAGGAGTGCAGCCATCGGCGGCATTACCGGCCTTCAGCACGAAGGCTCCATGCGGCCATTCGCTGCCGAACTCGCTCTCAGGGGCCAATGCCGCTGCCGATGCTGCCGCGGGCAACGAGCCGAGCAGCAGTTCGCCTAGTTCCCGTATCCCTTCACCGCGCACGCAAGAGAAACAGACAAGGGGTTCCGCAAAGCGGGGATCGACGGCATCCGGCGCGGATCTGTCGACGACTTTTCCTGCAACCGCTCCCATCCCCGTCTTCGCTCCGATGCAACCGATTGCGAGAGCCGGAGATATGCAAAGTGCTTCCACCCTCTCTACATCCGTGCAGCTCGATGCGGCGCCACAGCCGGGGCCTGCTACCCCGGGCTCAACCTGGTCGCGCGTGCGCAGTCGCGGAACTGGAGCCGCAGAGGAATTTGCTGCGCCGATGGCCAAGGGGCAGGCGAGCGGTGGCGTACCCGCCAACCCGCGCGCTGTCTCGAACAACGGAGTCGCGGGAGCAGAATCGGGCGGCGCTGCCCAGAGCGCTTTTCGCGACACGACAGACAAGGCTCCTGGGGGAGATAGCGCAGGCCGTTCGGCGGCGGCTTGGACGCTCAACAGTGGTTCTTATGCAAGCAGAGTGCTGGCGGGGGCAGAGATCGCCGGGCAAAGCTCGAAACCCGAGCAGCAGCCTGCGCGGGCCGGCGTACCAGAGGAAAGCGGCGATTTCGATGGACCGCGGACGCTGCTTACGGGAGCGGAGGGCGCCGGCGACCCGGCAGCTCCCGCTCAAACTGCGTTGCGGCCGCAACGCGCGAACGGGAGCGGCGAGATTGCGGCTCCATCCCCGACACATTCCGGCACGGTGCAAAGTATCGCGACCGCCGATGCCGCTGCATGGTCGCACTCCGCGGAGGGCATTCATGGCGGAGCTCATGCGGTGACCGAAGGCAGAACCGCAGTGAGTGGGGCTGCTTCATCGAGTTCGCGCGAGGCCTTTTCCGCGCTCGATGCGGAGCCTGGTTCGAGTGGGCCGGCGTGGATTCACGTGAGCGCACAGCACGCCGAGGCTGGATTCAACGATCCGGCGCTGGGCTGGGTGGGTGTGCGCGCCGATCTGGGACCGGGCGGTGTTCATGCCGCGATCGTACCCGGCTCGGCCGACGCGGCGCAGGCGCTGAGCGGCCACATGGCAGGATTGAGCGCGCATCTGACCGCGGAGCACATTCCGGTCGGGTCGCTGAGCATGGCCACGACGGCGGGGCACGAGAGCCTGGGCAGCGGCCACGGCCCGATGCAGCAGGGAAGCGCGCAAGACCAGGGGCAGGGAGCGCAGCAACAGTCTCCGAATTCAATATCGGATTCGGCGGCTGCGGCTTCATCGAACCGTCAGTCGAACGCAAAAGGCACCAGCGGCGATGCGGATACGAACAGCGTTTCCGCCCGGGCATTCGTCCACGGCAACGCGACGGGCATGCACATCTCGGTAATGGCGTAAACGAGCCTCGCTGACTCGATGGGACGCGCAGCACAACAGGAGGAACGATGGCGGCAGCAGCAGGAATCTTCAATTCGCAACAGACTGGGCAGGAGCTTGCGGGCAAGGCGGCTCCGTTGGCGGCGTCGAGCTCAGGGACGAACGGCTCGAATAATTCGTCGAACGATTCGGCTACCATCTCGTCCAACGACTTTCTCACCTTACTGGTCACCGAGATGCAGAACCAGGATCCGACCACGGCCACCGATCCCAACGAGTACATCAACCAGCTTGTCGAGGTGAACAGCCTGGAGCAACTGGTGAGCATCAACCAGACGCTGAGCACCGATCTTGGCGCGCCGGCCTCCGGCACAAACCAGAACGGGTCGACACCGGCTTCCGGCACAACCGCGGACGGGACGGCATGCGCGGCTGGAACAACGGCCCCGGCACCGGCCAAGCCGCTGGCGGCTTTACATGCGCCCGGCAATCTGAGTATTCCGGCGGCGAATCCCGCAGCACAGCGGGTCGCCCATGCCCTCGACGGACGGACATCCGCGCAGCCGGCGTTCGGCCAGCTCCAGTAGAAATCGCCGGCCGCGGGCCAGCGCCAACCAGGATTGAGAGGAGATGCAACATGGCAAGTTTCTTTATTCCGCTCACCGGCCTCGAGTCGGATTCAACGGCCCTGAACACCATCGCGAACGACCTTTCCAACATGAACACCACGGCCTTCAAGTCGGAGTCGACCAACTTTGCCGATCTGTTCTACCAGCAGATCGGGACCACCGGCGCCGGCAATCCGATTACGGTGGGCGCGGGGGTGAAGGTTGCTTCAAACGCCATATCCTTTACCCAGGGCTCTATCAATTCGACTGGCAACTCCACCGACGTGGCGCTGAACGGCAACGGCTTCTTCGTGGTGAGCAATGGCGGCGGTTACGAATACACTCGCGCGGGCGGGTTCTCGACGGATTCGAGCGGCAACCTGGTGACATCGAACGGTATGAGCGTGATGGGCTACCCGGCGGTAAATGGCGTGGTGAACACCAATGCGCCCCTCGCGGCCATCAATATTCCCATCGGTCAAGTGCTGGAACCAAGGGCCAGTACCTCCATGGGCATGACCGCCAACCTCGATGCAGCGGCTGCGACGCCCAGCTCGTTCCCGGCGCAGATTACTGTCTATGACTCGCTGGGCGAGCCGCACCTTGTCAACATTCAGTTCACGCAGGCCTCGACGACAGCCGTGCCGAATACCTGGGATTACAGCATCTCGCTGCCGGCATCGGATTACGCGGGCGCAGCGCCGGCCGCAATCACCGGGGCCATGACCTTTGACACCAACGGCAACCTGACCAGCATCAAACAGGGCGCAGGCGCCGCGCAGAACGTGGGCACGGCGGCTGGCGACATTTCCTCGATTCCGCTGGCCTTCAGCGGCCTCGCGGACGGCTCGAGCAATCTCAGTATCAACTGGAATCTGCTGGACGCGAGCGGCAAGCCGACCATCAGCCAGGAGGATACAGCGTCGGCGGTTTCTTCCACGACGCAGAACGGCTACAACAGCGGCCAGTACCAGAGCTTCACGATCGGCTCCGATGGCACCGTAACGGCGACCTATTCAAACGGTCAGAAGGAGAACGTGGGCCAGTTGGCGCTGGCGAACGTTGCCAACCTGCAGGGATTGCAGTTGCTCGGCGATGGCGATTACGCCACGACACTGGCCAGCGGAACGGCCTCGGTAGGGACGTCGGGAACCGACGGCCTGGCGACGCTTCAGGATGGGGCCCTCGAAGCATCGAACGTAAACATCTCCGACGAGTTTTCGCAACTGATCATCGCGCAGCGCGCCTTTGAAGCGAATGCCAAGTCGGTGACGACCTTCGACACGGTCACGCAGGACACGATCAACATGGTCCACTGAGGCAGGGCGGGGCGTCGAAAGGGAAACGGAACTGTGAAGAGCTGAGGCGATGCCGCGCTTCAGGGCGCCGGGTGGGGCGGCGAGCTCATGGCAACTTCAACGAACAGCCCCTTGCTCTGCGCGAGCACAGTGCCGTGGCTGTTGAGGATGCGGGCTTCGCTCCAGTGTTTGCGGCCCTCGCTGCGCGTGACGCGGCCCTCGATGCGCAGCGGCGTGGCAGAGGGAACGGGGCGCAGGTAATCGACCTCCATGTGGCGCGTCATGGCGGTAAAGCCGCGAGCGCGCACCGATTTGCTCATGGTTTCGTCGAGCAGGGTGGCGATGATGCCGCCATGCAAAAAGCCGGCGTGGCCCTCGAAGGTGTTGGGGATGCTCGGCAGGGAAACGACGGAGCGGTCGTCGGCGAGAAAGAACTCGAGGCGCAGGCCGTCTTCATTTGCGTGGCCGCAGCCGAAGCAACGGTTCTGCGCCCTGTGCTCCATGGGGGTGAGTTTGTCTTTGCGATCCGTCACTGTGCCCTCGCGGGGTTCGATGCGCCGCCCAGCACCGCGGCGTAGACGGCGCGATCGACGTTGCCGCCGGTGAGCACCATGCCGATGCGCTTGCCGGCTATTTGCGACGGCTCGTGCAAGGCCGCGGCCAGAGCTGCGGCGCCCGCGCCCTCGGCCAGATTGTGCGTATCTTCGTAGTAAGCGCGCATGGCTTCTTCGATTTCGGCGTCGGATACTTCGACGACGCGGCTGACATTTGCAAAAATCGCTTCCAACGCCAGCGGATGCGGCGTGCGGCAGGCCAGGCCGTCGGCGATGATGGTGCGGGCTGGCGCTTCGACGAGCCGGCGTTCTTTGAAGCTGCGCGCGTAAGCCGGCGCCGCTTCGGCAACCACTCCGACAATCTCTGTATCCAACTCCAGCGCGTTGCGGGCCGCCGCGACACCGCAAATGGATGAACCCATGCCGATGGGAACGTAAACGCGATCGAGGGCTGGTGCTCCTTCAAAAAACTCGAGCGCATAGGTTGCCGTGCCGAGCACCAGGCGTGGGTCAAATGACTCTAGGAGCGCAAGCCCGCGGCCGGCTGCCAGCGTGCGGGCATGCTCGAGGGCGGCCTGAAAGTCTTCTCCATGCTCGATGAGTTCGGCGCCCTGGGCCTGCATGGCACGGTTTTTTTCCGCGCTGTTGCGGTGAGGAACGACAATCGCACACGTGAGACCGAAGATGCGCGCCGCCATGGCTACGCCCTGGCCGAAGTTGCCGCGCGTGGCGGCGATAACACCCGCCAGCCCCGCTTGCTCCGCCATCAGTGCGCCCAGGTAAAGCAAAGCTCCGCGAATCTTGAATGCACCGACCGGCGTGTGGTTTTCGTGCTTGACCCAGGCTTCGGCGCAGAGACGCTGGTTGAGCAGCGGCCAGGAGTACTGCGGCGTCGGCGGCATGTGCCGGTAGACGACGCGCTGCGCCGTGCGAATCCGATCGAGCGAGGGAAGCTGCATGGATTCAGGATAAGGGTTGGACCGCGCCGGCAGGTGCCGTCTTGATTCCCGGTCCTACAATAAAGAGGTCAATGGCTTCATTGCATAGCTTCCCTTCATCGTCAAAGTGCGGGAAACTCTTAGCCGCAATTGTTCTCGCCGCGACTGCGTTCCTCAGCGGCTGCCGTTCGAGAGCGGAGCTCACCCCGCAACAGGCGGAAGGGAAGCATCTCTACGAAGTGCGCTGCGCTCACTGCCACGAGGACAACGATCTTGGCCTCAAAAAAGTTCCGCCCAACCTGCACGGGTTGTTCGATCGCACGACGCTGCCCAGCGGTTTGCCTGCGACAGATCGGATGGTCGAGCGAGAGGTGCTTTCGGGCAGGGGAATGATGCCGTCATTTGAAGGACGTTTTACCGACGAACAGATGGTGGCGCTACTGGCGTATCTTCATACCGGAATGCGGTAATCAGTTGAACTTAAAAGATATAGAGAGAGATGCCTGACGGGCAGGATAGTGATATCTCTGCTGCCACGAAAGACGTATTTCCGGCGAACGAACTTCCGATGAATTCGCATGGCCGATATGCGACCCTAATGTTGGCCCAGTTCTTTTGTTCGAGCCTGCTATTTTTATGCTCTCGAGAGCTACGTTATTCCCCCATGTTGCCCCTCGACTGTGCAGAGGAAGGATCTGTTTCACAGCTCGATGTATTTGCCCTTCCTGATGTACGGTTTTGCGGCTGCACTGCTACTGATGCTGGTAGGGGTTCGCGTCATCCACCGCAGCATTCCCGGCTTGCGCGGGGTAGGTTTCCTGGCATGGGGCGTTCTGGCTGGCCTGGCCGGCGTCCTCTTGATGGCGACTCAAACCTGGGTTCCTGTATTCTTCAGCATCATCTGTGCGAATACCGCGCTGTTCGCAAGTCAGCTTCTTGGATACTGCGCGGCAGCCGACGTGTTGCGCCAGCGGCCGCGGTGGCTGACGCTTTGCTTGATTCTTAGCAGCGCCGGAATTCTCGCAGACGGCTGGTTTACCCTGGTTTTTCCGTCCGTGTCCGTCCGCATTTTGCTGTTCAGCGGAATTCTGGGCGTGATTGCCGTTTTTATGGCGGCGATGTTTTTCCAGCACAAAGATCCGGCATTGCAGTATCCGGTTAAATCTCTTGCCTGGACACTCACTTTAGCGGCTGCCATTGATTTCATCCGGGTCGTTCTCACGCTGCTATTTCCGCCAGCCGATTACCTCTACAAGATGGACCTGCTGCAGGCCAGCTTCAGCTATCTTGACCTGCTGCTGGCTGCTGCAACCTACTTCGGATTGATCTGGCTATCGCTTTGCGTACAACGCCACGAGCTGCACACCATGGCGTCTACGGACGGTCTGACTGGGCTGTTGAACCGCCGCGCCTTCGAGCAGATTCTGGAACGAGAGTTGCGGCGCGGCGCACGGTCCGGGGGGAAGGTGGGCATCCTGCTCATCGACATCGACCACTTCAAGAGGATCAACGACACGTTTGGCCACCACGCCGGCGATGAGGTCATCCGGCAGGTAGGCGATATGTTGCGGCTAGGAACGCGCCCCGGCGACTCGCTGGCCCGCTATGGTGGCGAAGAGTTTACTGTCCTGCTGCGCGAGGCCCGGCTAGAGGAGGCGATGGAGGCTGCGGAGCGTCTGCGCGTGACCATCGGCGCACTTCCATTGTTGCGAAATGTAGTGACAATTACCGTCAGCATCGGGGTAGCGATGAGCATTCCCGGAGAAAGCGCGTATGAGTTTCTTGGGCGCTGCGACGACGCTCTTTACCGTTCCAAGCGCGAGGGTCGAAACCTGGTCACCGTCCACGAAAGGGAAGCAGCCGCCGGAAGGATCGCGGAGCAGATCGCCTAAGCCGCTTCTGCGCCGCCACCGGATGCATCCGGCGTGATTTACCTCACGGTATACTTGAAAAATGGCGACGGCGACCGAAAAGACATTCTATCTGGAGACCTTCGGCTGCCAGATGAACGCCCACGACTCGGAGAAGGTGATCGGCACCCTCCAGCAGCAGGGCTATCGGCAGGTGGAGACGGAGGAAGAAGCCGGCCTGATCCTCTACAACACCTGCTCGATCCGCGACAAGGCGGAGCAGAAAGTTTTTCACCGGCTCAACGACTACAAGGCCCTGTACAAAGCCGGCAAGCGCTTCGGGGTGCTGGGTTGCGTGGCCCAGCAGGAGGGCGAGAAGATATTCGAGCGGGCCCCGTACGTCTCGCTGGTGTCGGGCTCGGCCTCGTACCGCAAGCTGCCGGAGATGCTCTCGCGCCTGGAAGCCGGGGAGCACCGTATCACCGGGCTCGACGACCGGCAGACCGACGAGACCTTCGAGACCGAATTTACCGCCCGACAGAACCCCTACCGCGGCTACATCACCATCATTGAGGGTTGCGACAAGTTCTGCTCGTATTGCGTGGTGCCGTTCACGCGGGGCAAGGAGCGCAGCCGAACATCTAGCTCCGTTCTTAGCGAGGCGCGGCGGATCGCCGACCTTGGCTATACCGAGATCCAGCTCCTTGGCCAGAATGTGAACAGCTACCGCGACCCGGAAGGGAAGATGAGCTTTGCCGAGCTGCTGGCGGCCGTGGGCCAGGTGCCCGGCATCCGGCGCGTCCGGTTCACCACCAGCCATCCGCGCGACTTTACCCGGGACATCGTTGAGGCCATCGACGCCTTTCCCACCCTCTGCGACCACGTACATCTGCCGGTGCAATCGGGTTCGGCGCGGGTGCTGAAGGCTATGGCCCGGGAGTACACGCCCGAGTGGTACCTGGAACGCATCTCGTGGCTCAAGGCGGCGCGGCGGACGATCTCTCTTTCTACAGACATTATTGTCGGCTTCCCGGGCGAGACGGACGAGGATTTCATCCAGACGATGAACCTGCTGGGCCAGGTGCAGTACGACTGCGTCTTCGCCTTCAAGTACTCGGCGCGGCCGAATACGCCGTCGCTGGTGATGATCGACTCGACCCCGGATGTGGAAAAGTCCAAACGGCTTCAAGTTCTGCTTGATCGCCAGCGCGAGATTCAAAGGTCCAATTATTCCAGGCATATCGGGCAGGTTATGGAAGTGATGGTCGAGGGGCCGAATCCGGCACGCGGCCAGATTGCCACACGCAGCAGCCAGAACAAGCCGGTGAATGTGGCCTGGAGCCAGCCGATTGCGCCAGCCCCCGGAAGTTACATGCAGGTGCGCATTACGGCCGCCCATCCGAACAGCCTGGTTGGCGAAGTGGCCTGATTTTCAAGCTGCAGACACCATCGAGAGATGCACCGGCCCGTCTAATAAGCTTGAAGAGCCACAAGAGGGAACTCATGGATATCGAAGTTCGCATTCGCGGCCTGATGATGGACCCCTCCACCAATATGCCTATCGTGGTGCTCAAGGAGGTGGGCTCGGACACGGTGATGCCGATCTGGGTGGGAATCTTCGAGGCCAACGCCATTGCTATTGAGATCGAAAAACTCTCTGCTCCGCGGCCCATGACACACGATCTGCTGCGAAACCTCATCGGCTACTTGAATGCCGACCTGGAACGCATTGTAATTACTGAGATTAAAGACGATACGTTCCATGCCGTTCTGTGGCTCCGGCAAGACGGGGAACTGCTGACCATCGATGCGCGCCCGTCGGACGCAATCGCCTTGGCGCTCAGGGCCGATTGCCCAATCTTCGTTTCGGAACATGTGCTGCAGACCGCGAAGCTGAATACCTCCGGCCCGCCGGAAGGCCCCACGGCCGAGCAGCTCCGCACCTGGCTTGAAGGCCTGAACGACGAGGATCTGGGCCGGTACAAGATGTAGGTCCACTCGCGGGGAAGAGCGCATTAAGGGCGGATGGGATAGGCAAAAAGTACAGAGAAGAGTCTGGTTTCAGCTTGACTGTCGTAGTTAACAGAATATCTGTTATCGGACATATTATCTAATGCAAAGCAGCGACACCTGATTCAGCCTTCCTTCAGCTTTGCGCCTGCCTATCCGGCGTTTCGATCTCCTTTTGAACAGCCTGGACCAAATCTTCAATTCAAACCGCCGGTTCCACGGTCTAGCCGCTCCAATTGCAACGACAATTGCTGACACTGCGATGGCGATGAAGACCATAAAGGCCGCGCTCTTCCAGTTCATACCATCACCCTCAATTTCGTATTTCTACCATGAGCCGCTCGATCTCGGCCTTCTCCTTCGCGCCTGGAGCCAGCAGCGGTGCCCGAGCTCGCCCGCCGTAATAGCCGTTAAAGTCGCAGGCGTACTTGAGGCCGGCGATTCCCAACGCTCCCACGATTCGCTGGTTCGGGCCGGCAATCCGCTCCTGCTTCTCTTCGGCAAGCTTCAGATCGTGATCTTTCCAGGCCAGATAGACCTCCTGGCAGGCCTGGGGCGCACAGGCGGCGAAGGCCAGGATGGCGCCGGTTGCGCCCAGCTTGAGCGACTCCAGCACCGTGGCGCCCGAGCCGGACAGGACTTGGAAGCCGACCTCCCTGGTGCGCGTCTTGAGCGGCACAACCGGCGGAGCCGTCGCCACAGCCGCTCCGCCCGCCAAATCGCCGGCTGAAACAAAGCTGCCTTCTGCCCCCGGTTTCGCCGCGAGCATGCGCCCGGTTACCGCCTCGAAGACGGGCGTCACCGTTACGGTGCGTCGCGGTGCGTTGCGGGTCAGCTCCACCTGGTCACGGATGCGGTCGATGTTGCCGCTCGAGTCCTTGATGCCGATGATGTTCGGATGTTGCGCAAGTTCGGCCACCAGTTCCACCGGGATCTGGTATGGAACGCACTTGGGAATGTTGTAGAGCAGCACTGGCAGCGGCGAGCGGTCAGCCAGGCTGCGGAAGTAATGCAGCACGGCAGCGGACGACAATTGCCCGGCGTAGTAGCTGGGTGGGCGCACCAGCACCACATCGTACTGATGGCGCGCGGCCACCTCGGCCATGGCCACCGTACCCTTCACGCTCTCGCGGCCCACGCCGGCGATGAGCACCTTTTCCGAGGCTGTGGCCTCGGCGCCAACCTTCAGCACCTCGGCCGATTCGGCATCGTTGAGCATCACCGCCTCGCCGGTTGAGCCCAGCAGCACCATGCCCGAAAGCAGGCTGCGCGAGTAGTGGGCCATATTGGCTTCAAGCTTGCGAAAATAGATACGCTCGTCGGCGTAGAACGGAGTGGTGACCGCGGCAAAGATGCCTTCCATCAGCATGTTTTCATTTTAGAGCCAGCTAAGGCTTCCCTACCCTCGTTGTCGTTGTTCAGTGCGGCTTGCCCGGTGTATTGTAGGGAGAAGCCGCCAGCCTCACGCGGAGCCAAGCCATGGTCTCCCTACTCGAATCCGATTCGCATACCGAAGAGATGGAGGAGCCGAGCGCTCCAACCCTCGCGCACCAGGCGCTGTGGTTCGTCCTGCACACGCTGCTGGCCCTGGCTGCATGGGCCGCATTGATGGCTGCCGGCTACGCGCTAAACCCCGTGGGCATACCGCAAATGGCTATCCTCGGCCTCTCGCTTGCCGTTCCGCTGGTGGTTGGGGCCATTGTGACCAAGTTCAAACAGGACGAGATGGCGACCGTGGTATGGCTGGTGGGGCTGATCTGGATTCTGATCATCGCACTCTGGATTCTCGACATGCCCACCGGGCCCAACGCCTGTTTCCAGTGCGGCGCCACTGAAAAACTGACGCGCACGTTTCTCAGTCTGCCGCGCCCCAGCGGCCTCATCGACGACGACGGGCCGTTTCTCGGCACCTGGCCGGCGGTCGCGCTGGTTGGCTACTCCATCGGTGCGCGAATTACGCTGCGCCGGCGCTCGTAGCTTGCTTTAGAAAAGCCGTCCGCTAGGCAATCACTCCCGTTACCGGCGCTACTCCCGGAGGTTCAGCGTCCGTTTGCCTTGTGCAGCTCCTGCAGCGCAAAGATCGTGGTGCGGTGCCGCTGGATGGCCGCAATGCCTTCCGCAGCGGCCTGGGCCGCGGCCAGCGTGGTGATGGTGGGCACGCGCGCCAGCACTGCCGCGCGCCGGATGGGCTTCTCGTCGAAGAACGTATCCTGTCCTTGCGGCGTGTTGATGATGAGCTGGATGCGTTCACCCTTGATGAGGTCGACGGCGTTCGGCCGGCCCTCCTTCACTTTGAAAACCCGCTCCACGCGCATGCCGGCCTGCTCAAGAGTATTGGCGGTGCCTTCCGTGGCCACGATCTTGAAGCCGAGATGCACGTAGCGCCGGGCCACCTCAATGGCAGCGGCCTTGTCGTGGTCGTTCACGCTGAAGAACACCGTGCCGCCGGTGGGCAAAATGTGGCCGGCTGAAAGCTGCGCCTTGGCAAACGCCTCGCCAAAATTCGCCGCCACCCCCATCACCTCGCCGGTGGACTTCATCTCCGGCCCCAGCACCGTATCCACGCCAGCAAACTTGGACCACGGAAAGACCGGCGACTTGACGTAGTAGTATGAGCCCACATCCAGGTCTTTGCCGCTGGCGAGTTGCTTGGGCAGCAGGTCGCGCAACCTGCGGCCCGTCATGAGCCGCGCCGCCATCTTGGCCAGCGGGATGCCCGTGGCTTTCGATACATACGGCACGGTGCGCGAGGCGCGCGGGTTCACCTCGATCACGTAGACGTTGTCGTTGCCCTTGTCGTCGCGCTGGATGGCGAACTGCAGATTGACGAGCCCCACAACCTTAAGCGCCAGCGCCAGCTTGCGCGCGTAGGTGCGGATGGTCTCGAGCGTCGCTTCCTTGATATCCACGGCGGGCAGCACACACGACGAATCGCCGGAATGAATGCCAGCCTCCTCGATATGCTGCATAATGCCGGCGATGAGCACTTCTTCGGAGTCGCACAGCGCGTCGACGTCGACCTCGACCGCATTTTCGAGGAAGTGATCGACGAGCACCGGCCGCTCCTGTGAGTACTCGACCGCCTCGCGCATGTAACGGGTAATCGCGTCGGCATCGTACGCGATGACCATGGCGCGTCCGCCGAGCACGTAGCTTGGTCTGACGAGGACCGGGTAACCGATGCGATTGGCAACGGCAAGAGCTTCGTCCACGCTGGTCGCCGTTCCTCCGGCGGGCTGCGGAATCTTCAGATCTTCGAGCAACTTGCCGAACTGCTTGCGATCCTCAGCCAGGTCGATCGACTCTGGCGACGTTCCAATGATGGGCACCCCTGCGGCACGCAACCGCTGGGCAAGATTCAGCGGCGTCTGGCCGCCGAACTGGACGATCATTCCAATCTTCGCGCCCGATTGCGCCTCGTGGTTGTAGATGGCGAGCACGTCTTCGAGGACCAGCGGCTCAAAGTAAAGTCGGTCGCTAGTGTCGTAGTCGGTGGAGACCGTCTCGGGGTTGCAGTTGACCATGATGGTCTCGTAGCCGTCGTCCTTGAGCGCGAAGGCCGCGTGGCAGCAGCAGTAATCGAACTCGATTCCCTGCCCGATGCGGTTCGGTCCGGAGCCGAGGATGATGATCTTGGGCTTGTCGGTCGGCGGCGCCTCGTCCTCTTCGTCGTAAGTCGAGTAGAGATAAGGCGTCATCGATTCGAACTCGGCGGCGCAGGTGTCAACCAGCTTGAAGACCGGCCGAATGCCTTTCGCTTCGCGCAGTTCCCTCACCTGCTTCACGCCGTCGTGGCCTTCGAGCTTCCACTCGGTGGCGATGCGCTCGTCGCTCAGGCCCAGCCGCTTCAATCGGCGCAGGCCCTCCGCGCTCATGTGTTCTGGTTGAGTTCCTGCGATCTCTGACTGCGCCTGGGTGATCTCGCGCAGTTGGTGCAGGAACCACGGATCCATACGAGTGAACCGCGCCACCTCGCGCACGCTCATGCCGCGCTCGAAGGCGAAGCGGATGTAGCCCAGCCGCTCCGGGCGTGGCGTTACCAGCATTTGTGTCAATCGCCGCGGATCGAGAACCTCGGCGCCGGTCTTTTTGCCGGTCTCGAGCGAGCGCCATGCCTTCATCAGCGCTTCCTTGAAGGTGCGGCCGATGGCCATTACCTCGCCCACTGACTTCATCTGCGGGCCCAGTGTGTCGTCAGCGCCGGGAAACTTTTCGAATTGCCATTTGGGAATCTTGACGACAACGTAGTCGATGGTCGGCTCAAAACAGGCCGGCGTCTTGCGCGTGATGTCGTTGGGAATTTCGTCGAGCGTATAACCCACGGCCAGCTTGGCGGCAATCTTCGCAATCGGGAATCCGGTGGCCTTCGATGCCAGCGCCGAAGAGCGCGAGACGCGCGGATTCATCTCGATGACAACCATGCGCCCGTCCAGCGGATTGATGGCGAACTGGACGTTCGATCCGCCAGTCTCAACGCCAATCTCCCGCATCACGGCGATGGCCGCGTCGCGCATCTTCTGGTACTCGCGGTCGGTAAGAGTCTGCGCGGGCGCGACGGTGATGGAGTCGCCGGTGTGCACGCCCATGGGGTCGAAGTTCTCAATCGAGCAGATGATGATGACGTTGTCGGCGAGGTCGCGCATCACCTCAAGCTCGAATTCCTTCCAGCCGAGGATGCTCTCTTCGATGAGGCACTCGTGCACGGGCGAAAGGTCGAGGCCGCGGGCCAGGACTTCAAGCAGCTCCTCGCGGTTGTAGGCGATGCCACCGCCGGAGCCGCCGAGAGTGAAGCTGGGGCGGATGAGTACCGGAAAGCCGATCTTGCCGGCGAAGTCGAGGCCGTCGCGCAGATTGTTGACCAGCGCCGACTTCGACACTTCAAGCCCGATGCGGATCATTGCGTCTTTGAACAGCAGCCGGTCCTCGGCCTTTTTGATGGCCTCGAGCTTGGCGCCAATGAGCTCGACGTTGTAGCGGTCGAGCACGCCGGCATCGGCCAAATCGACAGCTAGATTCAGCGCCGTCTGGCCGCCTACTGTCGGCAGCAGCGCGAAGCGGCCTGCGTTGGGTTGCCTGGTAAGCATTTCCGACTCGACGCGAATGATCTCTTCGACGTACTCGCGCGTCAGCGGCTCGATGTACGTGCGGTCGGCGAGATCGGGATCGGTCATGATGGTGGCCGGGTTGGAGTTGACCAGCACCACCTCGTAGCCCTCCTGCTTGAGGGCCTTGCAGGCCTGCGTGCCCGAGTAGTCGAACTCGGCCGACTGGCCGATCACGATCGGCCCAGAGCCGATTACCAGGATCTTTTGAATGTCATTTCTGCGTGGCATGTTTCTGAGCAGTTTCCTTGAGTCTCTTTTTGTTGTCGAGAATAATCTTCCGAAATTCCCGTTTACTTGTCGTCATCCATGGGCAAAACGATCCGCCCATTCCGACGATGACGTAAAGATAGCTGGGACGAACGTGACCGTCCGTATCTTCTCGAACGGTGAGCTTACCGGATGCCGTCTGGAACATTGGTACGATGGCCTTGAAAAAGTACTGGCCAGGCGGTACGGGTATTTGAAAGCGTCCTTCTTGACCTGCAGTCGTCCGCATCATCGCGCCTGATCGGCTGACCAGAGTGATCGCCACGCCGGGCACGCCCGTGCCCGTCCAGTCGAAGACCTGCCCTTGCACTCGCGAGACAGTCAAAGGGGCCGGCATCACGCAGTCAACCTGCGCGGCCGCGATGCCGGCGCTCATCACGACAGCCAGCGCCACAAAAATCCTACCGGCCAGCACAAATGTTGCCCTTTGTTCCAAAAAACAGCGGAGCCGCGGCCCCGCTGATCTTGCCAAAACGATCCTCTGTGCGGTTCGCTGCTTCATCCCTTCCACTCCTCCATCATCGTGCGGAAGTCGCGGAACAGATAATGCGAGTCGTGGGGGCCGGGGGCGGCTTCGGGGTGGTACTGGACGCTGAATAACGGCAGCGTCTTGTGGCGCAAGCCTTCGAGCGTCTGATCGTTCAGGTCGACGTGCGTCAGCTCCACCTCGTTGGCGTTCACGCTGTCGGGATCGACGGCGAAGTTGTGATTGTGCGCCGTAATCTCAACCTTTCCTGTGGTGTTGTTGCGCACCGGGTGATTGCCGCCGTGATGGCCAAACTTCAGTTTGTAAGTGCGGCCGCCGAGCGCGAGCCCCGTAAGCTGATGGCCGAGACAGATGCCGAAGATCGGCACGCGGCCCATCATGTTGCGAATCGCCTTTACCGCGTAGTCCACCGGCTCGGGATCGCCGGGGCCGTTCGACAGGAACACGCCGTCGGGCTTCATGGCCAGCACATCTTCCGCGCTGGTCTGTGCCGGAACCACCGTCACTTTGCAATTCTCTCGGCACAGCATGCGCAGAATGTTCTGCTTGATGCCGAAGTCGTATGCGACGACATTGAGCCGCCGCTCGCGTGCCTCGGCAGTCTGGTCGAGGCAGCTCGCCAGTAGCGGATCGCTTAACTGGCTGCGCGGATCGCCAGGGTCCATCTGGTAGATCGAAGGCGTTGTAACCACCTTCGCCAGGTCCGTCCCATCCATCTTGCGTATTTTTCTTGCCTTTTGGACGAGATCCTCGGGATTGGAGACGTCGGTGGAGATCACGCCGCGCATGACGCCGTTGTTGCGCAGGTGGCGGACCAGCGCTCGCGTGTCGATTTCGGCGAGCACGGGAACCTTGTACCGCTCCATGTACTCGTCGGTGACCTGCTCCGAGCGCCAGTTGGAGCTGATGGCTGAGAACTCGCGGACAATCAGGCCCTCGATGTAGGGCTTGGCCGCTTCGTTGTCGGCCTGGTTGGTGCCGTAATTGCCGATTTGCGGGTTAGTCAGGACGACAATCTGCCCCGCGTAGGAGGGATCTGTCGCAATTTCCTGGTAACCGGTAAGGGAAGTATTAAAAACAACTTCGCCCTGGCATTCGCCTGGGTGGCCGTAGCCGAGGCCGCGGAAGATGCGCCCGTCTTCGAGCGCTAGGATCGCCTGCATCGCCGCTCCGAGGAGTGGATTCAATCGATTTTAGCAGGTTTGGTGGCCCCGCCCCGGCTGCAAAAACAAAGTCACGGCAGGATGGGAACCCAGGTTGTGGATTTCAGGGCAGCTTTAACGCACCACGCCCGCGTCCTTCGCCGGCCAATAGACGAAGACCGCCTTGCCGTAGATGAGCGTGCGCTCCACAGGGCCGAATTCCCTGCTATCGGACGAGATCGAGCGGTGGTCGCCCATCATGAAGTAACAATCGTCGGGCACCACCATCGCCGCCATGGAGCGCGTGTCGCGGTACTCCTCGGGGACGTAGGGCTCCTTGAGCGGCTTGCCGTTGAGCCACACCTGGCCGTGGTCGATGCGGATGTTGTCGCCGGGCAGCGCGATCACGCGCTTGATGTAGCTCTTCTCCAGGTCGCGGGGATAGTGGAAGACCACGATGTCGTCGCGATGGATGCTTTCAATGTGGTAAACGAACTTGTTGATGAACAGCCGGTCGCGGTCTTCGAGCCGCGGCAGCATGCTGGTACCTTCCACGCGCACCGGCTGGTAGAGGAAGATGATGATCAGAGCCGAAGCGAGCGCAGAGATCGCCAAATCGCGAATCCAGAGGCCAAGGGAGTTGCCGGGCTCCTGGGGCACAAGGGGCTGGGGCGAATTCTGTACAGGTTCGGTTGCTGCGGACGAGGCCGGATTCTCGTGAAAATCGGTGGACATCTCTTTTAGATTACTCGCAAGCCTTTAGGTAAATGCACAACTCCGCGCGCCGCCCCCTGGAAGTTATCCGCAACCCAATCCGCCCGGCGGGCAAAAGACGCGGCCACGTGCACGTCGTCCCATCGGTCGCGGCTGGTCGGGGGAAGGAGTTAGCGACGCGGGCCCCCCGGCCGACCCGGCCGGGGCCAGGTTCTCATCCTGCAGGATGAGGGGCCGCTGCAGCACCATTTCTAACTGTGTACCGGCCTCAATGTTTACATCGGCGCCGCGGGTAAACAGCGAAACCAGTCCGGCTGTGGCCAGCCCCGCTGCAATGCCGGTCAATCCTCCGGCCAGCGGATGCCCTGAGCCCAGCCCGGCAATCGAACCAACTGTGCCGCCTGTCGGAATTGCAACCTCAGCCACCGTTCCCATGTTGCGGGTCTTGTCGCCATCCTGCTGGATGGTGCCCTCGCCGTTGTCCTTCACCTCTTGTTTCTTCGCGCCGGGCAGCGCATCCACCACGCCGGGAATTTCAACCACCGAGCCATTGGGAAAGATAATCGAGGTAAAGTGCATGTCGAGCTGGGCCCTGCCCTTGACGTGCCCGGCGCGCTGCACGCGGTCCACGACACCCTGCACATAAACGCCCACTGGGATCATCACGCGATTCCCGACAACCACGGGAAACGTGGAGGCCAGGTAGACGCCGTCGCCGGGTTTGGCGCTTTTGGTGTTAATGGAGCTGCGCAGTTGCAACAGGATTTTGGTTCCGGCGGGAACCGTGTAGGTGCGGTGGGCAGGAGCGGGCGCCGGGGCCGGCTCCGCTGCGGCCGGCTCCGGTTGCGGAGCGGGTGTCGCCGGGGCCTGCGCCGTAGCCGGCTCAGGCGAGGGCTGCGCGGAGGCTTGCGCATGACTGGCAGACGCCCCGCACGAAACGAACACCGTCAGTACTGAAGCCGATAGCCAGAGGCGCATACCGCACTCTCCCGATCTTTGAGCTCGATGGAGAACATCCGGAAAACAGTCTTCAATCGTTATAGACGAACCGTCCCGCGAAAAGGATAACCGCTGCTGTATGAATGCGTGCGGAAATCCACATCGCTGCGGCGGCGCGCCGATCGCGCTACCATGCAGACAACCATGAATCGGCAACAGGCTTCGGCAGTAACAGGTTCGGCTGGCTCAAGCGAGCGATTCCGCGCTGCGTACGAGGTACTTG
>Ga0187812_1000286_pt1 | contig 18437 bp, 15 predicted proteins | sample NC_S_2_FD_130582 | JGI IMG/M metagenome (GOLD analysis project Ga0187812, IMG submission 130582) | Wetland sediment microbial communities from Neuse River Estuary, North Carolina, USA - ASW-S_2 | ecosystem: Environmental > Aquatic > Freshwater > Wetlands > Sediment | place: USA: North Carolina...
GCGTCGGTAACCTGAGAATCATGGCCCGTGACGACCGCAGCGTTACCCCGCAGAGCGAGGACTTCTCCGCCTGGTACAACGACGTGGTGTTCCGTGCCGAACTGGTGGACCGGGGACCGGTCCGGGGCAGCATGGTGATCAGGCCGTACGGCTACCGGATCTGGGAACTGCTGCAGGCGGACCTGGACGGGCGGATCAAGGCGACCGGCCACCAGAACGCGTACTTCCCGCTCCTGATCCCGCAGAGTTACATGCAGCGCGAGGCCGAGCACATCGAGGGATTCGCGCCCGAGCTTTTCACGGTCACCCACGCCGGCGGCAAGGAACTGGAGGAGCCACTGGTCATCCGGCCGACCTCGGAGACGATCATCGGCGAGATGATGGCCAAGTGGATCAGCTCGCACCGGGACCTGCCGCTGCTGCTGAACCAGTGGGCCAACGTGCTCCGGTGGGAACTGCGGCCCCGGATGTTCCTGCGCACCAGCGAGTTCCTCTGGCAGGAGGGCCACACCGCGCACGCCACCGAGGCTGACGCGATCGCCGAGACCATGCTGGCGCTGGGCTTCTACCAGGACGTGGCGGTCGAGATGGCCGCCATGGCCCCCGTGCCGGGCGAGAAGACGCCCGGCGAGCGGTTCGCCGGGGCCGAGCGGACGTTCTCCATCGAGGCCATGATGCGGGACGGGCGCGCCCTGCAGGCGGGCACCTCCCACTTCATGGGAACGAAGTTCGCAGCGGCGTTCGGCATCTCGTATACCGGTGAGAGCGGCACGGCTGAGCTGTGCCACACCACCTCCTGGGGCATGAGCACCAGGATGGTCGGCGGGCTGGTCATGACCCACGGCGACGACAAGGGCCTCGTGCTGCCGCCGGCCCTGGCTCCCTACCAGGTGGTGATCGTCCCGATCGGGCACGGCGACCAGGCCCAGGGCACGCTCTCCGCGGCCGCCGGGCTGGCCGCCACGCTGGAGCGCGCGGGCATCCGGACGCACGTGGACGACCGCCCGCAGGTCTCGCCTGGCTTCAAGTTCAACGACTGGGAGATGCGCGGCGTGCCGATCCGGCTCGAGCTTGGCCCGCGCGACCTGGCCGCCGGAACCACGCTGATGTCTCGTCGGCTGAATTACCCGCATCCGAACGCCGTAAAGGAGGCCATCGCGCTCGAAGCGGCGCCCGCGCTGCTGACCGCCGAGTTGTCGGCGTTCCAGGCGATGCTGGCGCGGCGCGCCGCCGACTTCCGCGACGACCACACCGTCACCGTCGATTCCTGGCCCGAGTTCGTCGCCGCCGTGGCGGTCGGCTGGGCGCTGGCGTTTGCCTGCGGCGACCAGGCGTGCGAAGACGAGATCAAGGCGGAGACCACGGCTACACCCCGCTGCATCCCGCTGGCGGGCGAGCCCGAGCAGGGGCTGTGCATCCGCTGCGGCAAGCCATCCGCCTACGGCAAGCGGGTGATCTTCGCCCGTGCCTACTAGGCCGCCGGTCCGGTCGGCCGGTTCGCGCGGGCCTCGGCGCGCTCCTTCAGAGCCTCGTTAAGGGCCCGGAAACTGGCGTCGGCATTGGCGAAGGTCCGGCCTGAGAACCTGGCGAGCAGGCCCCGGAAGGTCTCGGCCTGGACCAGGCGCGTGCCGCCGTCGGCGGCGCTCAGCGTGAAGCTGTGCTCGCCGCTGATAATGCCGGGCAGACTGGAGGCCCACCGCAGCTCCGTCCCGGGCTCGAGGACGGTGATGATGGGCTTGACGGTCATCAGGTGCCCGTTCGCCGGATGCCTGCTGCTGAGCGTGATCCGCTGCCCGACGGCCACGTTCCCGGCGGCCTCCACGAACAGCGGGTTCCATTCGTGGTAACTGCCGAGGTCGGTCAGGATCGCCCACACCTCCGTGGGCGGAGCGCTGATATCGATCACGGCTGAGAACGCCTTCACTGAGCCCTCCGCGGCCGGGTTTCTCCGTAACCTGTACGTGGTTATTCTCGGAGAATACTACGTACATCACACGAAGAAATCTAGAGCCGCCCGATGACCGACCTTCACCTGGTATCGCTGTGGGAGCTGCCCGAGCGGGGCGCACGGGGACCGAAGCCCCGTCATGACCGCGCCGCCATTGCCTTCGCCGCCGTGCGGATCGCCGATGCCGAGAGCCTCGATGGGCTCACCATGCGGCGGGTCGCCAGCGAACTCGGCATGGCCACGATGACGCTGTACAACTACCTCCCCACGAAGGATCACCTGGCCCAGCTCGTCATCGACGAACTCGCGGCTGAATATACCTATCCACGGGAGCTCCCGGCCGACAAGCGCGCGGCCGTCGCCGGGCTGGCCCGGCAAGCCCGCGACATAGCGCGGCGCCACCCCTGGCTGGCCAGGCTCATGCAGGTCCCCTACCCGCCCGGGCCGAGCGGGCTGCGGTACCTCGACTACTTCCTCGGGCTGCTCGACGGCTCCAGACTCGACACCGGAGCCAAGCTCGAGGTCATCGCGCTGATCAGCGGCTTCGCCACCATGTACGGCGCCCTGCAGGCGACCCTCGACGGGCAGGGCGTCAGCGGCAGCCAGCACGCCGCCATGCACGCCAGGACCTTCGCCCGGGCGGCCGCCAGCGGCCAGTATCCGAACCTGGCCGCGGCGCTCGCCACCGCAGGCCCGGCCCGGGGCGAAGACGCCATATTCGACTCGAGCGTCATGCACCTGATCGCCGCCGCCGGGCTCGCGACATGACGGTCCACACCAGCCGAAATCTGGTGTCCGTACAGGTCAGGCGCCTATGAGCGACGCTCACCCGCCATGCCGCTGTTTCGTCACCCCACTCCCTGACCGGAGGCTCCCGGGCGCGAGAATCTAGCGCGCCTGTTCGCGATCGTGCGCGGCCAGGACCGCCTGCTCCTCCTCGGTCGTGAAACCACCGGGGAGCGGCGGCTCGCCGCGCTGACGGTCCCAGGCCAGGACGTCGGCCGCGGTTACCTCCAGCGCAGTGGCGGGCATCCCCGCCGCCCTGGCCCGCGCCGGACTGCGCTGCTGGGATGGCCAGTCGGTCCTGATCAGCGGGAACATCGGTGGAGCCGTTTCCGGAGGCACCGGCACGACCTCAACCTGCGTCCCCGCCACCCGCGCGCAGGTCCGGATGAGCCCGCCCATCGTGACCGGCTCGGCCGGGCCGACCGCGTGAAATGTCCCAGGGCGATCGTCGGCAAGCAACTGCACCACCAGGCGGGCCAGGTCGCGGCCGTCGATGACCTGGACCGGCTGATCCGGATCACCGGGCAGCGCGACCCGGCCGCCGCGACCGGCTCGCCGGACCCAGTAGGTCAGCCCGCTCTGCCAGTCATTCGGCCCGGCGACCTTCCCCGGCCGCACGATCGTGGCCCGCGACCCGTATCGCGCCACGACGTCGTCTTCGCACGCGACCTTGAGCGGGCCGTAGGTCTCATCGCCGAGTTCCTCGGTGTCGCGGACCGGCGGTCGCCGCGGGGTGTCCTCGGTTGAACCCGGCCCCGCCACGGTCTGGTAGACAGCATGGCTGGAGATGAACAGGTACCGCCCGACCCGGTCGCCCAGCGCGTCCATGGCCTGACCGACATTACGGGGCACGTACCCGCTGACATCCACCACCGCGTCCCAGCTTCCCCCGTGCAGCGCCCCGTAGTCGCCCGTGTCCCGGTCGCCGATGAGCCGGGTCAATCCGGGAAACAGGTCGGTCCCGGTCTTGCCCCGGCCGAACAAGGTCACCTCGGCGCCGCTGCGCAGGGCATCCTCCACGATGGCGCGGCCCACGAAGGATGTGCCGCCCAGAACCAGGATTCGCACATCCCGCACCCTACGGCACCCGCGGCTGCGCGCCCGCTACGGCGGTTGCTGACGGGTCAGAGCGACGAGCAGATCGAGTCGATGGCCGAACCGTCGCCCTGCAGCCGGCCGGCGGCGGCGTCCAGCTGGTTGACCTTGCTCGTGTTGCCGCGCTGCACCGCTTGCAGGTCGGAGACGACGATGCCCAGGTCGGCGCTCATGGCGCCGATCTTGGCCTGGACCGACTGGTGGTGCGCCTCAGCCTGCGCCGCGTTCAGTTGCGACTGCAGCGTCTGCATGTCGGTAATGAAGCGGTGGATGTCGGTTCGCTCGGCGGAGGCGTTGCCCTGGTCGCGGCTTATCGCGTTATCGTCCGCCGTGATCTTGCTCGTCAGCGCCCGGGCGTCGTTCTCGGCGGCGATGCATCCGGGATCCGCCGCCGGCGATCTGGCCGCGACGACGACCACGCCGATAGAGCCCGCACCGACGAGCAGCGCAACGATGATGCCGACGATCGACAAGACCCGGCCGCCCCCGGCGCGCGCCTTCGACTTGACCAGGCCGAGGACCGAGAAGATCAAGCCCAGCGGCCAGACCAGGATCGCGAGCACGATACCGGCGACCGCAAAGCCGTTGCGGCGGTTCACTGGCTGGCCGTAGGGAGGCTGCCCGTAGGGAGGCTGCTGCCCGAACGGCGGCTGGTCGTAAGGTTGCTGCCCGTACGGCGGCGGCTGGGATTGCTGACCGTACGGTGGCTCCTGCGGTGGCTGGCCGTAGGGCGGCTGGCCGTACGGGGACTGCTGGGGTTGCTGGCCGTATGGTGGCTGGCCGTACGGGGGCTGCTGGGGTGGCTGGCCGTAGGGTGGCTGGCCGTATGGTGGCTGGCCGTATGGGGGCTGCTGGGGTGGCTGGCCGTATGGTGGCTGGCCGTATGGGGGCTGCTGGGGTGGCTGCCCATAGGGCGGCTGCTGGGGTGGCTGGCCGTAGGGTGGCTGATCGAAAGGCGGTTGCGACATCTCTGCCCGCTTTCAGTCGATGCGCTGGACTCCGCGAGGACTAACTGTACCGCCGATGGCTCGCGGGAGCGGGCCGTTGCCGAGGTCGTCCCGCGTCACGACTCCGGGACCGCGCACCTGCAGAACTTCGCTGCGCTCCAGGTCCATCATGACCCCGAGTCCGCCTGCCGCGTGCGCAGCGTGATCAGGGCGAGCACGGCGGCCAGCACGGCCAGCCCGGCCGAAAGGTACAGCGCGGCCCGCAGCCCGGTGTGGAACGCCGCGTAGGCCACGTTCGTGAGCTCGTTTTCCAGCTTCTTGAGCTCGGCGGACAGGCCCGGCGGGACGGTGAAGTTGCCGGTCTCGAGGTCGGTGATGACGATGCCCTGGTAGATGGCCGGCACATGGAGGTGGTTCATCTGCGTGACGAGGCTGACGTGCAACTGCGAGAACATCAGCGAGCCCAGGATGGCTACTCCGGTGACCGCGCCGATCTCCCGGCTGGTGTTGGTGGCTGACGCCGCCATGCCCGAACGCTCGGCGGGTACCGCGGCCAGCACCGCCGAGGTGATCGGGACGATGGTGGTGCCGATGCCGATGCCGGCCAGCGAGAGCGCGACGATCAGCGGCCCGTAGGACGGGTGGGGGCTGAGGTAGCCCTGGGCCAGGAACAGCCCGACCGCCAGCAGCAGGCAGCCGATCACGATCGACCAGCGCAGCCCGACCACCACCGTCCAGCGCCCGGCCAGCACCGAGGCAACGATCATCAGGACGGTCATCGGCAGGAAGACCAGCGCCAGCTGGAAGCCGGACGACCCGACGACGACGACCAGGTACAGCGCGGTAAAGAAAAAGATGGCAAACGTGGCGAAATACGTGCAGAACGCCACGATGTTCGCCGTGCTGAACTGCGCCACGCGCACGTACCGCAGGTCCAGTAGCGGGTTGGCGGCGCGGCGCTCCCGCCAGACGAACGCCGCCGCTCCCGCCACGCTCAGGCAGAGCAGCACGATCGTGATCGCCGACCCGAAGCCGGCCGACTCCGCGTAGATGATCGCGAACACGAACGCGGCCAGCGCCCCCGCGCCGATCAGCGTGCCCGCGGTGTCCACCCGCGCCGCGGTGGGGTCGGAGCTTTCCGGCAGGACGATGGCGGCGATGAGCAGGGCGACCAGACCGAAGAACAGGTTGAACCAGAAGATCCCCCGCCAGTTCCAGACCCCGACCAGGATGCCGCCGACGACCGGGCCCATGGCCAGCGCGAACCCCGAGGTCGCCGCCCACACGCCGATCGCCCTGCTCCTGGCCTTGGCGTCCGGGTACAGCTGGCGGAGCATCGACAGCGTGCCGGGCTCGCTGGCCGCCGCACCCAGGCCCATCACGGCCCGCCCGGCGATCAGCACGTCCACGTTCGGGGCGAGCGCGCACAGGACCGAGCCGGCGCAGAACACCGCGGCGCCGGCCAGCATGACCTTCTTCCGGCCGAGCTCGTCCCCGATCATCCCGCAGGCCAGCATCAGGCTCGCGAAGGTCAGGGCGTAGGCGCCGACGACCCACTGCAGCTGGGTCGGGCTCGCGCCCAGGTTGGTGTACACCTGCCCGAGCGCGACGCTGACCACCGTGTTGTCGAGGAAGGTCAGGAACAGCAGCGTGCACAGCGCGACCAGCGCCAGCGACGTGCCGCCGCGGGCGATGATCCCCTCGCCGCCGCGCTGACCTCCGGAGACCGTCTCGACCGGCCTGGCCACCTGCCCGGCCCTACCTCAGCCGGCTGAACTGCACGCGGCCGGCTCCGACCCGCCGGGCACCAGTTTCAGCAGGCCGCAGAGGCTGGCGTCGCCGACCTTCCAGACCCCGTCTTCGTACACCGCCGTGCCGGTCTGGCCCGACAGCAGCGACGATCCGGCTGCGGTCAGGTTGTAGGTCACGGTGGCCGAGGTGGGGGAGTTCAGCGTCACGCCGGTGACCTTGGCGCCGAGCCCGCTCACCAGGCTGGTCAGGCCGCTGATGGCCCCGGAGAAGACGCTGCCGTTCTGGAGCAGGGTGACCTTCTCCGAGACCGGAGTGCTGGAGGCGAAGAACTTCTCCCAGTTCGCCGTGATCTGGGCCACCGCACCGGAGGTGTTCGTGGCGGCCGGCGCGGACGAGGATGCAGCAGCGGAGGCGGCGGGAGCGGATGACGAACTCGAAGAGGAGCTAGAACTGCTGCACGCGGCGACGGCCGCGGCGAGCGCGAGCGCGAGCGCCGGGGCTAGGACTGCCCGCCGAGCCAGGGCCGTGAACCCCATGACGCCACTCCTTAGTCTTGGTCGGAGGTACTGGTCAGGCCGCCATTCGCGCAGCTTGATCAGAGTGTGCCCCGAATGCTTCCCAAGGTCGCGCCCAGTATCCACGGCTAGCCGACGCGTGCGTCAGGGTAGGCGGGCGCCGCATCGCCCGACAGCTCGGGCGAGGTCCGGTGTTGCCGGCACTTACCAGCGGAAATGCACGAAAAGCCGACCGAAGTTCTTCGAGTCCTTCTCGACCCGGTGGTACTTGGCCTTGATCTCATCTTGCTCGAGGAACCGCAGCACGTGCTTCTTGAGCGCCCCCGAGCCCTTGCCGGGGATGATCTCGACCAGCGGCGCCTTCTTGGCCTCGGCCTCCTCGATGATCGCCCGGAGCGCCCGGTCTATGTCCTGTCCCCGGTTGTAGACGTCGTGCAGGTCGAGCTTCAGTTTCATGTTCACCCCCAGCGGGCCCTACCACCGCGATCATAACTGCGCTGGCGTTAAGCGTCCGCAGAGCCGGCTGAGAGGTTCGGCGTAGATACTCGGTGCCATGCCGTCTACGAGATCGCGCCACTGGGTGCGCTGGCTCCTGGTGACCGTCGCCGCCCTGGTCGTCCTCGCCGTCGCGGGGCCGTTCGTCTACATCCACTTCTTCGACGGCAGCACCCCGGCCGCCCTGTCGCTGTCGCCGTCTACCTCCACCTCCACTTCGGCCTCCGCGCCGGGGAGAAGTCAGGCAGTCAGCACCGCCGCCAGCGGGCCGGTCACCGGGACGTGGACCGTCGGATCCGGCTCCACGGCCGGCTACCGCGTCAACGAGGTGCTGCTCGGGCAGAGCGCGACCGCGGTCGGCCGGACCAGCACGATCACCGGGCACCTGACCATCGCGGGCAGCGCCGTCACCGCCGCCACGTTCAGCGTGCCGATGGACACGATCCACAGCGACAAGAGCCAGCGCGACGGGCAGTTCGACGGGCGGATCATGGACGTAGCCCAGTACCCGACCGGGACGTTCACGCTGACCAGCCCGATCGACCTGGGCACGCTGCCCGCCAGCGGCGTGATCAAGGACTACACCGCGCACGGCCGCCTGACCCTGCACGGCACCACCCGCGCGGTCACCTTCACCCTCACCGCCGAGCTCAAGGGCGGGCACATCGAGGTGGCGGGCGACATCCCGGTCCTGTTCTCCGACTACAACATCCAGAACCCGAGCTTCGCGGGCTTCGTCACCACGCAGGACCATGGCCTGCTGGAGTTCCTGCTGATCCTCAGTCAGGCGTAGGAGATACTGGGACGCAGGCGCTCCGGGGCGAGGCGGAGGTGACCGGACGTCATGGGTACCCGCAGCTGGATCGGCTCCTGGCCCGTCTACCGGCAGCTGACCGGACCCGACCGGCGTGGCCTGGGCGCCGCGGCCGGCGCCGCCGCCGTGACCGCGCCGCTGACCGCGGAATGAACTAGCGCCTGCCCGTGTTATGCGCTACAGTCACATTGTTAGGTGACGTTTCCCGGCTCCGTCAATCCGACGTCGAGCACCTTTTCCCAGCGGATTATCGCTCTACCGTGAGAGTTCATCTGCCCAGGTAGCGCCCGTCCGCTTCTATGCCGGCGCCGTGCCAGCCGTTCTTTTCGGCATGCGCGGATTCGCCGTTTCCCCGAAAGGAAACCCCATTTATGACCACGACAATCCAAGAATCCGCTGCACCGGCCCAGGCGGTCCAGCCGCAGGCCAGCGTCCCGGTCTCCGGCCTGGTCGATCCTGGCGACGGGCACGCCCTCGTGCGGGTCTCCGGCTACCGGCCCAGCCAGGCCGACGTTTACGTGTCGGCCGGCCAGATCAAGCAGTACGGCCTCAGGAAGGGCGACCGGATCGACGGCACCGCCCGGCCCTCGCCCGGCGGGCGGGCCAAGTACCGCGCCCTGGTCAGCGTGGACACCGTCAACGGGGTGCCGCCCGAACTGGCCCGGGCCCGCCCGCACTTCGACGAGCTGACCCCGCTGTATCCGGACCAGCGCCTGCGGCTGGAGGACGGGAACCCATCCGACACCGCCCGCATCATCGACCTGGTAGCGCCGATCGGCAAGGGCCAGCGCGGCCTCATCGTGTCCCCGCCCAAGGCGGGCAAGACCATGGTCCTGCAGGCCATCGCCGCCTCGATCGCGGCCGCCCACCCCGAGGTCCAGCTGATGGTGGTCCTGGTCGGCGAGCGCCCCGAAGAGGTCACCGACCTGCTTCGGTCGATCCGGGGCGAGGTCATCTTCTCCACCTTCGACCAGGCCCCGGAAGACCACATCCGGGTCGCCGAGCTGGCCATCGAGCGGGCCAAGCGCCTGGTCGAGGCGGGCGGCGACGTGGTGGTGCTGCTCGACTCGCTGACCCGGCTGGGCCGCGCCTACAACCTGGCCGCCCCGGCCAGCAGCCGCACGCTCGCCGGCGGGGTCGCCGCCTCCGCCCTGCTGCCGCCCCGCCAGTTCCTGGGCGCGGCCCGGAACATCGAAGGCGGCGGCTCCCTCACTATCCTGTCCAGCGCGCTGGTGGACACCGGCTCCCGGCTCGACGACGTGCTGTTCGAGGAGTTCAAGGGCACCGGCAACATGGAGCTGCGGCTCCGCCGCGAGCTGGCCGAGAAGCGCATCTATCCGGCCATCGACCCGTTGCCATCCGGGACCCGCCGCGACGAGCTGCTGATGACGGCCGACGAATACCGCGCCGCCGCCCAACTCCGTCGCGCCCTTGGTGCGCTGGAGCCCCAGCAGGCCCTCGAGCTCCTGCTCGACAAGACCCACCAGACCGCCTCCAACGCGGAGTTCCTCGGTCAGGTCCAGCGGACCGTCCCACGGCCGACCGCCAGCGCCGCCGCGTAACATCCGCGACCGGCGGCCCGGTCTCGAGGCCGTACCATGACAAAGTGGCGGCATGTGCGGGAGTAGTGCTGGCCGGCGGGCGGTCATCCCGGATGGGCACCCCCAAGGCGGCCCTTGAGTGGCACGGTTCCACGCTCCTGGGCCGTACGGTCCGGATCCTGGCTCGCGCGACAAGCGGGCCGGTCGTCGTCGTTCGCGCTCCGGGCCAGGACCTCCCGGAGCTGCCCGATGGCACGGTGCTCGCCGACGATCCGCACGAGGGCAAGGGCCCGGTGCAGGGTATCGCCGCAGGGCTGGCCGCGCTGACCGGGCGCGCCGATGTCGCGTTCGTCAGCTCCACCGACATGCCCTTCCTGCACCCGGCCTTCGTCCGCCTGGTGGTCCGCGTCCTGGAAGGTGACGAAGGCACGGATGTCGCGCTGCCGGTGGCCCGCGGGTATAAGCAGCCGCTGGCCGCCGCGTACCGGGTATCGCTCGCAGGAGCGGCCGCGCGCCTGGTCGAGGAGGACCGGCTCCGACCTGCTTTCCTGTTCGACGAGTGCCGGGTGGAGACGCTCGATGACGCGGCGCTCAAAGGGCATCCGCTGCTGGCCGCGCTTGACCCGGACCTGGACTCGGTGCTGAACGTCAATACCCCCGCGGACTACGAGGCGGCGCGCGCCCGGCCCGCGCCCGAGGTTACGGTCCAGCTCTTCGGGACGCTCGCCAAGGGCGGTAACGTCAGCGGACCGCACGTGGTCCGCGCCGCCACGGTGGGCGATGCGGCCGACGCCATGGCCGTCGCGTTCGACCGGCACGTGACGGCGGCGCTGAACGGCGACCAGATCACCCGCGATCCGGCGATGCCGCTCGCGGCGGGCGACGCCGTCTTCTTCATGTCCGCCGACGCGGGAGGGTAACGGCATGCCGCCTGGTGGTTACTTCGGGCGGGTGCTCGTCGCGGACGTGACGAGCGGCACCAGCCAGGACCGGGCGCTGCCCGATGGCGTGCTGCGCGGCTATATCGGCGGCTGCGGGCTCGGCACCTGGCTGCTCTGGCAGCTGGGAACGCCGGGTGCCGACCCGCTCGGGCCTGCGGCCCCGCTGGCGTTCGTGTTCTCCCCGCTGGTCGGTACGTCGCTGACCACGAGCGCGAAGTTCGCGGTCGTGGCGAAGTCGCCGCTGACCGGGATGCTGACCGACGCGCTGGCCTCGAGCCAGTTCGCGATCGCGGGGAAGCTCACCGGTCACGACGCGATCGTGATCGACGGCCGCGCACCGGAACTGACCGTCCTGCTCGTGGACGGCGACGGGATCCGGCTCATCGGTGCCGCGCATTTGGCCGGCCTGTCGGCAGCCGATACGGACAGGCACCTGCGCGACGAACTCGGCCGCGGCTGGCGGGTGGCCGCGATCGGCCCGGCCGGCGAACGCGGCGTCCGGTACGCCACGATCTCGCACGACGGGCGGCACGCGGGTCGCGGCGGGCTGGGCGCCGTCATGGGCGCGAAGAACCTGAAGGCGGTCGCGGTCCGCGCCGGGACGAAGGTGGCCACGGCGGACCCGGCGGCGGTCCTGGCGGCAGCACGCGACCTGCGGATGAGGTCGTTCGGGCCGGCCACGGCGAAGTACCGCGAGCTGGGCACGCTGGCCAACCTGCTCGCGTTCAACGCCATCAGCGCGCTGCCGACGCGTAACTTCCAGGCCGCGACCTTCGACGGCGCGATCGAGCTCGCCGGGAACGTGGCCGGAGATGTACCGGGCATGCGCCGGGTGGCCCGCAGCAGTTGCGCGTCCTGCACGATCGGCTGCGAGCACATCTACCGGTCGCGCGGCGGGAAGCAGGCCCGCGTCGAGTACGAGAACGTCTTCGCGCTCGGCCCGATGTGCGGGGTGAGTGACCCCGACGCCGTGCTCGCGGCGAGCGCCCGCTGCGATGAGCTGGGCATCGACACGATTTCGGCGGGCGGCACGATCGCGTGGGCGATGGAGTGCGCCGAACGGGGCCTGGTTGACGCGCCGTGGCTCCGGTTCGGCGACTCCGCCGCGCTGCTGCGCGCCCTCGACGAGATCGGCGGCCGCAGCACACCGCTCGGTTCCCTGCTGGCTGAGGGATCACGACGAGCATCCCGGACAGTCGGGGCTGGCTCCGCGTCGTTCGCCTCACACGTCAAGGGCCTGGAGATGCCGGGGTATGAGCCCCGCACGCTGCACGCCATGGCGCTGGGCCTGGCGGTGAACGCCAGGGGGGCGGATCACAACCGCTCGGGCGCCTACGAGGCGGACCTGTCCGGCGACCTGGACCGGCTCGACGGCGGTGACGCCCACGTGGCGGCCGCCATCGAGACCGAAGACCGGGCGGCGGTGATGGACTCGCTGATCTTGTGCAAGTTCCTGCGCGGTGTATTCTCCGACCCGTTCACGGAGTGGGCGGGGCTGCTGTCCGCGGTGACCGGCTGGGAGGTGTCCGGCGGGGAACTGCACGAGACCGCCCGCCGGATCGTGATGGCCAAGCGGGCCTACAACATCCGCGAGGGCTGGCAGCCCGCGGACGACTGGCTGCCGGAGCGGCTGCTGAACGAGCCGCTCACCCTCCCGTCCGGGCGGGTCGCCACCCTCACCGGCGACCGCCTGCGCGCGATGATCGGCTCGTACTACAACATGCGCGGCCTTGACCCTGAGGGACGCCCGGGCCGGGCGGCCGTCGCCGACCTCGGCTTGGCTTAACGCCGCGAGCAGGCGGATACTCCGACTATGGCCATTACTGCCCTGGAGAGCACGGGGACGGTAACGCTCACGATCGACGGACGTGAGGTCACTGCCCCGGAGGGTGCGACGATCTGGCAGGCCGCGAAGGCCGCCGGCATCGACATCCCCGTGCTGTGCCACGACGAACGCTTCGATCCCGTCGGCGTGTGCCGGATGTGCGTGGTCGACGTGGGCGCGCCCGCGTTCGCGGCGTCCTGCGTGCGGGCCTGCGAGATGGGCATGCAGGTCAAGACCGATACCCCGGAGCTCGAACGCAACCGGGCGACGCTGACCAGGCTGCTCATCTCCGATCAGCCGCCGCGCGAGCACGACCCGAAGCAGACCACGACCGGCGACAACGAACTGCTCGCGCTGGCCGACAGGTACGGGGTGACCCGTGACAACACCGGCCTGCCCTGCGGTTCCGGCCGCGGCGTCGACCTGTCCAACCCGGTCATCGCGGTCGATCACGACGCCTGCATCCTCTGCGACCGGTGCACCCGGGCGTGCGACGACATTCAGGGCAACGACGTGATCGGGCGCAGCGGGAAGGGCTACGAGACGCATATTGCGTTCGACCTCAGCGACCCCATGGGCGCCTCCTCGTGTGTCTCGTGCGGCGAATGCGTGGCGGCCTGCCCGACCGGCGCGCTGACCAACAAGCCGATCCGCAACATCCCCATCCGGCCGCGAACCGAACTCGACGCGGTGGACACCGTCTGCCCGTACTGCGGCGTGGGCTGCGCGCTGACCTACTACGTGGACCGCGAGCGCGGCGCGATCGCCTACGCGCAGGGCCGCGAGCAGCCGGGGTCGCACGGCCGGCTATGCGTCAAGGGCCGGTACGGCTGGGACTACGCCGCGTCGCCGCAGCGGCTGACCGTGCCGCTGATCCGCCGCGAGGAGTCCTACCCGAAGGGCGCGCTGTCCGCCGACGTCCGCGGCGACATGGCCGCGGGCGGCGAGGCCAAGCACAGTCTGGCCGACGGCGGCCCGGGAGAAAAGCGCGGCGGCAGGCGCGGGCGCAAGCCCGGCGGCCTGGTCGACTACGCCGAGGTGCTGCCGCACTTCCGGGATGCGACCTGGGACGAAGCCCTCGACCTGGTCACGCGCAGGCTGACGGAGATCTACGCGGCCGGCGGCCCGGCCGCGATCGCCGGCTTCGGGAGCGCCAAGTGCTCCAACGAGGAGGCCTACCTCTTCCAGAAGCTGATCAGGACCGGCTTCCACACGAACAACGTGGACCACTGCACCCGGCTGTGCCACGCCTCCAGCGTGGCCGCGCTGTTCGAGGGGATCGGCTCCGGCGCGGTGTCCACCACGTTCGGCGACGTGGTCAACGCCGAGGTGGCGATCGTCACCGGCAGCAACTCGACGGCCAACCACCCGGTCGCGTCGAGCTTCTTCAAGCAGGCCAGGCGCAACGGCACCACGGTCATCTACATCGACCCGCGGGCGGACCGGATGGCCGACCACGCGGACATCTTCTGCCAGCTCAAGCCCGGCACCGACGTCGCCTTCTACAACGCCGTGATGCACGAGGTGATCCGGCTCGGCCTCACCGACGACGACTTCATCGCCAGGCGGACCTCCAATTACGAGGCGCTCAGGCGGACCGTCGCCGACTACCCGCCAGAGCGCGGGGAGCAGATCACCGGCGTGCCCGCCGAGCTGATCCGCCGGGTGGCCCGGGTCTGGGGCAGCGCCAAGTCCGGCGTCATCTTCTGGGGGATGGGGATCTCCCAGCACACCACCGGTACCGACAACGCCCGCTGCCTGATCGCGATGTGCTCGATCACCGGGAACGTCGGCAAGCCCGGCGCCGGGCTGCACCCGCTGCGCGGGCAGAACAACGTGCAGGGCGCCTCGGACATGGGCCTGATCCCGATGTTCTACCCGGACTACCAGAAGGCCGACGACCCCGGCGTCAAGGCCAGGTTCGAGCAGGCCTGGGGCAGTACCGACCTCGATCCGCAGCGCGGCCTGACGGTTACCGAGATCATCGGCTCGGCCCTGGCGGGCGGGGTGCGCGGCATGTACATGCTGGGTGAGAACCCGTTCCTCTCCGACCCGAACATCAACAAGGTCCGCAAGGCGCTGTCCGCGCTGGAGTTCCTCGTGGTGCAGGACATCTTCCTCACCGAGACCGCCGAGTTCGCCGACGTCATCCTGCCCGCCTCCTCCTACATGGAGAAGGACGGCACCTACACCAACACCGACCGCCGGGTGCAACTCGGCCGCAAGGTGCTCGACCCGCCGGGAAAGGCCCGGGTCGACTGGGAGGTCGTGCAGGACATCGCCAACCGGATGGGGCTGGACTGGCACTACGCCTCGCCGCGGGAGATCTTCGAGGAGATGGTCTCGGTCATCCCCAGCTACAAGAACCTGACCTACGACAACCTCGGCCTGACCGGCAAGCTGTACCCCAACCCGGACCCGGAGCACAGCGACGGCACCGTGGTGATGTTCACCGAGAAGTTCAACACCAGCGACGGCCTGGCGCACCTGGTGCCGGCCGAGTGGCTGCCCGCGAGGGAACTGCCCGACGAGGAGTACCCGTTCGTGCTGAACACCGGCCGGATGCTGGAGCACTGGCACACCGGGTCGATGACCCGCCGGTCCTACGCGCTGGACGCGATCGCCCCCAAGGCGCTGGTGTTCATCCACCCGGACGACGCCGCCGACCTCGGCCTGGAAGACGGCGACCTGGCCCGGGTCAGTTCCCGCCGGGGCGTCATCGAGCTGGAGGCCAAGGTCTCGCACCGGGAGGCCAGGGGTAACTGCTTCATACCGTTCCACTTCCGGGAAGCGGCGGCGAACCTGCTGACGATCGACGAGATCGACCCGTTCGGGAAGATCCCGGAGTTCAAGTTCTGCGCGGTGCGGATCGAAAAGGCCGATGGCTGAGGCCCCGCCCCGCGCCCCCGGCGTCGAGGCGCGCGCGGGCAAGTTCCCGGGCCCGAGCCTGATCCCGGCGCTGAACGCCATCCAGGAGCGGGTCGGATGGCTGCCCCGGGAGGAACTCGTCGCGCTGTCCCGCGACGTGCGCCGGCCGCTGTACGAGATCGAGGGGCTGATCTCCTTCTACCCGCACTTCCGCACCGATCCGCCGAAGATGGCCGAGCTCCGCGTGTGCCGCGACCTGTCCTGCTGGCTGCGCGGCGCCGACGAGGGCGTCGCCGCGCTCAAGGAACGGTACGGCTCCGACGCCGACGTCGAGGTGGTCGAGGGCTCGTGCCTGGGCCGCTGCGACATCGCCCCCGCGTGCACGGTCAACGAGGCACCGGTCCCGCTGGACGCGGCCGACGCCGCCGTCGCCGCGGCCCGGCCGGGGGGGAACGGGGGGACGGGCAGTCCCCCCGTGCGCAGGAGGGGCCAGGGGGTACGGGGGGCGGGCAGCCCCCCGTGGCGGGGGGTCACCGGGGGGTGTCCCCCGGGGGAAATATGGCCTAACGACCCCTACCCCACCGCCGAGGACCGGTACGCCGTCCTTCGCGACATGCTGGGCGGCCGCCGGGACGCGGCGAGCATCATCGCCGCGCTCAAGGACGCCGGGTTGCGCGGCATGGGCGGCGCCGGCTTTCCCGCGGGGCGCAAGTGGGATCTGGTCGCGGCACAGGAGACCACGCCGAAGTACGTGATCTGCAACGCCGACGAGTCCGAGCCGGGCACGTTCAAGGACCGGGAGATCCTCGCCACCCAGCCGCACCTGGTCCTCGAGGGCATGCTGCTCGGCATGCTGGCGGTCGGCGCCGAGGAAAGCTGGGTGTTCATCCGCCACGAGTACGGTCCCGAGGAGCAGGTCATCCGCCGCGAGATCGAGCACCTGCGGGAGACCGGCCTGGTCGGCCCGGATGCGGGAGGCTCTGGCCGGCGGCTGTCCGTCGAGGTGTTCACGTCGCCGGGCGGCTACATCCTCGGCGAGGAGTCTGCGCTCATCGAGTGCATGGAAGGGCACCGCGGCGAGCCGCGGAACAAGCCGCCGTTCCCCGGCACCTACGGCCTGCACGGGAAGCCGACCCTGATGAACTCGGTCGAAACGTTCGCCCATATCCCGGTTATCGCCGCCCGGGGCGCGCCGTGGTGGAACGCGCAGGGCCGGGGCGACCATACGGGCCTGAAGTTCTTCGCCGTCTCGGGCCACGTGGAGCGGCCCGGCGTGTACTGCGTCCCGATGGGCACCACCGCCCGTGAACTGCTCGACCTGGCCGGGGGGGTCACGGGCGGGCAACGCCTCGGCGCCATCCAGCCGGGCGGCGCGTCCTCCAACTTCATCGGGCCGGACCAGCTGGACGTGGAACTGGACTTCGCCACCCTGCAGGCGGCGGGCTCCATGCTGGGTTCCGGCGCGATCGTGGTCATGGCCGAAGGCACCGATTTGCTCGCCGCCGCCGTCAACGTCCTGCGGTTCTTCCGCGACGAGTCGTGCGGCAAGTGCGTGCCGTGCCGGGTCGGCTCCGCCAAGGCGTACGCCATCCTCGACGGCCTGCTCGGCGCGAACGGAGGTACTGCCCGCGTGGACGGCGACGTCCGTGACCTCGCCGAGGTGATGCGCCGCACCTCGATCTGCGGGCTGGGCCAGGTCGCGCTCGGACCGGTGATGAGCGTGCTCCGTCTCGCCGAGGACCATGGCTGACGCGGCCTCGCGGGAGTTCTTTACCACCCGGACGGTCGCGGAGGCCCTGGCCGGCTTCCGCCCCGGGCGGCGGACCGGAACCGAGACGGTGCCGCTGGGCGTGGCGCTGCGCCGCGTACCCAGCGAGCCGGTCGCCGCGCCGCACCCACTGCCCGGATTCCGTCGCTCGACCGTCGACGGGTACGCCGTCCGCGCCGCCGATACCTACGGAGTCTCCGAGGGTCTGCCCGGCTACCTCGCCGTCACGGGCTCGGTGCGCATGGGCGCCGCGCCGGAGCAGGCGGTGACCTCTGGCGGCGCGGTCGCGATCCCGACCGGCGCTGTCATCCCGCCCGGCGCGGATGCGGTCGTGATGATCGAGTACACCGCCGAGGTGATGCCCGGCACGATCGAGGTGGTCCGGCCGGTCGCCCCCGGCGAGGGCGTGGTGCGGGCCGACGAGGACGCCAGGGGAGGCGACGAGATCGCCGTCGGCGGGCGTCCGCTCCGCCCCCAGGACCTCGGCATGCTCGCCGCCGCGGGCGTGACGTCCGTGACAGTGCACAAGAAGCCGGTGGTGACCATCTTTTCCACCGGGGATGAGGTGGTCCCGGCGGACACGCCGGAACTCAAGCCCGGGCAGGTCCGCGACGCCACGGCCGTGGCGCTCGCCGCGCTGGTGGCGGACGCGGGCGGCGAGCCGGTCTTCGGCGGTATCACGCCCGACGACCCGGGCGCGCTGGAGACGGCGCTCCGCGACGCCCTGCCGTCCAGCGACGTGCTCGTGATCTCCGCCGGGTCCTCGGTCGGCGCCCGGGACGAGACCGCGAACGCGGTCGCCCGCCTCGGCCAGCCCGGCATCTGGTGCCACGGCCTGGCCCTCAAGCCACGCAACCCCACCCTCATCGCCGAATGCGCGGGGGTGCCCGTCATCGGGCTGCCCGGGAACCCGCGTTCGGCGCTCGTGGTTTTCCGGCTCGTCGGGGCGCCGGTCATCCGCCTGGTCGGCGGCTGCACGGCGCCGCCGCCGGAACCCTCGACCCGGGCCAGGCTGTCCCGGGATCTCGCGTCCGCGACCGGGCGGCTCGACGTCGTCCAGGCGAAGGTCAGTGACGGCGTGGCGGTACCGGTGTTCGGCCTGTCGGCGCTGTTGTCGGTCTTGACCGCGGCCGACGGCTATA
>Ga0187812_1000287_pt1 | contig 18412 bp, 14 predicted proteins | sample NC_S_2_FD_130582 | JGI IMG/M metagenome (GOLD analysis project Ga0187812, IMG submission 130582) | Wetland sediment microbial communities from Neuse River Estuary, North Carolina, USA - ASW-S_2 | ecosystem: Environmental > Aquatic > Freshwater > Wetlands > Sediment | place: USA: North Carolina...
AATTCAAGAAAGCATGATGGATGATGGAAGCATAATTAATTTGAATGATCTATCAAATAAAATTAATTCGCTTATCGCAAATCCTAAATCGGTAATTAAAATTGAATATACTAATCATTAAGCTCGTGTTTTAATGAAAGGTGAGTTATGAATAGAAATTTTACAAGGAAATATTTATTTGTTACAATATTGTCGGTTTTATTGCTGTTCTTCTTTAATCAAAAGATATTTTCTCAACCGGCGCAATTTCAAAAAGTCATTAACGATGTCTCTCATTATGTAAAAACAAAAAATAATGCTGATAAAGCTGTTCCCGGCGAAGTAATATGGAACGGGGACAGAATAACGACCGGGGAAAGATCTTTTGCTTCTGTTTTTTTTACAGATGATAGAAGCCTTTTAATAATCAGAGATAATTCAAGCGTTGAAATATTTGGTAAAAAGAAAAACGGCAGCTATGCTAAAAATACTTTCATCGGCAAAGGTGAGCTAAATTTTAAAATTACCAAGCGTAAAGATCAGGATTTTATATTTACAACGCCTACGGCAATAGCATCTATACGCGGTACAACCGGTTTTGTAAAAAGCCTTCCTAACCTAAGCACGCTAATTTATATTGATACAGGCTTGGTTGCGGTAAACGCGCTGCTCGGGAAAAAACAGTCGGGTTCGGTTGGGTCCGGAATGTTCGCTTCGATTGATTCATTAGGGAATGTAAATATTATTCATGCATCTGATTCTATAAGGAAGGAATACAATTCTACAAAAAGCGATGAAACGAAAAAAATAATTATAAAGACTGATCACGGAGATATTATAATTGAATATCTGAAAGATGAAGATAGCCATTAATTATTTTTACGTCTTCATTCTATTCCTTGTGATTTATTTCTTTAATACAAAGGAAGGAACCGCACAGATTAGCGGCAGGGTTTCCTCTGTTTCCACGAGCAAAGCGAGAGAAAATCAACCTTTAACAGTTGCAGCTGAATTAAACCAGACTACCGGCTTAGTTAAAATTATTTTAGCTTACCGCAGCTTTGGGCAGAGCGAATACAAGCAGCAAGAAATGATAATTTCCGGCGCAAAAGCTTCCGCAGTTATACCAGCGAATGGAGTTGTTCCGCCTTACCTTGAATATTATTTAATTTTAGAATTAGACAATGGAACAACAGAAACTTATCCATTAGGTGTGCCGCAGCAAAATAACGCTATGCAAATACCTGTTGCGGTAAACAATAATTTCGGCATGGATAAAGGCATATTAATTCTTTCGCCGGAAGATGGAGAAAAAATTGAAGCGAACCAATTCTTTGTATCTATTTCACTTTTGCAAGCGCAAGGCGATATAAATAAGTCCGAAGCAAAAATTTTTATCGATGGTATAGACTTTAGCTCCCATTTGATTTTTACTGAAGATTTAATTCTTCTATATCAGGATAAACTTTCAAAACCAATCGGGAATGGGAATCATAGTATGACCGTAGAGCTTTATGACAGCACTTCAAGTTTGATTTATAAAAAAACATCTTACTTTGAAGTCACGGCTCCGAATACAAACTTCCCGGTGTCAGAAGTTAGCGGAATAAGATACGGAGCCAGCATTCAGTACGAAACCAGGAACGAAAATTTTGATACTTTAAATACGCTTTATAACCGAGGCTTAATAAATTTTAACGCAGCATATAAAGATTGGCGCATCAGCGGACAATTATATTTGACAAATGAAGAGCATTCTAATTTGCAGCCGCAGGATAGGTATTCATTTACAATTGAAAATAGTTGGCTGCATCTTAACCTTGGTGATACATATCCCATGTATCCGGGTCTTATTTTAAATGGGAAAAGAGTTAGAGGAATAAGCGGAACACTAACTTTAGGCAATTTTAATATTCAGACTTCATACGGTGAAATTACGCGGGCAGTAGAAGGACAGGTAATCCAGGTGTATCAACAAAACAATGCGCCAATTGGCAATACTATTATTCCATACATGGATTCGCTTAAAGCGGAAATTTCGCCTGGCACATACAGCAGAAACATCTTTGCGATAAGACCTTATTACGGCAATGGCGAAAACTTTCAGTTTGGTATTTCTTACCTGCATTCGGTCGATGATAAAAATTCAGTACAGTTTGCAATTGATCCGCAGGAAAACGTTGTACTCGGTTCCGATATTCTTCTTGGCTTTGATGATAGGAATATTGTATTTACGGCTCAGGCTGCATTAAGCGTTTCCAATGATGATATAACAACGGGAACTTTCAGCGACAGCCAGATAGACTCTCTCTTCGGCGCTGGGAAACTGCTTGGAGGAAGCGCTGAGGATATAAAATCTCTTACCAGAACTTTATCCAGGTTTATAACAGTTAACCAATTTATAAAGCCTATAGAATTGAATAACCTTTCTACGTTTGCATCGGAAGCGGCTCTTGATCTAAATTATTTTAATAATAATTTTACAATAAAATACCTTTATAGAGGAAATGATTTTCAATCTTTCGGTCAATCTTATTTGCAGACGGATGTTCAAGGATTTAATTTCCTAGATAGAATAAGATTTTTAGAAAATAGATTATTTCTAACAATGGGTTTTGAAAACTTAAACGATAATCTTCAAAAGACTAAATTTGCCACGACAAATTATCAAACTATAAATTTGGCGGCGACATATTATCCCGAAATAAATTTACCTCATATTAATATCGGCTACTCAAGATATTATAATTATAATGATCTCAGTACGGAAGACCCGGACTCCGTGAAGCGTTCATTAGCGGTTGATGATATTACCAATAGATATTCAGTACAGACCGGGTATGATTTTAATATGGTCATAAAGCAGCACGCCGATCTAAGCCTTATCTATTCAAAGAGAGATGACGGCAGCATTTATAATTATAACGCGGAAAACACTTCGGTACTTGTATCGCTCTCAAGTGATTGGAACATTAATTTAACTTCGTCGTTTTCAGCTTCAGTAAACCAAAGCAATACTGGAAATGCAAAATTTAATTATACATCTATAACAGCCGGAGGAAGATATACTTTGCTATCCAATCAACTAGAAATGTCTGCATTTATAAATCCCAATTTTGGAAGTTTAAAAAACATAATATTTAATACTCATTTAAAGTATTATATTATAAAAAATTTGAGCTTGATGTTAGAGATTCAGTATTTTAAAAACTATGAAACAAATCCAAATGATTCAGCAATTAGTTTTATAACAAGATATGAGATATAATTTAAGCAAGATCCCGAAATCATGAAGAGGCAATTTCCAATTATTAAAGTAATACTCAAGTTTCAAACAATTGTCTTTATAGTTTTAGCGGCGATAGTAATTGTTATAACACAGAATTATTTTTTTTCAGTTCCTTTATTAAAAAGATTTGAATCAAATTTAATTGATCTGAGATTCCGCGAAAGAGGTCCCCAAAAGTTTAAAGATTCATCCGATGTGGTAATAGTTTCAATATCGCAGCAAAGCAGTAAAGCATTGCCTCCGCCTTATAATAAGTGGCCCTGGCGGAGATCAATTTACGCGAGATTGATTAAGAATTTAAATCAAGCCGGAGCGAAAGCCATAGGAATAGATTTGATTATGTCTGACCCGGACAGAATCAGCGCGGAGGATGATTCTCTTTTAATGAATACAATTAGAAAATACAGGAATGTAGTTGTTGCAGGAGAAATAAAAGAAGAAAATAACGGCGAAGAAAAATCCAACGATTATTTTAAAGAAAGATATATATACAATAAAAACTTTGACTTCAATAATATATTTTTTAAAGCAGACAGTTCCATCGGTATTGTTAATGTACAGCAGGATAATGATAGGGTTATTAGAAGATACAGTCCAGTATGGCGCTTGCCGTTTCAGCCCCCGCGTGATATTCCTTCATTTGCATTTGCTGTGTTAAATAAATATTACGGTTATCCGTATTATAAAACCGCCGGTGAAACAAAAAAAGATTTTCTATACCATAAACATATTATACCAAAATATGATAATTCGTCTTTCCTAATAAATTATTACGGTCCGTCAGGAACTTTTCCTCAAGAAGATATTATTGATATTATTGACGATCATACTTTCGAAACAGCCGACGAGATAAATCTTGGAACTCAAATCAATTTATGGGACGATCCCAAAACCGGCTTGCTTTATTCAGGAATATTCAAAGGCAAAATAGTTCTTGTCGGTTCATATGATCCTTTGGAAAAGGACTATTTCAATGTCTCGTACTCATCTGGAAATGAAACCGGCGATAATGTAATGTTTGGTATCGAGGTTTACGCGAATATCATTCAAAGCATTCTTGATAATAATTTTCTTTCCAAAGAGCCGGAGTATTTAGGTATTATTTTGCTAATAATATTTTTATTCCTTTCGTTTTACAGCAGAACGGTATTTAAAAAGGTTATTCATGTTAATACAACAGTCACTGAAATTATTAATTTATTTTTTACCGCTCTACTTCTATTAATTATTTATAGGCTGTCATTTTATTTCTTCGACCATTTTAATTATGTAGTTAGCATAATCAGTCCGGAAATAGCTATAATATTCGGATATGTAGGAAGCACAACATATAATTTTATAACAGAACGTAAGCGGACAACATTATTGAGAAAATTATTCAGCCAGTATGTAAACAGCAATTTATTGGAAGAGCTTATTGCAAATCCTTCTCACTTAAAGCTTGGCGGCGAAAGAAGGGAACTGACCGTGTTCTTCAGCGACATTGCCGGATTCACCAATATTTCGGAAAGTAAAGATTCCGAAGAGCTCGTTTCATTTTTGAATGAGTATTTCACTGCGATGACCGAAATTATATTTGAGCATAAAGGAACGCTCGATAAATTCCAGGGCGATGCGATTATGGCGTTTTGGGGCGCGCCAGTGCTGCTTAACAATCATGCTTTAGAATGCTGCATCGCAGCATTACAAATGATAGAGAAATTAAATGAATTAAAATTGAAATGGGAGCAAGAACATCAGCCGGTCTTGTCGGTCAGAATAGGAATCAACACCGGCGATATGATCATAGGAAATATGGGAGGCAAAGAAAGGTTTGATTACACTGTTATAGGCGACAATGTGAATTTAGCATCGAGACTTGAAGGCGTAAACAAAGAGTATAACAGCACAATTATTATCAGTGAGTCTACTTATAATTATGTTAAGGACTTTTTCTTTACAAGAGAACTCGACTATATTTTAGTAAAAGGCAAATCAAAACCTGTAAGAATCTATGAACTGATAGATTTCAAAGCTGAAACACTTGCTTCAAAGAAACTGAAAACAGTTCAGTTGTTTGAAAAAGGTCTGGAAGAGTATAGAATGAAAAATTTTATCAAAGCGAAAGAATTATTTGACCTTGCAGCAGAAACAGATCCTGGAGACGGTCCTTCGCTTGTATTTTCAAAAAGATGTTTGGAATACCAAAATGCGCCACCGCCTTTAGATTGGAATGGCGCGCACATTATGACCCACAAATAATAATTGATTATTACTCATTTATAATTTTATAATTCTGATTGCAAAATGGAAAGACTTGATATGTATTCATACTCAAAGCAGAAAAATAAGGGCGGATAGTAATATGTTAAATTTTTATTTTAACATATCATATTAAAAATAATTCTTCAAGGACTACAAAATGAAAATTAAACGTTTAGGACGTACCGGGCTTAAGGTAAGCGAAGTTTGCTTAGGCACTATGACCTTTGGTTATCAATGCAATGAAGAAACTTCTTTTGCAATATTAAATAAAGCATGGGAAATGGGAGTTAATTTTATCGATACCGCAGACGTTTATCCGCTTCCGGTAAGCATTAAAACGGCAGGAGACACTGAAACTATAATCGGCAAATGGCTGAAAGCGAACCCGGGAAGAAGACATGAAACGATACTTGCTACAAAATGCAACGGGAAAATGAGCGATGCTCCAAATGACCAAGGACTTTCACGCAGACACATTATGGATGCTGTTGAATCAAGCTTGAAGCGGCTTCAAACAGACTTCATCGATCTGTACCAGGTACATTTTTTCGATCCGAATACGCCGCTTGATGAAACTTTAAAAGCGCTTGACGATTTGGTCCGCTCAGGAAAAGTTCGTTACATAGGGTGCAGCAATTACCAGGCTTACCAGCTTTCTAAAGCTTTGTGGACGAGTGATAAGCTCGGCGTCGAAAGATATAACTGCGTTCAACCGAGATATAATTTACTCTTCCGCGAATTTGAAAAAGAATTATTCCCTTTGTGCAGGGAAGAGGGAGTCGGAGTAATAGCATATAATCCGTTAGCAGGCGGGTTTTTAACCGGCAAACATAACCGCGAAACGGATCAGCATGAAACCGGTCGGTTTAATCTTCCTGAAGCGAGTAAATTATACCGCGCGCGTTACTGGCAGGAAGCACAGTTTGATGCAATAGATAAAATGAAAAAGTATTTTGGAGAAAGGAATAAATCATTAGCGCAAGTTGCAATTGCGTGGGTCCTAAATCAGCCGGCAATTACATCGGCAATTGTTGGAGCGAGCAAGCCTGGACATCTTGAAGATAGTTTGAAGGCAGTAGATATTAATTTGGAAAATGACGAACTCGAATTCCTCGATTCATTGTGGTATGATCTGCCGAGATCAAAAGATCCGAAAGTAGCTTTAAGGTGACTAAATAAGAGATGTGTTTAAAAGAAAATTGGAACAATGATTACAGAATTTTCTCAAGTTCATTGTTCCAATTTTTCGAAGGAGGTTACTGTGTTATTAATTAAATCTTATTTCATGCCTTTGATATATTTTATGCTGTTTAGGATGAGACTGACGTCTGCGGTTACTCTGTCTTAAAATATTTTCTTTATAAACCATCTCAGAGCCATCTGCTTGAACGTATATAACCGGTCTTCCATTTATATAGCCTGCAACATTGTTCATATTATCGTAGCTGTTTATTACTTGGGGAGCAGCCATATTAATTTGCCGTGGCTTATCTACAACTGCGCTAACCTTGTCAATTAGGGTCTTCTTTAAATGCGGATTTATTTTATTTCTATTCTTGAACTTATAAACTATAAAGGCAGATGTTAAATAAACGGCGCCCAAAGCAAAAACAACTAAGAGCGAAAGAGCTATTATATCTGTTAAAACCATGTTGACCTTCTTTTTTTTGTTTTCTTATTAAACCCAACAATCATACCAATCAAAACTATTTGAAAACAAATATTTTAGAATCTATTGTGAAAATATTTTGAGACTTTTTTCAGAATAGGTTTATTTTGATACATTTATAAAAACCTGATGGAAAATATTTTTTTGAGTGTTATATTATCATAGGCAAAATATAGGATAGCAAAAAATCGTTGAAGGATTTCCCTTATAAATATTTGGTGTTGACCTTTATTGTCATCATGGAATGCTGTATGTACATTTATGGCTGGATGCATAATATTGATGACGGCGTAAGCTTTGTGAATAAAAAGGGTAAAGAAGTAATTGTCTCTGTTGATAATGGCAGCAGCGCGGAAAAAGCCGGTCTTAAAAGCGGAGACATAATACTTGCGAGGAATAATAAGCCCGTTAAAGGATATATTATTTACACTAACAGCGGCATAAATGATTTAAGCGCAGATATAAAATATAATATTCTTCGAGACGGCAGGGAATATAAGGTAAATGTTAAACCACACTCTGTGTGGGAGTCTCAAAGTACATTTTATGAAGCGTATTATTTTTTAATACTAATTGTAATTAGTATCGGAATATTTATTCTTTACAAAGAACCAAAAAAATTGACTTCAAGATTGTTCTATCTATTTTCGCAGGTATTTGCCGTATGCCTGAACTCAGATTTATTTATTGACGATAAATTCGGTTTGATTAGAACATCGCTGTTTGTACTTGCATTTCCTTTCCTAGGTGCGCTGCTGATTCATTTCTTTTTATTATTTCCAAAGGAAAGATCCCCCTTAAAAAAAATTAAATTAATAATGATTCCAATTTACTCCGTTTCATTTGCGGCGGGCATCGTAATGATAATATTTATAATACGGCTGCAGAATCAATTAAGCGACCGAGCTGATTTGATGCAAAGGACTACTTTACAGGCTGGAGTATTCTGGATGGGAATAACTCTTCTTGCAGCCTCATTGATAAGTATAAATAATTTTCTATCGACAAAAGAAATTATAGCTCATAACCAGCTTAGATGGGTAATGTTCGGTGTTGTATTTGGTCTGCTGCCTGAAACAATATTCGGCTTGTTCCCGAGAATATTGTGGAGTATTGAAGCGGTATATTCAGATACTCCTGAAATGATCGCCTGGTCGCTTGGAACATTAATACTTCTAACAAGTATTTCCTTGGCAATTATACGTTACAAAATCTGGGAAATTGAAATAATAATAAAGAAAGGTCTTCTTTATTCGGCATTAACGGTAGTTTTAATCAGCGGATATTATTTGATCTATTGGATTACAAAGTTTGTTGTAAGTGACAGCTCAAACATATCGCATCTTATCGGCTTAACATTTTCAGTAATCTTGTTTATTCCTTCCCGCGAATTTCTGCAAGGACGTATTGATAAATTATTTCATAGAGAAAAATACGATCCTACTTCAGCCGTCTTAAGCTTTGAGCATAACCTTATGGGAAAATACGACTTTAATATATTGGTTGATGAAATCAGCAATCAAATGAATAATATATTTCACTTCTCTTCATTCATATTTATGATAAAGGACGGTGAATGTATTTTTTCTTCCGTTTATAATATGGGAATAAAAAAAGAATATGAGCCTGTATCTTTCAAAGCTTCAAGTGAAATGATGTCGAGAATTAATGAAAAGAAAACCTTTGCGGTTGACGAGCTAAACAATATTCCCCCTGTGTTCAGCGCGGTTAGAGCGGAGGTAATTACGCCTGTCAAATATGAAGATAAGCATTTCGGATGCTTTGTTTGCGGAAGAAAACTTTCCGATAGAATATATTCACGGCAGGACATCGACATGCTGGACCTGCTTGCAAACCGGGCGGCAGCTATATTGCAAATGTCAAATCTATATAAGCTTGAATTAGAAAGACAGACTTTGCTTGAAAGGGAAAGGCTAAGAATTTCCAAAGATATGCATGATGAAGTCGGATCAAGCTTGACTAAAATTGCTTTGTTAAGCGACATGGCTTATAAAGAAATAAATAATAAAGAAGTTATTAGACAAAGCGTTGCCAAGATTTCAGGAATATCAAGAGAAGTGGTTGACAACATAAGCGAAATTATTTGGGCTATAAATCCGAAAAACGATAAGCTTGATAATTTCGCCGCATATATTCGAGAGTACACTTCGGAATTCCTGGATGGAACCAACATTGAGCCGTGCTACGAGTTCATGGAAGATATACCGCTGATAAATCTATCCGCCGAATTCAGAAGAAATCTTTTCCTCGTTGTGAAGGAATCATTAAATAATGTTGTAAAGCATTCAGGAGCGAGTAAAGTTGTACTAAGACTAAATCTTGAAGGTAAGAGATTAATATTCTCAATTCGTGATAACGGCATCGGCTTTAACGCGGAGCAGCAGTCAAAATTCGGCAACGGACTTGCAAATATGCGGAAGAGGATTTCAGAGATAGGCGGCGCAATTGAGATGAAATCATCCGCAGGCACCGGAACAGAAATTATAATTCATTCAACAACAAGTTAAGCACATAAAAATATAATACTACTTTCATGTGATTGACCATTAATTGTCAACAAGATAAATTTCCATCAAATTATTTAGGAATAATGATAATAAATATAGCTTTAGTAGAAGATAACGATGAGATAAGAGAAGGCTTGTCCTATCTGCTCAATTCATCTGAAGGATTTAAGTGTGCGGCTAAATTTTCCAATGCTGAAGACGCGCTGAAACAAATCCCGGAGATGAGTATAGATGTAGTGCTAATGGACATAAATCTTCCTGGCATGTCCGGCATTGAATGCGTTGCGGAGCTTAAGAAACTCAATAAAGGAATTCAAATTATTATGCTTACGATATTTGAAGACGGGGAGATTATTTTCAAATCGCTTCAAGCTGGAGCGAGCGGTTATATATTAAAGAAAACATCGCCAGCACAGCTTCTCGATGCGGTTAAAGATGTATATAACGGCGGCTCGCCAATGTCCAGCCAGATTGCGAGAAAGGTAGTTCAGTCATTTCAGAATAGAAATGATGCAGCCAAAGAAAATGATCTTTCAGCCAGGGAAATGGAAATACTTAATTATCTCTCCAAGGGATACAGGTATAAGGAAATTGCCGACTTACTATTTATCAGCATTGAAACAGTTAGAACTCACATTAGAAACATATATGAAAAGCTCCAGGTGCATTCCAGGACCGAGGCGCTGCTGAAAGTGCAAAAATAATTCTAAGCGGAATCTCTTATCCACAAATTCGATTCATTCATTTCGTTTCTAACCTCCGAACATTTTAAGCTTCCCATAATTACTACTATCATGCGATTGAACCACAGGTGATCATGAATGTATTTTACCGTCGTCAAGAAAAATTCTGATTATAGTCTAAAAAAATCTATAGGAGTAACCATGAAAACATTTTTACTATTGCTTTTGTGTATGATCATATTCAAAAGTGCTATAATTAATGCGCAAGGGAGCTGCGTAAGCTTTCCGGGTACGGCATATAACAGATGTGAGTCTGGTTCTGCACCAACTAACCTTGATAATATTTCCGACGCATTAACAGTAGAAGCATGGATATATTTAACACAAGGAAATGACGTAGGGCAAGATATTGCCGGAGTTGTAAGTCATTCGAACGGGGTTGTAATATCTTATGCTCTTTTTCTATCGACTCAGAGTTCGGGAAGCGCCCCGATGTTTGAAATTTCTGCCGACGGCACATATAGTACAGAGAAATTCATAATAGGATCTGGATTATCCTTAAACACATGGTATCATATTGCGGCGGTATATGACGGCGGAACTTCTACGGATAATATGAGAATTTATGTTAATGGAAATTTATCTGCACAGGGTACTTCATTAGCATCAGGCATTTACAGCCAGGCTGTTCCATTTAGAGTAGGGGATAGAGGAACAGATCAAAGCGTAGATCATCCGTTCCAGGGAAAAATAGATGAAGTAAGGGTTTCAAATATTTCGCGGTATACATCTAACTTTACCAAACCGTCCGCACCTTTTACTTCCGATGCAAATACCTTAGCTCTCTACCACTTTGATGAGAGTTCGGGCAACGCAATAGATTCAGGTCCTTACGGGTATGACTTAACATTATATTCGGCAAGCTTTACTGCTTCGGATGCGCCTATGCCGGTTGAGTTGACTTCCTTTACTGCAAACGAGATTGAGAATACAGTTGAGTTGAACTGGAGAACGGCAACGGAGGTGAATAACTATGGATTTGAGATAGAGCGACGGAACCCACTCCTCGCTCCCTTCCAAGGTGGGGAAACAAAGGCATGGAAAAAGATAGGGTTTGTAAAAGGCAGCGGCAATAGCAATTCAGAAAAGGATTATTCATTTGAAGATGCCGGCTTGGTCAGCGGTAAAGCTGAGTATAGGCTGAAGCAAATTGATAATGATGGAAGCTTTAAATATTCCAATATTGTAGAGACATCATTTATGAAGCCAACTAAGTATGAACTATACCAGAACTATCCGAATCCTTTTAATCCAACTACCACAATACAATACGCAATTCCGAAGGCGGGGTATGTAACGCTGAAAATATATAACGAACTCGGTAAAGAAGTATCCACACTTGTAGACGGATTTCAGCAGGCGGATAATTATAAAGCTGTATTTAACGCAACTCGGACGATGAACAACACACAATTAGCGAGCGGAATTTACTATTATAGCATCCGTACGGATAATTTTTACCAGGTGAAAAAACTGATCCTGTTAAAGTAACAATGTAACATTTGAGATTACAAAAATAAAAGTACGGTATAAATAAAATGATATGAAAATAATAACATGCTGAGTTGAAATTGTAACTGAGTATCGAATTTGATGTTAATGGAAGAACCATTATCAATAAAATATACAGGAGTGTAAAAGCAAATATGTATGATGATAAAAAAAGTATAAACGGATGGACAATCGGGCAGGGAGATTACTTAAGACCGAAGGACGATTTTGTAATAAAATATGAGAAGACCTTAAAAAGAAGAAAGATAATAAGCAGGACGGCAATAATTTTCGTGGTGTCGGCAGCAGCAGCGGCATTCATGATGATTATAAAAATTGCTTCAAGTTATTGACACGCATGCATGATTAAATCAAGGTTTGCATGAAACGGGTCTGTGATGTTTTAATATCGCTGTTAATAATTTTGCCGAGCATTCCTTTTATAGTGTTAATACTAATTTCGGTAAGTATAATTATAGGCGACATCCCGGTACTTATCCAGGATAGAAAGATAACTTTAGAAAAGCAGCGCGTCAAAATATTCAAGATAAGGACGATAAAGCGCTCCAAACAATTCATAGAGATAGAAAGATCACCCAGCAATATATTTTATAAAGAAGATTATAATGAGCATGTGCCATTGTTCTGCAAGTGGCTGAGGAAGACCGGGCTTGATGAAATTCTTCAGCTTATTAATGTAATAAAGGGTGATATGTCACTCGTTGGTCCACGCCCGCTGCTTGAGAGCGATCTTGCGATAATGAAGAAATACGAGCCAGATATTTACTTAAGAAGGACAAAGATATATTCGCTGCCGGGTATTTCGGGTAACTGGCAGGTTAACGGAGACAGGGGAAAAGGCTCGCAAAATTTAATTGAGCTTGATGAAGAATATGAAAAGATGAAGTCAACGCTGATGGATATTAAGATAATACTCAGGTCGGTAGTGATCTTATTAATGGCTAGGCATTCAGATTCAATAGTGGGGAACGGGACAATTAGGAATACCGCAAAGCTGCGGCTTGCTGTAGAGAAAGACTATTACACTTCAAGGGGCTTTAAGAAGCACAAACACATACCCTTATTTTAATACTCATCTCCTTAGTCTGCACCTGTTTTCCAGTGGTTTTGAACTGGTAGTTTTGCTACTAATACTCCAAATAATCGAGGAGTTAATAGTTTAGGCAACCGGCAAGGCATGATATTTTAATTATTATTTTATGCTTAATTAAAAAATAGCTATAATATTGTTATTCACTATAGTTAGACTAATTATTATAATGTAATATCTATCTGTGAAGTAATTAGGTTCACGCGGAGAACGCGGAGTATGCGCGAAGCACGCAAAGAATCCTTTTTATGGCTGCTATAATTGATTTATTTGGTCGCCATTCTCCTACTATTAGGATTATAAAAATGATATGAGATTGGTATGAGAAGGATATTCCTACTGGCTGTTCACATTGGGGACAAGGAGACTCCACAGGGTTTTGAGAGGGTTTTCACAGGGTATTCAGAGGGTTTTCAAAGGGGATATTTTAGGAATTTATTTTGCACTTAAGAGGTTAAATATCAAGCGCTTAAACATCTATCAATATAAAATATTTTTTTAATAAAATCAAAGCGATAGTAGGAAAGAGGACAAAAAGGTCAAAAGGGCAAAAGATCAAAAGGTTAAGAGGTTAAGAGGTAAAAAGGGGAAGAGGGACAAAGGTGACAAAGCAACATAGGTAGAAATTTTTAATTTTGAATTATGAATTTTGAATGGGGGATCAGCTGATGGGAGGAGGGGAAAAGGAGGGACAAGGTAATATGGGGAGGGACTTTTAATTTTGAATTATGAATTATGAATTTTGAATGGTAAATCTACTGACAAGTGGGAGCGGGTAGGTTACATCATTTATATACGTAGTCTCGTAGGTCGCGTATTACGAAGCTGAATAATTTTAATTTAACGCTTGGATAAAGAGAAAATTATAATTAAATTGTGCCGGGTTGAATAATTCAAATTAATTATTCATCACCTTACCCGCAGTAAGCGGATAGTGTTGACAAAAAGAGAATTATTTAGGGAAACTTTTTGGAACATGCAGCAGTAAATAGGATAGACGAAGGAAGAAGTTTTCTTCAAGCGGGCAGGGCGCAAGCCACAAGGGGAATATATTACAAGTTTAAAGACACACACCAAAGAATAATCCAGGAAGAAGTAATTAGCAAAGCAGGAAGAATAATGTCCGGTTTTTGTTGGAATGTTATCAAGGGATATGACAAGATAATTAATAATTAGTTTTTTGGAGAAAGCATATGGGGTTAAAAAGAATTACAGCACCTGATGGTGAAGTTTATTTTATAAATGATAAAGGTGAACGTGTAATTACTGGGATGGAAGTTCCAAAAGGCGGGGATTATAAAAATATTTCGATTGACAAATTACGTGATAAAATTTTGTTGACAACTGAAACTATGCTACCAGAATATAATATAGATAAAAGAATTGAAGTAATAACAGCCGAATGTGCATCCGGTATGAATATATTCAAAGATTTTTTAACCGGGATGTCAGACACTTTCGGTGGTCGTAGTCAAGCTACTCAGAATTCCTTAAGACAGGCAAGAGAAGTTGTTTTACGTGAATTACGAATTGAAGCTTTAAATTATGGAGCAAATGCAGCTATCGGAGTGAATCTTGCTTATAGCGAGTTTTCGGGTCAAGGAAAATCTATGTTGTTTTTAGTTGTTAGTGGCACTGCTGTTTCTATAAGCAAAAAAAACTAACAAGTGCCTCAACACGAATGCATCTTAGGATACAGCCGTTAGATTAGATTGTTGAGTTGGGTTTTAAAGAATAAGTTGTTCATTAAAATTGGTTTTTAAGTAAAGAAGGATATTAAAAATAAGTTGTGTTGACAATGTTAAGCCGACGATTCTGGGCTGTCGTTTAGCGCAACATCGTTAGTTGACAAATAAAGCTGAGGTATAAATGACATATTCATTTTTAGACTATGCAAAAGAAGTTCTATCAAAAGCAGAAAAACCTTTGACTCACCAAGAAGTTTGGCAGCGAGGTTTAGAAATGGATTTAGCAAAGAAACTTTCTACAACTGGTAAAACCCCCTGGGCTTCTTTAGGTGCGAGGCTATACGTTGAAGTTAAAGAGAATCCCGAATCTCAAATTATCAAAGTAGGCAATAACCCAGTTCGTTTTTTTCTCGCTTCACGTAAAAGTGAAATTTCCCAAGACATTATTCAAAAAATTGAGATTGCAGAACGTAAAACAAAAACTAAAGAAGTAGGTTTTAATGAAAGAGAACTTCATCCACTTCTAACATATTTTGTTTACGCAAATCCTTCTTTCGGTCGTGGGAAAAATATATTTTCAAAAACTATCTATCACGAAGTATCAAAAAAGAAAGGTTATAACGAATGGTTACATCCTGATATGGTTGGCTTTTATATCCCGCTAGACGATTGGAATACAAATCTAATTGAGTTTAATCGTTTATCTGATAATAATGTCTTAAAACTATTTTCGTTTGAGATTAAAAAAACACTCAATAAATCAAATTACAGAGAATCATATTTCCAAGCAGTGTCAAATTCATCTTGGGCAAATGAAGGATATTTAGTTTCTGCTGAAGTTATACAAGACGATGATTTGTTGGCTGAACTTGAAAGATTAACAGCATCTTTTGGTATCGGGATTATTCAATTGGATTTGAAAGACATTGACTCATCAAGTGTTTTGTTCCCAGCGAAAGTAAAAACAAATCTTGATTGGGAAACGATGAACAAACTATGCGAACAAAATTCAGACTATGATAAGTTTATTCAAGATGTAAAAATTGATTTTGAATCTAAGAGAATACATAAATCTGAATATGACAATATAATTGAAAACCCTGAAGATTATATCAGAAAAGTTTTACATAAAACTAAAAAGTAAAGTTAATGGCAACTAACGAGCTTTTAACTTGCGGCAATATTGTGGTTTATTAATTTAGTTAAATAGGTAAGCGTTGCAATCAAGTTTATTAGTATAAACCGGGGTTAAAAGGAAAGGGGGATGATTGTATTATTGAGATTTAATTAAAAGGTTAAAAGGTGAATATAAATATTAGAAACAGTTCTGCCGCAGAAATGCTGCTGATCATTCAGCTTTCATCAATGGATGGACGGGCAGCGGGGCAGAACGACGCAGATGTTTTTTACCGCTTCGACCCGGAGGGCTTTTTTATTGCAGTCGAAGACAGCACATTAGCGGGGAGCATTTCTGCCGTAACCTATGATGACAGCTTTGGATTCATAGGTCTTCATTTTGTAATGCCTAAATTTCAAAACACAGCGCTTGGAGAAAAACTGCTTGAAGCAGCCTTGCAGAAGCTAGGCGAAAGAACAGCAGGTATAAATTGTTTGGAAACGCAGGAGCCTTATTACGCCGGGCACGGGTTCAAAGCCGCTCATAAAATACTGACCTATGAAGGAACAGCTTCGTGCAAGCACTGCAGCATGGAAAATATTGTCTCACCTTTTATGCACCCATTTGAACTGCTTATAGGACTTAATAAAAAATATTACCCGTATGAAACGAAGGGATTATTAGCGGCATGGCTGCACCAGGCAGGCAGCCTTCTGCTTGCAAAACAAGAAGACAGCAAGTTTTCAGGGTACGGTCTTTACATACCGTGCTCAAACGGCTATAAAGTCTCGCCGTTAGTTTGCAGAGACGCGGAAACCGCGGAAGAATTGCTTACGGCGCTTGTTTACCACATGAACAGCGGAGCGCGTTTTTCTATCGATCTGCCGGAAAGCAATAAAGACGCAGTTAAGCTGGCTGAAAAAATGAAATTGAAAAAAGTAAAAGAGACTATCCGGATGTACAATAAAGTTGAGCCGGAAATTTTAATACAGAACGTGTTCAGTTACACAAATAACGAGCTCGGATAAAAACGCGGGCTCATATTAAAAACAAAATATATAAGGAGGTTCTTTATGCCTGCTTCAGATCCTATTATGGCATCGGTCGATTTATGGCCGGTTAGCTGGGCGCCCAACGGTTGGGCAATTTGCGATGGTACCTTGCTTCCAATAACTCAATATTCAGCACTCTATTCATTATTAGGCACGTACTTTGGCGGCAATGGACAAACTACATTCGGTTTGCCCGATTTAAGAGGAAGAGTAGCTGTCGGCGCCGGAATAAATCCAGCTACCGGCACAAATTATCCATACGCCTCTAAAGGCGGATTAGAAACGGTACAATTAACGGCAGTACAGGGACCGCTTGCGGCTCATACGCATCCGGCAACCGTAGTTGATCCAAACTTTGCGGCTACCGCAACAGGGACAATAAAACCTGGTGCAAGCTCCGCTCCCAGGGGTGTAGTTTATTCGAATACACCAGTTAATAATTTCCCGGTAGCTTTGCCGTCAGGTTCAAACAACTACGCGACAACAGCTGATTCAAGCATGGGCGCTGATAATTCCGTTGCAATAACTGTTAATGTTTCTAAATCAAGCTCTGGATCAGCAACAGTCGGGCAAAATACTGCGGTGCCCGCAGCCCAGGCGCATGAAAACAGAATGCCGTACTTAGCACTTAATTATATAATCGCTTTGACAGGCGAATATCCAATGAGACCTTAATAAGAGCAAGTTGGAATTTTGGAAAGTTAGAAAATACCTTCTCCCTAACAGCACGGAGAAGGTAATGTTAAACTTTATTACATAACAAAAAATGGTAATGAATACTAATGATATTGGCTGCTTTAATATTGTTAAATTATTAAGGAGGTTTTTATGATAAAAAAATATAAATGTGTTTTAGCAATATACTTCCTATCTTATACAATTAGTTATGCAGTTACAGTTACGTTCAGTGGTACAAATGGATCAATTACACCTACGGCTTATACGGCTCAAGGCATAACAACTATCTCAAATGGATATATATACAATAATAATTTAGAACAGGATGTGCTTGGGACACCTATAATAATCATATTTAATAGTGATCAAAATGATGTTTACATTACTCTTGTTACTGAAAGTCATTCGGGTTCAGATTGGATGACAATTTCTGCATTTAATGCATCAAATTCTCAAATAGGATCCACACAGATAATGTACGGACCTAACAACACAATATATCATTTACAATCAATAGGTTTGAATAATATTCGGAGCATACGAATTGGAGGTACTGGGTATGGCGATTTTAATAACTTGAGCTTTGAAACAGCTTTGCCTATTGAACTCACTTCCTTTACTGCGCAACTGGTTGGGAACATAGTTAGACTGAGTTGGGCGACAGCAACTGAAGTAAATAACTTCGGGTTTGAGGTACAGCGTTTAAACCCACCCCTTCTTTTCCCCTCCAAGGAGGGGACTGAGGAATGGGTCGAGGTTGGTTTTGTGAAAGGTGCAGGAAACAGTAACTCGCCGAAGAGTTATTCTTATGAAGATAAAAATC
>Ga0187812_1000288_pt1 | contig 18378 bp, 19 predicted proteins | sample NC_S_2_FD_130582 | JGI IMG/M metagenome (GOLD analysis project Ga0187812, IMG submission 130582) | Wetland sediment microbial communities from Neuse River Estuary, North Carolina, USA - ASW-S_2 | ecosystem: Environmental > Aquatic > Freshwater > Wetlands > Sediment | place: USA: North Carolina...
CCCTCAGCCTGCTCTTGGCTGTGCCGAGCGGCGTCCTCAGGAGCCGCGCCGCTTCGGCGACGGTGAGGCCCTCGAGGCAGACCAGCCGGACGACGGCCAGCTGCGGCGGTGGCAGCCGGTCCAGCATCTCCAGGGCCATGGCCTCCGCCAGAGGGTCCTCCGTCCCGGGCGGGACCGTGGCCGCCAGCGCGAGGGCCAGGGCGCAGACGCCCCGCGACCATGCGGCCTTGCGCCGCAATCGGTCGCGCACGGCGTTGCGGGCGATCGCCGCGAGCCAGGGCGCCGGATCGCCGCGGGCTGGGTCCAGCCCGCCGTGGCGCCAGACCTTGAGGAAGACGTCCTGCACCACGTCCTCTGCGTCCAGGCGGTCGCGGAGGCCGCCGAGCGCCAGGGCGTAGACGAGCGGCGCGTAGCGGGCGTAGAGCGCCGCCGTGGGCAGGGCGTCGCGGGACGCGTCGGGCATCGACGGCTCCCCCTCCCGTGGCGAGGCGCGGAGCAATCCGCGGGGACGCTCTCGCGCGTACATAGGGCAAAGTCCTGGCCGATCTTCGATGAGGGGGGAGCCTCGTTGATGCAGAGGACCGCCTGGCTCGCCGTGCCCGCGCTGCTGCTGCTCGCAGGGTGCGGCGCGACCGCCGCGGCGCACGGCGGACACCACCGCGCGCACGGGCCGCTCAGCTCCACGCAGGAGACGGGGTCCGCGAGCGGGACCGCCACCGTGGCCGTAAGGACCGCCACCGTGCAGGACAGGACCGCACGGGTCTTGACGACTCCGACAGGTATGACGCTCTACTACTACACGCCGGATACACCGACGCATGTGGCCTGCAGCGGCAGCTGCGAGAGCGTCTGGCCGGCGCTCGACCTCGGCGCCGGGCAGCCCGTGGCCCCTGCCGGTCTCGGCGGCGCCCTGACCGCGGTGCGCGGTCCGAACGGATTGCAGGTGGAGTACAACGGCCACCCGCTCTACACCTTCACGGGGGACAAGCGGCCGGGCCAGGCGAACGGCGAGGGCGTGGCAGGCATCTGGTTCGTCGCGCAGCCCTCCCTGACCCCGACGGGGGGCTCGTCCGGCTCGTCGTACGGCGGCTCGGGGTATTGAGGCCATCAAGGAACGCCGCGCAGACAGGAGGGGGCCGATGCGGGAGATCCTGCGCACACCGCGGCTGGTGCTGAGGCGCCTCGAGGCGGCGGACGTAAGGCGCCTCGTCGAGCTCGACAGCGATCCCGAGGTGATGCGCTACCTGAGCGGCGGCGTGCCGACGCCGCGCGCGGTGATCGAGACCGAGGTGCTGCCCAGGTTCCTGAGCTACGACGCGGGTCCGCCCGGACTCGGCTTCTTCGCGGCGGAGCGGCGCGCGGACGGGGCGTTCCTCGGGTGGTTCCACCTCCGACCCGCGCAGCACGGCGGGGAAGGGGAACTCGAGATCGGCTACCGCCTGCGGCGGGAGGCCTGGAACCGGGGCTATGCGACCGAGGGATCGCGGGCGCTCGTGCGGCTCGCCTTCGTTGAGCTCGGCGCACAGCGCGTCGTCGCCTACACGCTGGCGGTCAACCTCGCGTCGCGCCGCGTGATGGAGAAGGCGGGCCTCAGTCTCGAAGCCACGTTCGTGCAGCCGGAGCTGAGCCACATCCCCGGCTGGGAGCAGGGCAGCGTCCGGTACGCACTGGAGCGGAGCGCGTGGCAGGCGACGCTGGACAGCGCCGCGGCGAGGGGAGATGAGGCGCAGGAGACGGCCGCGCGGCGACAGGACGAAGCCCCGGCTCTGCCGGGGCCTCGGGGGCCATCGGGCGGGGAGCGCTAGATGCGGTCCTCGGCGGCCGCGATCTCGAGCGACAGTCCCTTCGTCTCGGGCAGGGCGTAGAGCGTGAGGAGCGCGCCGAGCAGCGACACGACGGCCAGGATCGCCATGGTGCCGGCGAGCTGCAGGTGCAGCACGAGGAGCGGCATCAGGAAGGCGCCGAGAAAGGCGCCCAGCTTGCCGCTGCCGGCCGAGATGCCGTCGCCGAGACCGCGCACCTCGATCGGGAAGACCTCCGCCGGGTAGATGAACGTCGTGACGTTCGGCCCGAACTCGATGAAGAAGTAGCTCACCGCGTACACGAGGAGGAAGACGATCGGCAGCGCCCGCACGCCCGGGATGAACGAGATCGCGCCGTAGGCGAGAGCCATGACGAGGAAGCCGCGCCACTGGATGCGCTTGCGGCCGCTGCGGTCCACGGAGCGCACGGCGAGCAGGTAGCCCGGAATGGCCGCGAAGAGGAAGATCAGGGCGGCGGTCAGCGTGGAACTGAGGAGCGATGCGCCCGGTTCGAGCGCGTGCAGGATGATCTGCGACGACACGCTCGTGCCGTAGAAGGCGACGTCCATCAGAAACCAGGCCCCGGCCGTGCCCAGCAGGCGCTTGCGGTAGGGGGCGTCCCAGAGCCGGGCCCTGCGCGTGCGCGTCGCGACCTTCTGGTCTGCGAGGTCGATGCCCGCGACCTGGGCCGCGGCCTTGGTCTCGCCGCGCACGCCGAGCGCGTAGCGCGGGGTCTCCTTGATGGTGCGCCGCAGGTAGATGACCGAGGCGGCGGGGATCGCCCCGAGGGCGAGCATCAGGCGCCAGGCGATGTCGTGCGGCACGCCGGTCCACAAGAGGAGCGAGGCGATGGCGGGTCCGGCCAGGAGGCCCAGTCCCTGCATCGAGAACACGGTGCCGATCATCTGGCCGCGGTTCGAGCGGTTCGCGTACTCGCTCGTGATGATCGCCGATCCGGCGTAGTCGCCGCCGACGCCGAAGCCGACGAGCGCGCGGAAGATCATGAGCTGCCACACCGTGTGGGAGAAGGCGGAGAACACGGCGCCCAGGGTCAGGAGGATGACCTCGATGCCGTAGATGCTCTTGCGCCCCAGAAGGTCCATCACGCGGCCGAAGACGATGGCTCCGACCATCGATGCCAGCAGCGATGTGGAGTTGAGCCACATCAGGTCCGTCGTCGTGAGGTGCCAGATCGGCGTGAGGATGGCCGTGACGGTGCCGATAATGAAGAGGTCGTACGCGTCGGTGAAGAATCCCATGCCGGCGATGAGGACGGTGCGCCAGTGGCGGCGCGAGAGGTCTGCCTCGTCCAGCGCGCGGTAGACTGCCTGGATGTCGGACGTCTCGGTCAGCAAGCGGCGGTCGCTCCCTTGACCTGTCTCGGTGGCGCTCCGGGCGCCGAAGGGTCCTCTGCACAGGACATGCGGACCCTGCGCGCGACGCACCGGATCTTGTCCCATGCCAGCCTAGCCGAACATAGTGTGCCCCCGCAACGGCCGTTTTCGCGCGCAAGCCGGGATCGGGGCGATGCGCGCCGGCGCGCGCGGGAACGAAGCGCGGGCCTGCGGCGGCTCGCGCGCGCGAGAGAGGGGCAAGTGGTCCAAAAGACCCTGGGAAAGGGCCCTTTAGTTCGCCAAACAGCGGGCAATGGACTTGGGGCGAACGGAGTAAGGAATGACCCCGTTTGGTGATGGGACGCGGCGCCTGCGCGGCGTACAGTGTCAATTGGGAACGAAATCACAAGGCGCGAAGGAGCGCTTGTGGGAGGCAGAGAGCGATGTCCGTGACCGAACTGTCCACGATCCAGCCGAACAAGATTGTCGACGCGCGCGGAACCTCGTGCCCTGGTCCGATTCTTGCGGCCAAGAAGGGAATCGTCGAGGTCAAGGTCGGCGAGATCATGGCCGTCCTCGCGACCGACTCCGGCACGAAGAAAGACCTGCCGGCGTGGGCCAAGAAGATGGGTCACGAGTACCTCGGCGAGCTTGAGGAGCAGGGCTACCTGAAGCTGTTCGTCAAGCGCATGAAGTAAGTCCCCCCGCAGCGGGGGACTGGGCGGGCCGGAATCGTCCGGCCCCGGACAGGAGAATGCAACCGGCCAGATGGGCTGACCGGCTGCACGGCCCCGAGGCCTAGTGCCAGAGGAGGCACTCCCAGTGAAGAAGACCATCATACTGTTCAGCGGTGACTTCGACAAGGTCCTAGCGGCGTTCATCATTGCGAATGGTGCCGCCGCGATGGGCGACGACGTAACCATGTTCTTCACCTTCTGGGGACTCAACTGCCTGCGCAAGCCGGTGGCTCCCGCGCACAAGAAGAGCTTCCTCCAGGGGATGTTCGGCGGCATGATGCCGAAGGGTCCGGCGAAGCTCGGACTCTCCAAGATGAACTTCGCCGGCATGGGCCCCAAGATGATGCGCCGCGTGATGCGCCAGCAGAACGTGACGACGCTCGAGGAGCTCATGCAGACCGCCAAGGATCAGGGGATCAAGATGATCGCCTGCACCATGTCGATGGACGTCCTCGGCTTCAAGGAGGACGAGCTGATCGACGGGCTGGAGTTCGCCGGCGTGGCGACCTACCTCGGCGAGGCGGACGAGTCGAACGTCAACCTCTTCATCTGATCGTTTGAACAGCGCCGCCCAGGCGGCGAGAACGTAGACCAGGCTCACGGTCGTCGGAAAGGCGAGCGGCAGTGCGGAGGGCGCACCACCTCAGGTCGGTGGCAGCGCAAACCGGCGGCGCTCGACCCTTGAGTAGCCGTATGCCTGCCGCGCGGTGGACCGCGCGGAACGCGGAGCGTGCTCCGGCACACCGGAGCGGGCGACCTTCGCGAAGGAGGGTCTGAAGTGAGCGATTCGACACGCGTCCTCGTCTTTTCCACGAACACGATCTCGGACCCCGGCATCGACCTGGCCGGGAGCCGGCACCTGCACTACTCGCCTGGCGTGACCGTCATCAGCGTCCCATGCGCCAGCGGCATCAAGCCCAGCTGGATCGTGCACGCCATCGAGAGCGGCTTCGCCGGCGTCTTCATCGCATCCGACGGCGACGAGTGCGCATACCTCACGAACTGCAGCGAGCGTTCCGCGGCGAACGTCCAGAAGGCGCAGCAGACGCTCCAGGAGAGGGGCATCTCGCCCAAGCGCGTGCGCATGGCGGCCGTCTGCTCGGTCTGCGCGGAGCCGTTCCAGAAGCAGATCACGGAGTTCGTCGACGAGCTTGCAGAGGCGGTGGTTTAAGTGGACTACGACGTCCTGGTGGTCGGCGCCGGTATCGCAGGCATGGAGTCGGCGATCAAGCTCGGCGACATGGGGAAGAAGGTCCTGCTGGTCGAGAAGGAGGGCAGCGTCGGCGGACGCGTCATCCTTCTGAGCAAGGTCTTCCCGACCCTCGACTGCGCGAGCTGCATCACCACGCCGAGAATGGCGACCTCCATCCACCACGACAACATCACGGCGATGACCTACACCGACATCAAGGCCATCCGCCGCAACGCGGACGGCAGCTTCCGCGCCACCGTGCACGAGAAGGCGCGCTACGTCGACGAGGCCGCGTGCACCGGCTGCCAACTCTGCGAGCCGGCCTGCACCGTCGCCGTGCCCGACCAGTTCAACTACGACCTGATCGCCCGGCGCGCGGCGTACATCACGTTCCCGCAGGCCGTGCCGAAGAAGGCCGTCATCGAGCGCGAGGGCACGTCGCCCTGCACGGACACCTGCCCGGCGGGCATCAAGGCCCACGGCTACGTCTCCCTGACCCGCAGCGGCAAGTACGAGGAAGCCTTCCAGCTGGTCCTCGACGCGACGCCGCTCGTCGGCACGCTCGGCCGCGCCTGCTATGCGCCCTGCGAGGGCGAGTGCACCCGCGGCGACCTCGAGGGCACACTGCCGATCCGCCGCATCAAGCGCTTCATCGCGGACCGCCACTACGCCGAGCACGACGGCCCCGGCATCGTCCCTCCGGAGCCCAACGGCAAGTCCGTGGCGATCGTCGGTTCCGGCCCCGCCGGACTCACGGCGGCCTGGCAGCTCGCGCGGCTCGGCTACCGCGTCAAGATCTTCGAGGCCGACAAGGAGCCGGGCGGGTTCCTCCGGTACGCCCTGCCGACCTACCGCCTGCCGAAGGAAGTCGTCGACCAGGACATCGCCAACGTCACCGCCATCGGCGTCGAGATCGCCACGAACTCCCCCGTGCAGGACCTCGACGCCCTCAAGCTCGACGGCTTCGACGCCGTGCTGGTCGCGACGGGCACCCCGCTCTCCTCGAGCATGGGCGTGCCGGGCGAGCAGCTCGGGGGCGTCCTGGGCGGCCTCGACTTCCTGCGCGACGTGCGGCACGACCTGGTGCCGGACCTCAAGGGCAAGCGCGTCGTGATCGTCGGCGGCGGCAACGTCGCGATGGACGCGTCGCGCACCGCGCGCCGGCTCGGCGCGGCCGAGACCCTGGTCGCGTACCGCCGCGGCCGCGAGGAGATGCCCGCCCACAAGGCCGAGGTGGACGACGCCGAGGCCGAGGGCGTGAAGTTCCAGTTCCTCGTGGCGCCGGTGGAGGTCATCGGCGACGCCTCCGGCAAGGTCACGGGCCTCAAGTGCCAGAAGATGGAGCTCGGTCAGCCCGACGCGTCCGGGCGTCGGCGCCCGCAGCCGGTGGCCGGCAGCGACTTCGTGATCCCGTGCGACATCGTCGTCGCGGCGATCGGCATGTCGCCGGACACCTCGGCGTTCGCGCGGCTGCTCTCGCTCGGCGAGGGCCGGCGCATCAAGGTGGACCCCAAGACGCTGCAGACCGAGGTGCCGTACCTCTTCGCCGCGGGCGACGTGGTGAACGGCCCGACGGACATCACCCAGGCGGTCGGCCAGGGGCGGCGCGCCGCGCACATGATCGACCGCTGGATCCAGGGCGCCGAGATGGACGGGTTCTTCGCCCTCGACGACCGGCTCGCCGTGATCGACAAGGCGAAGGTCATGGCGCGCCAGACGAGCTTCAGCCACCGCGACCCGGTGACCCTGAAGCTGAACCTCGAGGGAGCGCCCGGCGACTTCCGCGAGATCGAGCCGGCGCTCACCGAGGAGGAGGCCCTGCGCGGGGCCGGCAGCTGCCTCGACTGCGGCGTCTGCTCCGAGTGCGGCCAGTGCGTCGCGGCCTGCCCGCCGGACGCGATCAACCTCAACGCGAAGGACAAGACCTACGACGTCGAGATCGGTTCCGTGGTCGTGGCGACGGGCTTCAAGCTGTTCGACGCCGCGCTCAAGGAGGACTACGGCTTCGGCCGCTTCCCGAACGTCATCACCGCGACGCAGATGGACCGCCAGCTCGCGCCGACGCGTCCGTTCAACAACATCCTGCGGCCCTCGGACGGCCGGGTGCCGGACCGCATCGCCTACGTCTCCTGCGTCGGGTCGCGCGACAAGACGGTCGGCAACCCGCTCTGCTCGAAGATCTGCTGCATGTACACCGCGAAGCAGAACCAGCTCATCATGGGCGCCCTGCCGCTCGCCGACGTCTCCGTGCACTACATGGACGTCCGCGCGGCCGGCAAGCGCTACGAGGAGTTCTACGAGCAGGCCAAGGCGATGGGCGCCAACTACATCAAGGGCCGCGTCGCCAAGATCACCGAACTCGAGAACGGCAACCTCGTCCTGCGCTACGAGGACATCGACAACGGCGGCCAGATCACCGAGGCCGAGTACGACCTCGTGGTCCTGGCGGTCGGGGTGCAGCCGAGTCGCGAGGCCGAGAAGCTCTTCCCCGACGAGAACCTGTCGCTCGACGACTTCTTCTTCGTCGCGGAGGCGGACGAGGACATGAGCTCCGGTGAGACCAACATTCCGGGCGTCTACGTGGCCGGTGCGGCCTCGGGCGCCAAGGACATCGTGGACAGCATCCTGCACGCCGGCTCCGCCGTGGCGCAGGCGGCCGCCCACCTCGAGAAGCTCGGCGCGAAGAAGGTGTCTGTATGAGCGAACGGCGCATCGGCGTCTTCATCTGCCACTGCGGCGGCAACATCTCCGACTACGTCGACGTCGCGGCCGTCCGCGACGCCGTCAAGGACGAGCCGGACGTGGTGGTGGCGGAGACCACGATCTTCGCCTGCGCGGATGCCACCCAGACCGACATGGTGCAGGCGATCAAGGAGCAGAACCTCGACGGCCTGGTGGTCGCGTCCTGCTCGCCGAAGCTGCACACGTTCACGTTCCGCGGCGTGGCCCGCCGCGCCGGCATGAACCCCTACACCTACACGCAGGTGAACATCCGGGAGCAGAACTCCTGGGCCCACACCGACGACCACGAGGGCGCGACCCGCAAGGCCATCCGCCTCGTCAAGGCGGGCATCGCCAAGACGCGCCTCTCGTCCCCGCTCCACGCGCTCGAGGTGGAGACGACCCCGGCGACCCTGGTCATCGGCGGCGGCGTCGCCGGCCTCAGGGCGGCCATCGGCCTCGCGGACATCGGCCTCGGCGTCTACCTGATCGAGCGCAGCCCGCAGATCGGCGGCTGGGTCGCGAACTTCGGCGAGATGTACCCCAACGGCCGCAACGGCCACGCTCTCGTCGACGAGATGATGGCCGAGGTGCAGAAGCGCCCGACGATCAAGGTCTTCACCAACGCCGAGCTCACGGCGAAGTCCGGCAGCTTCGGCAACTACACGGTGGACATCCACATCGGCGGCGAGAAGTCGATGGGCATCTCGCTGCAGGTGGGCTCGATCGTCGTCGCGACCGGCTTCGACTCCTACGAGCCGGAGGCCGGGGAGTACGGCTACGGCATCGACGGGGTGCTGACCCTGCCGAAGTTCAAGGAGCTCGTCGACGGCGCCAAGGGACCGCTCACCTACAATGGGCGCCCCGTGAAGACCATCGCCTACATCTACTGCGTCGGCAGCCGCCAGCCGGAGGGCAACGCCTACTGCTCGCGCTTCTGCTGCGCAGCCACGGTCCACGCCTCGCTCGAGGTGCAGAACCTCGATCCGAAGGTGCACCAGTACCACATCTACCGGGACATGCGGACGTACGGCAAGTACGAGCTCATGTACACCGAGACGCGCGAGCGCGGCGCGGTCTTCATGAAGTACCTCGAGGACACGCCGCCGTCCGTGGCCCGCGACGCGTCGGGCAAGCTGATGGTCACCACCCAGGACTCGCTCACCGGCGGCCAGGAGGTCACCATCCCGGCGGACCTCGTGGTGCTCGTGACCGGCATGGTGCCGCGCAAGAACGACACGCTGATCAGCGCTCTCAAGCTGCCCGTCGGCAGCGACGGCTTCTTCAACGAGATCCACCCGAAGCTCCGCCCGGTGGAGACGGTGGTGGACGGCGTGATGATCGCCGGCTCCTGCCAGGGACCGAAGAACTCCTCGGAGAGCGTCGCGTCCGGCCTCGCCGCCGTGACGCAGAGCGCGGCGATGCTCAAGAAGGGCGTCGCGGAGCTCGACCCGATGGTGGCCCAGGTCAACCCGGAGACCTGCACCTGGTGCGGCCTGTGCGAGGCGACCTGCCCGTACGCCGCCATCGCGAAGACCGAGGTGGGCGGCCGCGAGGTCGCCGAAGTCAACGCCGCCGTCTGCAAGGGCTGCGGTGGCTGCGCGCCGGTCTGCCCGCAGGACGCGATCGACCTGCGCGGCTACACGGACGCCCAGATCACGGCCATGATCGAGAACCTGGCGGAGGTGCCTGCCCTATGAGCCGCCCGGTGCCCCGGAACGTCCGGGAGGTCATCCGCGAGGAGCCCCTGATGCACCGTCCCATCCTCAAGGCGGTCGCGAACGGTCCCTTGACCGTGCCGGAGATCGCCGAGAAGATCGGCTGCCCCGCGAACGAGACCCTGTACTGGGTCATGGGCATGCGGCGGTACGGCATCCTCGTGGAATCGAAGGAAACCAACGACGAAGGGTTCTACACGTACGGTGCCGTGGGCGGGGGGGTGTCCGCATGAGCGCTCTGGTCGATGCTGATCTCCTTCTGGACATCAAGAAGTTCGGGAAGGTCGACGTCTCGGCGTGCTTCAGCTGCGGCAACTGCACCGCGATCTGCCCGCTCTCCGGCAACGACGGAACGTTCCCGCGGCGCATGATCCGCTACGCGCAGGTGGGCATGAAGGAGACCCTGCTCTCGAGCAAGGAGCTCTGGACCTGCTACCACTGCGGCATGTGCTCGGACTCCTGCCCGACGCAGGCCGACCCGGGCGGCTTCATGGCCGCCGCGCGCCGCTACGCCATCGCGAGCTACGACAAGACGCGCCTCGCGTACCTCATGTACACCCAGCCCGTGTTCGCGACGATCCTGGCGGTCGTGCTGGCTGCCTTCTTCGCGGTCTTCATGTACACCTCGCACGGCCCGCAGAGCGCGACGTCGATGAACCTCTTCGGGTTCATCCCCGAGCCTCTGATCCACTACACCGGCCTCGTCGTGATGATCCTCGCGTTCCTGTTCGGGGTCGCGGGCATCGTGACCATGGTGCACAAGCTCTCGCGGCAGGAGCTGAACGTGCGCGGCAAGAGCCAGGTGAGCGGGTGGAAAGCGCTGTGGTCCGCGATCGGCGTCGAGTCGATCGGGCAGAAGCGCTACCGCGACGACTGCGCGACGGCGCAGGTCGAGGTTCCCTGGTACCGCCGGCGCTGGCTCGTCCACTCGCTCACCATGTGGGGCTTCCTCGGCCTCTTGATCGCCACCGTCGTCGACTACGGCCTGAGCCTGATCGGCGTCAAGATGCCCGGCACCTGGGTGCCGATCTGGTACCCGACGCGCCTGCTCGGCACGCTCGCCGGTCTCGCGATGCTCTACGGCGTCACGATGTTCTTCGTGGACCGCTTCACAAAGGCGAACCAGTCGGCGAAGAACTCCGCGCCCGCGGACTGGATGCTCCTCGTCCTGCTCTGGATCGTCGGGTTCACCGGCTTCCTGATCGAGATCTCGCTCTACCTGGCGCACCCGCCGGCCTGGGGCTACTGGATCTTCCTCTTCCACGTCTCCGTCGCGATGGAGCTCATCCTCCTCGCGCCCTTCATGAAGTTCGCGCACGCCATCTACCGCCCGGTCGCGCTCTACTACCTCGCGCGAGCCGGCAACGGGGCGAGCGGGGACTGATCCCGGCAAGAGCGCGGGGCTGCGGGCTTGGCCCGTGGCCCCGCGCTCGCGTTGTGCGGGCGGCCGCTTGAAACCCCGGCGCCGCCCGCACTGTCTACAGGACGGCATCACCAGGCGCGCGGCTTCGCCCGGCGCGGGTGCGTCGCGCAGCGCGAGGAACGGAGGGACCCGAATGGCCAGGATGGTCGTCGGCATCGCGAGCGGCAGCGTGGAGAAGCTGATCGTTGCGAGCACCGTGATCGGCGGCGCCGTCGCACTCGACATGCAGGTGGACGTGTACCTTCTGCTCGGCGGAGCCCACGCCTTCCGCAAGGACGTCGCCGGCACGGACGCGGCGGTCTACGACTACCCGCAGCTCCGGGACGAGATGGAGGACGGAATGCGCCGCAACGCGATTCCGGATCCGTTCGCGCTCCTGCGCAAGCTGCGGGCGGACGGGGAGGTGCGCATCCACGTCTGCGCCACGGCGGGCAAGATCTGGGGCGCACCGGAACTTGCGGATTTCGTCGACCTGGTGGACGACATCGTCGGCATCGGCGAGTACATCATCGGGTGCGGCGAGGCGGAGGTCGTGCAGGTTCTCTGAGAATCTGCGGGCGTGGGCGTGCCGGTGCGGGCGCCCACGCCTTTTTGCTTGACATATGTCCATAACTACAGCTACAGTGGGCGTGTAGTAATGAACGTATGACCACAAAGGGAAGGGACCCGCAACGCGCATCGCAGTGTTGAGCGGCAAGGGCGGGACGGGCAAGACCACGGTCGCGACGAATCTCGCGTGGACACTCGGGAGTCTCGGCGCGACGCGCTACGTCGACTACGACGTCGAGGAGCCGGACGGCGCCATCTTCCTGCACCCTACGGTGGATCAGGACGTCGCGGCCACCTCGCGCTACCCCGTCGTCGGCGAGAACTGCGTGCCCTGCGGCCGCTGCAGCGCGGCCTGCAGCTACCACGCGCTGGCCGAGGTGGGCGGCCAGCTGCTGACCTTTCCGGAGCTTTGCCACGGCTGCGGCGCCTGTGCGCTCGCCTGCCCGCGCGGGGCCATCGCCGAGGCGGAGCGGACCATCGGGCACGTCCGCTCCGGGCCGATCGCGGACGGGCTGGACTGGTACGAAGGCGTGCTGAACGAGGGCGAAAGCCTGGCCAGCACGGTGGTGCGGCGCCTGCGCCGCCTGGCGGAGGCGGCGCCGCCCCAGGGGGACGAGGCGGCCATGCTGGTCGCCGACTGCCCGCCGGGCAGCTCCTGCGAGGTGATCCACGCGGCGGAAGGGAGCGACCTTGCGCTGCTCGTCGCGGAGCCGACGCGCTTCGGCCTGCACGACCTCGGCATCGCGGTGCGGCTGATGCGAGCGCTCGAACTGCCCATGGCGGTCTTCGTGAACAAGGATGACGGATCGGGGCTCGTGGACCGCTACGCCGCCACAGAGGGCATCCCGGTGATCGGCCGCCTCCCCTTCGACCTCGCGGTCGCCCGCGCGGTCGCGCGGGGCGAGCTGATCGCGGGCAGGGAGCCGTGGGCCGCGGTCTTCACGGCGCTGGCCGAGGCCGTGCTGCGCCTGACCCGGCGGGGGGAGGCGGCGTCATGAAGCAGCTGGCGGTGGTCTCCGGCAAGGGAGGCACGGGCAAGACGACCGTGGCCGCTGCCCTCGGGCGGCTCTCCGGCGGGGCGGTCATGGCGGACTGCGACGTCGAGGCGCCGAACCTTCACCTCGTCCTGCCGCACACCCCCCTGGCGGAGGAGGCGTTCTTCGGCAACCGCGTGGCCAGCATCGACCGCGCGGCGTGCCTCGGCTGCTCGAGCTGCGAGGATGCCTGCCGCTTCGGCGCCCTGCGCCACAAGGGCCGCATCGTCTGGGTGGACGAGCGGACGTGCGAGGGCTGCGGCGCCTGCACCTACGCCTGCCCGCACGACGCGATCGCCATGGAGCCGCGGCGCACGGGCACGGTGCTGCTGGCGCGGGCCGAGGGCGGAGCCTTCGCGCACGCCGCGCTCGACATCGCGGCGGACGGTTCGGGCAAGCTCGTCACCGAGGTGCGGCGGAGCGCCGCCGTGCAGGCGCGCCAGGACGGCCAGGGCCTCGTGATCATCGACGGGGCACCCGGCACAGGCTGCGCCGTGATCGCGACGATCACGGGGTCGGACCTGATCCTCGCCGTGACCGAGCCGACGCGCTCAGGCTGGCACGACCTCGAACGGCTCCTCGATGTCGCCGGCCACTTCGGCATCCCCGCCCTGGTGGTGGTGAACCGCTGGGACATCGAACCGGACCTGACGCGCGGCATCGAGGCGGCGAGCCGCGGGCGCGGGGCGGAGATCGCCGGGCGCATCCCCTTCGACCCGGCCGTCGGGCGGGCCATGGCGGAGGGCCTGCCGGTGACCGCCTTGGGCGGGCAGGCCGCCGCGGCCATCGAGGAGATCTGGGAGCGGCTGCGGGCCCGCCTCGAGCAACTGCCCGGGGACGGCCGGCGCCCGCTCACGCTGCGCAGGGAGGGAGGCTGAGCCATGCCGCGACCGACCAAGTGCCGCTGGGTCGGCCTGGACCCCGGCGTGACCTACTTCAAGCCGCAGGGGGTGCCGCTGCGGCTTCTGGACGAGGTGACGCTGACGGTGGAGGAACTCGAGGCGGTGCGTCTCAAGGACGTCGATCTCCTCGACCAGGCGGTGTGCGCGGAGCGCATGCGCATCTCCCGGCCGACCTTCCACCGCCTGCTGCGCTCGGCGCGCGGCAAGATCGCGCGCGCCTTGACGGAGGGCAAGGCCATCCGCATCGCCGGCGGGCACCACCGGCACTACGACGCGACCGCGGAGCGCCTGCGGGACAGCTCCGCCCAGGGCGGCAACAAGGCGAGGGAGACGATGAACGTGCGCATCGCGGTGTCGGCCTCCGGTCCCGATCTCGACAGTCCCATCGACGAGCGCTTCGGCTGGTGCCCGTACTTCATCGTCTGCGAGGGCGACCGGCCGGAGGCCACCGCCCGGGCCGAGGCGAACCCGGCCGCCGGCGGTTCGGGCGGCGCCGGCATCGCGGCCGCGGCCTTCGTCGGCACGCTGGGCGCGCAGGTGGTGCTCACGGGCAGCCTCGGCCCGAACGCGGCCAGGGCCGCGGCCGCCGCAGGCATCCAGGCTTTCGCCGTGCCTGGCGGCATCAGCGTGCGCGAGGCGCTCGCGCGCTGGGCGGCCGGGGATCTCGCAGGCATCTGACCCGGGGGCCGATGTACGGACGAGGAGGACATGGACGATGAAGATCGCTGTTCCCAGCCAGAGGGTGGGCACCGAGCTCAGCCAGCACTTCGGGCACTGCGAGTCCTTTACGATCTACCAGGACGAGGGTTCGGGGCTCCGCCGCACGGAGGTCGTGCCGAACCCCGGCCACCGGCCGGGGTACCTGCCGCTGTTCCTCAAGGAGATCGGCTGCGACGTGGTCGTGGCCGGCGGCATGGGGGAGGCGGCCATCCGCATCTTCCAGGAGCAGGGCATCGAGGTGGTCCTGGGCGCGTCCGGCTCCGCCGACGAGGCGGCGCAGGCCTACGCGCGGGGCGAGCTCACCTCGACCGGCGAAGCCTGCCACGGTCACGACGAGGACGGCCACCACCAGCACTAGCAGCAGCCACAAAGCAAAGGCCGCGGGAGACTCCTCTGCCGAGGGGCCGCCCGCGGCCTCCTGTGCAGGAGTGGGCAGGCGGGGCGAGCAGGACCTGGCAGGCTGAGGCGACTTCGGTGCGGTGGAGGCGAGGCTGTGGCGGACGTGGTGGGCGCGGACTGGGAGCCGTCGCCCTGGGAGATCGCCCTGCTGACCGAGGCGATCTTCCTGCGCGGCGCACAGGCGGCGCCCTGCGACATCCTCTTCGTCTTCGGCGGCACAGACCCCGGCCACGTCCAGGCGACGCTCGCCGCGTACCACCGAGGGTTGGCGCCGCAGGTCGTGATCACGGGCGGAGTGAAGCCGGGCGCGCCGCGCCACCCCGCGTGGCCGGGCGGCATGGCGCCCGAGGCGCGCGCCATCCGTGCGCAGCTGATCGCGGGCGGCGTGCCGCGATCGCGCATCCGCTGGGAGGAGCGCTCGCGCAACTCGCTCGAGAACGTGCGCGCGGCGCAGGAGCTCTGGGCGATCGGCCGGGCCGGCAGCATCCTCTTCGTGGGCAAGAGTTTCGCGGCGGGCCGGCAGCGCGCGACCCTGCGGGGTGTGCTCGGGGCCGGCCCGGCGCTTCTGCCCTGGAGCTTCGACGCGACCGGCGACGGGGTGACGGTCCGGGCCGGGACGTGGTCCGGGACCGCCGTCGGCCGGGCGCGGGTCCTGGGCGAGTACCTGCGCTGGCGCGCCTACGGCCGGCGGGGCGACATCGCCGATGACGCTCCGCGCATCGCATCCTTCGACGGGGCGGTGGCGGCCTTCAGCGCGCGGCTCGGGTAGGGGGGCGGGTCAGGGCGCGGGTCAGATGTCGGCGACCAGGAGGCCTTGGCGGCCCAGAGGCAGCTCCGCCAGGAGACGCCCGTCGGGCCCTGCGAGCGTGGCGCCGCCGAAGCAGTCCTCGTCGAGGTAGTTGACCAGCAGGGTCGTCGCGCCGACGCGCGCCGCGCGCGCGAGGTAGGCCGGCCGTTCGTCGCGCCGCCAGCGGTGCTGCTCGCGCCCGCCCTCCGGGAAGGAGCGCGCGAAGGGAACGAGGAGGAGATCCGGTCCAAGGGCCCGCAGACGGTCGACGAGGGAGTCGTCGAAGAGGTCGCCGCAGATCAGGAAGGCCGTGCGGCCGAACGCCGTTTCCTGTACCGCGAGGCGGCGCCCCGGGGCGTAGACCCGCGGATCCGCGCCGGGACCATGCCAGCCGGGAGTGATGCGGCGGTAGTGGAGCGCGGTCCGGCCGCCGCGGTCGAGGAGCAGCGCCGCGTCATAGAGCCTGCGGCGTGACCGCTCGAGGAAACCGAACGCGGTGTGGAGGCCGAGGCGCTCCGCCTCGCGCCGCAGCTGCGCCACGGGCGCGCCCCGGGTCGTCGTGCCGAGCGGCAGGTCGTGGGCGGGATCGTCATCGTTCGCGAGGCCGGTGAACGCGGCCTCCGCGAACAGGACGAGGTCGGCGCGCGCACGCGCCGCCGCCCCCATGGCGCGCAGCATCTGCTGGAGGTTCTCCGCCGGGTCGCCGCCGATGGACAGGACGGCCAGGGCCACGCGCACCGGGATCCCCCCTCCGCGGCCGGTCGCTGCGTCGGCCGCGCCGGCGCGAAGATTCATCTGGGAGAGCATACCACGAGAGCGGTCGGGCGGCGCACCGTCCGCGGCCGTTCGGCCGATGCACCGCGCGCCAGATTCCGGTAGTCTGGCCGGTAGATGGGGGGGAGGAGGCGGGGCCGTGCAGGGCTCCTCCCTGCGCCTGATCGCCGGACGCACCATCTCGCAGCTCGGAGACGGGATCTACGAGATCGCTCTGCTCTGGGTCGTGACGCACCTGCTGAAGGCGCCCTGGTCGGTGGCGGCCGTGGTCGCCGTCGGCAACCTCGTGTCGACGGCCGTCGTCCCCCTGGGCGGCCACGTGGCGGACCGCCGCATGGGGCAGCGCAAGGCCATCGCCGTGCTGGCGGACCTCGGCCTGATGCTGCTCTTCGCGCTTGCGGCGATCCTCTGGCCGGCTCTGCACGGCAGCGCCGCCTACCTTGCGCTGCTCGCCGTGACGGCCCTGACGTCCGTGTTCGTCAGTTTCCTCTTCCCGTCGATCGGCGCGCTCTTCGCCGCGCTCCTGACCGATGGGGGCCGCCAGTCCGCGAACAGCCTCTACCAGACCGCGACCTCTGCAGCGAACCTTGGCGGCCTCCTGCTGGGCGGCGTACTCGTGGCCCTGCTGCCCTTCCAGGCGATCCTCTGGCTGGATGCGGCGAGCTTCGGCCTGGGCTGGCTCCTCACCCTCTCCGTGGCGGCGCCGGCGCCGGCCGGGGCGGGCGAGGGAGTGGACAGCGGCCGGGGCGGCTGGCGGTCCGTGCTGCGCAGCCCCGAGGTCCGGGCCCTCGTCGGCGCGAATGTCGCCCTGAACGGCGCCCTGATCATCGTGATGAGCCTTCTGCCGTACTTCGTCGTGCACAGCCTGCGGCAGGGTGCGGCCGTCCTGGGCGTCACCCAGGCGGCGCTGTCGGCCGGCGTCATCGTCGGCAGCGCCGGCAGCCGGTTCGTGCGCGGGACCCCGTCCCGGCAGTTCGGCTTCGGGTTCGGCGCGCTCGCGCTCGCGGTGCTCGCCGTCGCGGCGCTGCCCGCGATCGTGGTGACCGACGCCGGACTCTTCGTCGCGGCCATCGCGGCGAGCGTGCTCTCGGTGACGCTCATGACGCGCAGCCAGGAGGTGGTGGCGCCGGAGCAGTACGGCAAGTTCCTCGCCGCGTCGAGCGTCGTCACGACCGTGGCCCAGCCCTCGCTGGCCGCTCTCGGCGGCGCCGTCGCCACCTTCGTCGGCGTGCGGTGGGTCTTTGCCGGCGGTGCCGCGCTCACGGCCGCCCTCGGCGGCGCGGCGGCGCGCGGCCTCGGGTCCCGCGCGTCCTCCGGGCCCGCTGCGGCGCCGCCCGGCTGAGCCGGTTCCGCCCTGGCGAGGAAGGCGGCATAATGGCCTTGCACGGAGAGGGAGGCGACGCGGTGCGGCCAGCGCTGTTGGTGATCGATGCCCAGGAGGAGTACTTCGCGCCGGTCGGTCAGTGGGTCGTGACGGGCGGCGAGGAGGCCATGGCGAGGATCGGCGAGCTGCTCGCGGCGTTCCGCGCGGCGGGAGCGCCCATCTTCCACATCTGGCACGAGGCCCTGGACCCGAACTCCGGCGTCTTCCGCAAGGGATCCGAGGGTGTGCGCTTGCACAAGGGCGCCGAGCCCCGGGAGGGCGAGGAGCTCATCCGCAAGCACTTCCCGGGGGCCTTCACGGGCACCCCGCTCGAGGCGTACCTGCGCCGCGCCGGTGCGGATGCCGTCGTCGTCACGGGATTTCAGACCCAGCACTGCTGCGACGCGACGACGCGCCAGGCGCGCGAGCGCGGTCTGGACGTGCTCTTCACCGCGGACGCGACGGCCACCCGGGACCTGCTCCTGCGCGGGGAGGTCGTGCCGGCGGCGGCGATCCAGCGGGCAACGCTCGCGGCCATGACGGGCTTCGCCGAGGTGGTGACGGCGGCGGAGGTCGGGCGGGCGCTGCGGGGCTGAGCGCGCGGGAAAGCGGCGCGGCCGTGCGGTCGCGCCGCTTTCCTCTGCCGCCGCTAGGCTTCCTGCCGCGCGAGCTGCTCGCCCAGGGACCGCACGAAGGCGGGCCGGGCGAGGACGACCACGACGCCCGCGAGGATCCAGACGAGGACGAGGTAGGGGAAGAGGTCGTAGGGGGCGGCGGGCACGGGGTAGACGTTGGACCAGAGCGTGTAGCCGAGCAGCAGGACGGCGAGCGCCGGGATGGCGAACTGGACGCCCCGCCAGCGGCGGAGGCGGCCGAAGAGGCGCATCGCCGCGATCTGCGTCGCGAGGTAGACGAGCAGGAGG
>Ga0187812_1000289_pt1 | contig 18336 bp, 8 predicted proteins | sample NC_S_2_FD_130582 | JGI IMG/M metagenome (GOLD analysis project Ga0187812, IMG submission 130582) | Wetland sediment microbial communities from Neuse River Estuary, North Carolina, USA - ASW-S_2 | ecosystem: Environmental > Aquatic > Freshwater > Wetlands > Sediment | place: USA: North Carolina...
CGATATGGATGTTAAGCTATCGACATATTCAATAAATAATAAAACTTATGTTGTTGTAACACTAAGGGATATAACAGAACGGAAACAAGCTGAGGAAAAACTTCATGAACAGATAAAGAATTTTCGTTTGTTATTTGAAAACTCGCCTATCGGGATTTTGTCCGCTGCACCGGATGGAACTATAATAGACTCTAATAATTCGTTATTAAACATACTTGGCTCTCCTTCTCTGGAAGCCACCAAGCAGATAAATATTATAAGATTTCCTCCGCTAATAAAAAGCGGTTACGCGGATAATTTCAAAAAGTGCGTACAAGAAAACACCATTGTATTTTTTGAATTCGCTTACACATCAATATGGGGCAAAGAATTATTCTTCGCAAGCTATTTAGTGCCGCTAACGAATGACGAAGGAGTTGTGGAGAAAGTATATAATTTTATGGTTGATATTACGGAGCGCAAGCGTAGCGAAGAAGAGATAATTAAACACGAAAAGAATTTCCGATTATTATTTGAAAGCTCGCCTTTAGGAATATATATAGCAGCGCCGGACGGTACTATTATCGACGGTAACAGCGCACTATTGAAAATATTAGGCTCTCCGTCGATTGAAGCGACAAAGCAGATAAATGTATTAACTTTTCCTCCACTAGTACAAAACGGTTATGCAGCTAATTTCAAAAAGTGTATTAATGAGAATACGGTAATATTTGTTGAGCTATTTTATAAAACAAAGTGGGATAAAGAATTATTCCTTTCAAGCTACCTTGTACCGCTGGCGAATGATAAAGGTGAAGTAGAAAAAGTTTATACTTTAATGTCTGATATAACCAAGCGGAAAAAAGCCGAGCTCGCGCAAAGAGACAGCGAAGAAAAATTGAGAGCAATAATAAATACATCGCCCGATGCGGTTGGTTTATTTGACGCTAATGCCAATGTGCTAATGATGAATCCCGCCGCAGCAAAAATATTCGGATATAATTCGCCCGAAGAAATGATAGGAAAAAATGCAACTGAATTCTTTATGCCGGAGGATAAGAGCGGTGCGCTGGAGCTTATCGGACAAATCTTAAAAACAGGATTGGTGAAGAATTCAGAGTTCAAGCTATTAAGAAAAAACGGTACATGGTTTTATTCGGAATTTAATACATCCGCTCTGTATGATATAGAAGGAAAACCGGCAGGCATAGTAGCAATAACACGCGATATAACCGAACGCAAACTTGCCGAAGAAGAATTAGTAAGGCACAGTAAAGAAATCAACAGCCTTTATGAATCGTCAATTGACCTGGCTGTGCTGCCCGAGAACTTGGATAATCTTTTAAATTCAATTATTAATAAAGCTATCCTACTCTTGAACAGAAAAGACGGAGGGCTGTACTTATTTGATAAAGAAAGAGGCGACTTATACGTTGCGGCTGCTACTAATACGCTCAAACCGATCGGGACACGCGTGAAAATCGGGGAAGGCATGGCGGGCAGAGTTGCGGAAACACGTAAACCATTAATTGTTGATGATTACAGCAAATGGCAATACCGTTTGCCCATCTACAATGGATCAAGTTTGGCTTCGGTGATTGAGGTGCCTATAATTTACCGTAATGAATTCTTAGGAGTGCTGGTAGTTGAAGAGTACGGTATTGCGGCGCAGAAATTTAGTGAAGATGATTTAAGACTGCTAACAATATATGCCATACAAGTAGCGGGCGCAATCTACAGCGCACAGGAATATTATCATGTCCGTAAAATAATGGAAGAGCTTGATAACTACTTTACTAATGCCCTTGATCTTTTCTGCATTGCAAGCATTGACGGTAAGTTTATTAAACTGAATAGGGAATGGGAAAATATTCTTGGATATAATATACCGGATTTAATAGGGAAAAATATTATCGATTATATTCATTCCGACGATAAACAAATTACGCTTCAGGTTATTTCAGATCTTGCTCAAGGAAAATCAATATATAATTTTATCAACCGTTACGTTACGAAAGCGCAGTCAATCAGAATAATTGAATGGCGGGCTAAAGCGACGGGTAATTTAATTTACGCGGCGGCGCGGGATATTACCGAACGTACTCAAGCGGAAGAAGCCCTGCGGCAGAGCGAAGAAAAATTTTATAAAGCATTCAACAACTCGCCTTTGACATTAAGCCTGACTGATATAGAAACAGGAATGATAATAGAGGTAAATGAAAAGGCGTGCAATTTATCAGGGTTTAGCAGAGAAGAATTAATCGGGAATACCGTCACAGAAATAGGATGGATTAAAATAGAAGATAGAAAAAAGGTGCAAGCTATTCTTCAAAAAGAAGGAGCTGTTAAAGATATAGAATTGAATCTTTGTGCAAAGAATGGAAATGAGGTAACGGTTTCTTACTCATGTACTATTATAGAAATTGATGGGAAAAAAGTGTTGCTGTCTATTTCCGAAGATCTTACAGAACGAAAGAAGGCACAAACCGAGTTGAAAGAAAGTGAAGAAAGGCTGAGAACATTAATCAATTCAACACCGGACATTATTTGCTTTAAAGATAAATACGGGCGCTGGCTGATTACTAATGAATCTTATCTCGAATTGTTTAACTTAAAGGACATCAGCTATTATGGAAAAACCGATGCAGAACTTGCGGAACTTACCGCTCCGGTATTTAAGAAAGCATTTATAGCCAGCGTAGAAAACGACATAAGCACATGGAACTCGAAATCAATTACAAAATCAGAAATGTATATTTCCGGGCTTAACGATGAAATAAAAATATATGACGTAATAAAAGTCCCGATATTTGAGCCTAACGGAGATAGAAAAGGTTTAGTTGTTCTTGGGCGTGATATAACTATTCAAAAGAAGAATGAAGATCAATTAAAAAAACTCAACGAAGAACTACAGATATCGAGAAGCATTGTAGAAGAAAACCTTTACCAAAAAAATCTGCTTGTAGAAGACCTTACTGAAGTAAAAGAAAAGCTGGAAAAATTAAATTCCGAAAAGGATAAATTCTTTTCCATTATAGCGCATGATATGAAAAGTCCATTCCAGGGCTTTATAGGATTGACCGAATTAATATCAAATGACATAAATAATTTTAACATGACCGAGCTTTCCGAGTTGAACAAAGACATGCACGATAATGCAAAAAACCTGTACAAGCTTCTGGAGAACTTGCTGCTGTGGGCACGAACGCAGCAGGGAGTAGTAAGCTTTAATCCAAAAAAAATAAATTTATTTGAGATCATATCGCAAAATATAAGTCTGATAGTTAAAAGAGGAGAGCAAAAAAATATTAATATTATTTCGGAAGTTGCTGCCGACCAAATGGTATCGGCGGATGAAGAAATGCTGAATATTATTTTACGAAATTTATTATCCAACGCATTAAAGTTCACTAAGAAAGGTGGAAGGGTAATAGTAAGCTCAAAGGAAATAGAAAATCACATGGTGGAAATTTCTGTAGCAGATACAGGCATCGGGATGAATGAAAACTTATCAAGAAACGCTTTTAATATTAATGAAAAAGTCGGGCGTGAAGGAACAGAAGGCGAAAAAAGTACCGGACTTGGTTTACTGCTTTGCAAAGAATTCGTAGAAAAGCATGGCGGGAAGATCTGGGTAGAAAGTGAAGAAAATATCGGGAGCAAATTTTATTTTACTATGCCCGGTAATGAAGTAATATATTAATATAAAAATATTTGTAGTAATTGATTAATTTATTTCATAATTTTCTATCATGTTTGCAAGGGTATAGTGTAAAAATAAGTTATGAAGAGTAAGGGTAAGACTAAAAGATGAATATGAGCCACCAAAAAATATTTTCCGATAAATTAATGTTTTCAGTATAAGGAGAGGAAGAAGCTTTTTAATAAGATCATTTCCTTTTTGCAGAAAAACAATTTAGTAAGTGCTGTGAATAAGGAAGCCAAATAATTTATTTACACAATTAAAATGAGAGGGATCGTTATGCTATACAATAAACAAGGTTTGCTTGTAGTTATATTCGTATTCATTCTATTAATAACAATTAATATAACAGCAAAGCAAAACCAGGGTGCCAAGAAAAAACCACAGAATACAACAAGCACGCTTGTCAGCTCTACCTATCTGGATATAAATAACCTGAAAGCACTTGAATCAAATATCGGATTTAGCGATTACAATTTAAATTCAAATTTAGAAGGGATGGAATTTCCTAAAGGAAGCGGTAAATCCGTAATTTACGAGACCGGATTAATATGGGGAGGATTTGTACAAGGTGACCCTCAAGTAAGAGTTGGGGGATCAGCATACATAAGCGGATTACAGCCGGGACCAATATTATCGAACGGGCAGCCGGCGCCGAATCCAACAACAGATTCAAGATGGAGAATATACAGAGTAAGACCGGATGTATATCCGGGTGGTACATCAGTTGATTTATCCAACGATGCATTAATTGAAGGTCTATCCGAGACGCAGATTAGAGCGCAGTATGAAGCAGACTGGACGGAGTGGCCCGCAGCGGGGACAACAAACGATCTTGGAGCGCCGTTTACAGATGTGAACGGAGACGGAAAGTATGAACCGAACGTCGACATACCTGGAGTGCCGGGAGCCGATCAAACAATTTATTATGTAGCAAATGATCTTAATGCTGCTAATACCGTGAGCATGTATGGCGCACAGCCATTAGGAATAGAACTACACGCGACATACTGGGCATACAAAGACGGCGGAGCGCTTGGGAATACATATTTCAAGAAATATGATTTGATAAATAAAGGTTACCAACAATATACAATAGACAGTATGTTTGTGTCGTTCTGGGCTGACCCTGACTTGGGATATGCGAATGACGACGTTGTAGGAACCGATACGACATTAAATATGATTTATACATATAACGGCGAGCCTGTTGATCCAGTTTATGCGCCGGACACGCCGCCATCAATAGGTTTTACACAATTACAGGGACCAATCGTAAATGGAATTGGTACCGATACGGCTATAATTAATGGAGAGAAGAAAGCCGGCAAAAAAAATCTCCCAATGACAGCTTCATATTTTTTTGTAAACGGAAATGCTAACTTTGGTGATCCACCGCAGGGTGAAATTGCAGGGTCAACTCAATTCTATAATTTTTTTAATGGTGAATATGGGCTTACAGGGCAGGAGTATACTTATCCAATAAATAACATTCCGACAAAATTTGTTTTTACAGGTGATCCTGTTGCGCAAACTGGCTGGATAGATGGAGTCCAATTCGCACCTGCTGATAGAAGACAGGGAATGGCGTCCGGACCTTTTACATTCGCGCCGGGAGATACACAGGAAGTTGTGTTTGCAGAAATTGCCGGAGTTGGTGTAGACTATCGTCATTCAGTTTATACTGTTAGGAAATATTGGTATGATGCTTCACTTGCTTACAATAACATGCTTTTGGGAATAAAGACGCCTTATCCGCCCTCACCGTCAGCGTCTATTGCAAATGACAGCAGCGCTGTACAAATTCAATGGCAAAATAACGCAGAAAGTTTTAATGATTCAGGATATAAATTTGAGGGATATAATGTTTACCAGTTGTCATCTTCCTCAGCCTCAAAAGAAGCATCCAAGCTAATAGCTGTTTATGATAAAGCAGACGGAATAAAAATAATAAATGGTGAACAGCTTGATCCCGCCACCGACAAAGTTACATTGCAGCAGCAGCAATTTGGTACAGACTCAGGGTTAGAGTATAAGTTTACGGCAACTAAAGACTACATAAATAATGCTCCATTTATAAAAGGAAAGAAATACTCATATACAGTTACTGCTTATTCCTTTAATCCTGACTTAAATGCAAACCCAAGTAATACGGAGAGTAATTTCGAGACGTATTCGGTAGCGTATAATTATAATTTACCCGGACCAAATTATGGAGACACTGTACAAGTAGTACATGCAGCTGGTCCATCGACAGGTGATGTGGTTGTAATAATAGTAGATCCGTCAAAGTTAACAGGACACAGTTATGCGGTATTATTTGACACAGTACAGGGCAACATAACATGGAGTTTAAAGGACTTAACACTAAGCACTACACTTTTGACCAATCAGGTAGTAAACAGTACGCTGACTATCGACGGAGTGCAGATTACAGTGACAAGTCCCAGAGGTGGAATGAAAGATTGGTCTGTACCACAAGGAACTCGAAGAGTAACGTGGGCTGGAAATAGTTTGGCAGCATCCTATGGATTTGAAGGATTTAATGGATGTATCGGCTGGGCTTCGCCTGACTATTTGTATGTTACTGGAAATGAGACTATATCAGCAAACCAGTTGTGCAATACATTGATTACTTATGCTCAGGTAACTGATACATCACTTTACAATCCTCAATTTCCACCTTTATCAGATATTAACTTTTCATTTGGGTATCGTTACTTGAGACATGCCAGCACAGCTCCTGCGGATCCAAGATTTACTGCACACATAATAAATACTTCAGGTGGAGTATATCCATTCCAGGATTTTGCACAGACAGTACCATTGTCGGCGTGGAATGTAAATGACCCTGCACATCCCCAGAGGTTAGCAGTAGGCTATCTTGAAAATAATCAAGCAGGAGCATTGGTCGATGGAAAATACTGGCCGCCTGATTACTTACAAGTAGATCAAGCTACAGCAAGAGAATTTTTATGGATATTCCAGGCTCCTTATAGCAAAACGCCAAATCCAGCATTTGAGGTTGACGCGCTAGGAAGTAATCCTTTGCCAATAATGTGGTTTATTATGTGGGAGAGAAAAGGACCTGTTCCATTCTCGCCGGATTATTCGGGCGAAGATCAATTCTTAATTACTAGTCAAGCACCGATGACTGTAGATGATAGATATACTTTCAATACCTCAATTCTAACAGATGTCAAAACAGGAAAAATTGTAACCGATTATTCGTTAGAACAGAATTATCCTAACCCGTTTAATCCGTCGACAACAATAGAATTTTCAGTACCAAGGACTGAAAGAGTGACATTGAAGATATATGATTTACTTGGAAGAGAAATTAAAACATTAGTTAATGAAGACAAGTCACAAGGCAGTTATAGAGTAGAATTTAACGCGGGCTATTTGGCAAGCGGAGTTTATTTTTATAGGATGCAGGCTGGAAACTTTGCACAGACTAAGAAATTAATTTTGCTGAAATAATTTGTAAGAGATGGAACCAAAATTTATAACATTGCCGGAACACCTGGAAGTTCAGAATGCATTGATTAAGCATGAACCAATATTTCACAGACCTGAATACGGGACAACGCGTAAGGATTTTGAAAATATGACTGAATCAACATTCTGGGAAGTGGGTGCTTCCGGCAGCCGTTATAGCCGGGACTATATTCTGGATGTTTTGGAGAAGCGCTATGCTTCGCCACATGAAGATAACTGGGAAACAAAAGATTTTTACTGCATGGAAATTGCAAAAGACAATTATCTTTTGACCTACACGCTTGTACAAGGAAAAAGAATAACAAGGCGGGCGACAATTTGGAGGCGGCATGGAAACGATTGGAAAATTGTTTACCACCAGGGGACAATTGTCTCTGAAGGTTTATGATTACTTAATTTATCCGACGCTGTAAATAAAAAATAATAGTGGGAAATGCAGCTGTAAAAATTTTCCATCGAATGTCTAAATGAACTTAACAAAATAATTATGACTGCCGGCAGAAGGTATATCCATCCATATAAAGAACTCAGCATGTTTTGAATTTTCCAGAAATATATCTTAAATAGATAAGAATTAGGTTATCAAGGCTATTGTACTTTCTTTTTTTTTAATTATCTTTAAAAAAAAGTTTGTCTATCTTTTACGAACTGAAAAAATTATAGTAGCAAATAATTTGTTGAAGTATTAAAATAGTTTTATCACATCTTTAGCGGGGACATTTTTATTGGTTATCCAATTATTTAAGAAGCTTAGTTCTTTATTTATTGAATGAGAGATTTTTTCAAGACATAAATTTTATAAATATTAACAATTAAATATTAATACCTGAATCATAAAGCTGACTAACTTTAGCAACATGAAGCAATTGTTTACTCTTTTTCTTTTTATTATTATTTGTACAATACAAAATAATCCCGCACAGCTATCTTCACTTGAAAAATCTGGTACTCAGGACATTTCTAAATATTCCAAAAGATTATTAAAGGTTTTTACACCGGATGAAGGTCTGCCGCAAAGCTCGATTATGTCGATGGCTATAGATCGTCAAGGATACTTGTGGATAGGGACGCAAGATGGCGCCGCTTATTATGACGGACGAAAGTGGACTACCGTAAATCTCCCAAACCGGACGGTTTCAAATTATGTTCAAACAATTTTTATAGCAAGCGACAGTGCGATATGGTTTAGCGCAGACAGAGGGCAGGTACATAGATATAAATCCGGACAGTGGAAATCCTATGGTACGTTGGATGGTTTACCAAGCAACATTGTAAATAATATTCAAGAAACAAAGAATAAAAATTCTAATTCGCATACTTATTGGTTCGGTACAAGCTTGGGTCTATCTAAATTCTCTAACGGCAAATGGACTACATATACTACCAAAAACAGTTCCATAATTTCGGATTATATTTATGATATATTTAAAGCTTCGGATGATAAATTGTTGATTGCTACAAATAGCGGAGTGTCTATTTATAACAATGGCTTCTTCCAGAATTTTGAGCTGCCCAGAGAATTAAAAGGCAACAGCATAACCAGAATTATCGAGGGGAATAACGGTGCAATGTGGTTTGCAGGCAACGGAGTTGTCGGACGTTATTTAAACATGAAATGGAAAGTATTTCATGTACCAAACAAAGGAAAGGACAGCAGAATATTAGCATTACATGAAAGCAGCAACGGAGACGTATGGTTAGGCTCAGCTGATGGCATTATGCGCATTTCGCATACAACAGATAGTTTAGAAAGTTTTTTTGCAGGAACTGATTTTGAAAATCAAATGGGCGGAATTTTCGGTATTCAAGAAACTAAAGGAGGGGAAATTTGGTTCGGATCACTTTTGGGGTTATACAGGTATATCCCGGGTAAATGGAAAACCATCAATGGGGAATCAGGTTTAGTAAACACTCCAATTACTTACATATGTGAAACATCGAAAGGTGATTACTTTTTTGGCACTCCAAGAGGGCTTTTCCAATATCATAACGGGAACTGGAAAATATTTGATGATAAAACAGGTCTTTCAAACAATTTTATCAAATCTATTGTTGAAGCCAAGGACGGAACAATTTGGGTCGGGACTCTCGGAGGCGGCGTTGACCATTTAGTAAATGGCAGATGGCATGTGTATGGAACTAATGACGGATTAGCTAATAATTTGGTTTATTCTGTGCTTCAATCAAGCGACGGTGCGCTTTGGTTTTCTACTGCGAGAGGGGTATCAAAATTTTTCAAAGGGCGCTGGACAACACTAACTACAGCCGACGGATTAGCCGGTGACCAGGTTATGTCGTTATTCCAATCATCTGATGGAGCAATGTGGTTTGGTACCCGTTCAGGGCTTAGCCGTTTGTTTGAAGGTCATTTTGAAAATTATAATTCTTCAAATGGTCTTTGCGGAAATGTTGTTCAAAGCATTAACAGCACCTCTGACGGTTCAATATGGTTTGGTACAACAAGCAGCGGAGTTTCGAAATATAATCCTAAAAATAAAACATGGGAAACGTACAACGACACAACAAAACCGCAGGTAGCTAACAATGTAATTTCGCAAGTTGTAGAAGATAGATATGGTCAATTGTATATTTTAACTAATAGAGGAGTAACCCGTTTCTCACGCGACGTATGGGAGCAGCATGGGCTGAGAAAGCACAATAATTTTCAAAAGATAACTTCAGTAGAAAATTTCTCAGTCGCAGACGGTCTTCCTGGAAATGAAGGAATGGTAAGAGCCGCAATCGTTGATTCAAAAGGAAGAATCTGGATCGGTACAACAAAGGGCATAGCTTATTTTAATCCTGCATTAGAAATAATAGATACTTTAAGAAAAAATATTTTGATAGAAAAAATCTCCGTTCAAAAATTGCCTAAAGATAGTTTAGTAGAGAACGGCATTTCACTTAATTATTATGAAAACAATATTTCATTTGAATATGCGCTTTTATCTTACTTTAAAGAAGCACAGATACTTTATAGGACTGAACTAGAACCATACGAAACAACACCAAATGGGTGGTCGAGCAATTTCAGAAAAGAATATACAAATCTTCAGAACGGCACCTATACATTCCGGGTGTGGGGGAAAGATTATACTGGAAACATAAGCGGTCCGGCTGAATTTACCTTCGTAATAAAACCTCCTTTCTGGAAAGAATGGTGGTTTATCATGTTCCTGGTAATGATATTTATTGGAATGGCTTATTATAGCATTAGACTTATTATTAGGCAAAAATTAAAAAAACATTTGGCGTTATTAGAGCGGCAAAAACTAATTGAGAAAGAAAGATCAAGAATTTCCCAGGATATGCATGACACGGTAGGGTCAAGCTTAACAAGGATAGCAATATTGAGCGATAGAGTAAGCAGACAAGTTCAGAGCAAGACATTAACAGATGATGGAAATTTAAAAGTACAAAATTGGACGGATGTTATAGGGACTACGGCAAGAGAAGTCATTGATACCATGAACGAAATAATTTGGTCGCTTAGCCCAAAACAGGATAATCTTGAAAGTCTTATAAACTATTCGAGGCATTTCATTAATTCAATGTTCGAGTCTACTGAAATTAAATATAAACTAGATATACCCGAATCAATCCCAGCATTCGTATTAAGCCCTGACTTTAGGCGTAACACATTTCTTATAATTAAAGAAGTCATTAACAATATAATAAAGCATTCAAGTGCGTCAAACGTACTCCTATCACTTTCGTTAACAAAGGATAAGTTAAATTTCGAAGCTATAGATGACGGAGTTGGTATAAAAAAGCCTGATGAAACAATCTTTAATAAAATTGGGTTCGGGTTAAAAAATATGAATGAAAGGGCAGAATCAATCGGAGCAGAACTAACTATTGATTCGGCACCAAAAAAGGGGACAACAGTAAAAGTAAGCGTTCCATTACATGCATTTTAACCCATTTGGGGTATTGTCAATGAATGGAATTAGTTTATTTTCACAATTAAACTTATAAGGAATATAATTGGAAATAGTACATGTTGTAATAGTAGAAGACGATGACCTTATCCGCGACGGTATAGCGAATATTTTGGATGATCAGAATGGGTATAAATGCTACGGCTCATTTTCAAGCGGTGAGGCTATGCTTGAAAAAATAGGTTCGATTAATCCCAGAATTATATTAATGGATATTGGGCTTCCCGGTATTGATGGTATAGAATGCTTAAGGCAGGCAAAACAAAATATGCCTGAAGTGCTTGTAGTAATGTTAACTATTTTTGAAGATGATGAAAGAGTGTTTGATTCGATAATGGCTGGTGCGGATGGCTATTTATTAAAGAAAGATCCTGCTCCTAAAATTATAGACGCACTAAACGATGTAATAAACGGCGGAGCGCCTATGAGCAATCAAATAGCAAAGCGTGTTCTTGATAAATTCAGAATAAATCCGAGTGAAGATGAAACACAGATACTATCCAAGCGGGAAAAAGAAATACTTGACCAGCTTGCAAAAGGCTTTACTCATAAACAAATAGCCGAGAATTTATTTATCAGCCCGGAAACAGTAAGAGGGCACTTAAAAAATATATATCAGAAACTGCATGTTCATTCGAAGACTGAGGCAGTAAGCAAGATTTTCCATTTTAAAAAACTTCATTGAATAAAATTTTCTCTCCTAAGATTATACTTATCATCGGCATATAAGCGGAAATAAATAATTAAAAACACCTCATTTGCGGCATTGTAGAATCTCAATTCTAAAATTAAGTTTATCTCAATAAAAAAAATCTCTGCCTGATAGGATATGAAACAATTTGTTTGAGATGATAACTATTTTATTAAAAGTAATGTTCTCCTAAATCAATCAACCCAAATAACCGGGCAGGCTAAAAAGCCTGCCATGGTTTTAATTATACAATGAAAGGCAAAAATGAACACTAAAAAAATTCTTTTGTTCTTATTTTTCTCTGCAATGTTGTCGAGTGTAATAATAAAAGCACAAAACAAAGCGGCAATAAAGCCAATAATTGAAACGGCGAGAAAGAGCTATCCGATAGATGGAACGCCTTTATTAAGTAAACAGTACGAAAATGTTGCAGCGTATCTTAAGCTAAATCCCGATGCGCTTAAAAGAAAGACGATGCAAAAAACTTCATGGTCATTTGCAGTGGGCTCAACAAAAACATGGTGGTCAATTGATATGACAACCGGACTATATTATCAGGTGCAATCAACTTGCAGGGCAGTTAACAATTATTCCTATGTATTTGTTGAGAATTCTGATTGGGGAATGACGGTAAACCAGGCGGCGGTTGATTCTGTTTCAAAAGCTTTTGACAGCAGTACCCCGGCTGATCCCACTAAGGGAATATATCAAACAGATGTTGATGATTTTGGAACTCCTCCCGATGTTGACGGCGATCCCAAAATCATAATTTTAATTTTAGATATAAAAGATGGTTTTTCAGGCAGCGGCGGTTACATAGCAGGATATTTTAACCCTGCTAATGAAGTCAACCAGCCATCCAGCAACAAGGCAGAAATTTATTATGTTGACTGCAATCCTACCGACCTTACTACCCAGGCAGGCATTACTTTGGCTATGGGAACAACCGCGCATGAATTCCAGCATATGATTAATTGGAATTACCATCAAACAAACCCTGAACTCACTTTTATTAACGAGGGTTTATCACAACAGGCAACCGACAATTGCGGATACCCTTTGGACTTTGATTCATATTCAAATGATGAAAATAAATTTCTTTACAGCTGGGGATCAACCAATGACGTGTTAAATGATTATTCAAGGGCTGCCCGCTATTTTGTATATTTAAAAAATCAGTTTGGAATAGGATTATCCAAAAGAATTGTTCAAGACAGCGTTGTGGGAGTAGCCGGTCTTCAGAATGCTTTAACAAATTATGGAGTAACAGAATCATTAAATCAAATATTTGTTAATTGGTGTATTGCAAATGCCGTTAATGATAAAGGTATTAATTCTTCTTTTGGCTATGATAATCCGAGCATATCAAAAGTTGGCGGTGTAAATGTTACAAATCCTTTTGCAACAGCAGATAACCAATCTGTAAATAACACGGCACTCTCTTCGTTGAATTTTACTATAGGCAATAGTTTAAAAGTATTGTTTAATTCGACATCAAACTTAAACATAAAAGCGATTGAGAGAAGTAATAACTCTGTAAAGATTGCGGACGTACCAATAGGGCAGCAGTTTACAGAACCTTTGTTCGGGAGTACTTATCAAGCAATACAATTTCTGGTAATTGATACAAGTATGACTAACACCGCTCTTTATTCCTATAAATCATCCGTTGATGTTTCCGGCGAGACAGAACTTAAATGGGATGTAAACGAGCCGATAGGGTATTATGTACTAACGACAAGTGATACTCAGTGCGTTATATTTAACGGAGTGCAGGGAGCCGTTCTTGATTCAATTAAAATCGCATTGAGAAGACCGGGATCAATAAGAGGAGGTGTCTGGCAATTTTCAGGGGATCCACTATCCATATTAGGCACTCCTTTAGCCGAGCCAATAACCGCGACTATAGCAACCGAAACACCGGTGCCTTATCCCGTGCCATTTCAAAACTGGACTTCTGTCGACTTAACGTCGTATTCTATAAAGACCGACAGCGCCTTTGTTGTTGGGTTTGTAGTGGGTAAAGTTCCTAATACACCCGGCGTTATGGTATCGTATTATCCCGGTACATCCGCATATTATAATTATACTTATCTTCAAACAACTGATAATGTTTCCTCTCCAGGCTGGTATTATTTCCAAAATCCTACGGCAGATAGTGTCGCGGTATATCTTATTAGAGCTTATGTCCATTATATAGCCACAGGTGTATCGAAAGAAATAGAACTAATGCCTTCACGGTTTAATGTTGCTCAAAATTATCCTAATCCATTTAACCCATCAACAATAATATCATACTCTATTCCAAAAGCGGATAATGTTGAAGTTGGAATATATAATATGCTTGGACAAAAGGTAGAAACACTGGTCAATAAATTTCAGCAGGCAGGTAATTACAAAATTGATTTTAAGGCGAACAATCTTCCTTCGGGAGTATATATCTATAGTGTACGTTATGGAAATATGGAACAAAGCAAAAAGATGGTATTCCTAAAATAAAATGAATTGGATTATAAAATCTAAAAGATAAAAATGTTAGAATAATATTAGCCCTGGTAAATCCAGGGCTAATTTCAGTGAGGTTAGAATATGTTAAGAAATGATACCCATGAACAAAGCAAGAGGATAGTAATTGAAGTGATTGCAGGAATTCCAGAATATTTAGTTCAGAGGAAAAAAAGGATATTGTTTTATAAATTTTGGTCAACTGTTAGGGAGAGAAATTTTCCTGTCAGCAAGAAAGTACGTTTCGAAAGTATCGAAAAAGCAAAGGCTTTTATAAAAGGTCAACATAATTAAATATGTTCAGCCCGAAATATTTAGTAATCAAAAGCAAAGCAGATTTTATTTTAGGAATAATAATTATTCTTATAACACTGCCATTTACTTTGCTTGTGTCAGTTGTCTTAACAGTAATATTAAAATCTTGGCCTCTAATAGTGCAGGAGAGAGGGATTACAATTGAAAACAAAATATTCAAGATTTATAAATTCAAGACAATAAAACCAAATATCGGCTGCTATGGAATAATAGCCACGGAAAATATTTTATTTAAGCCTCACTTAGCGGAATATGTACCGGTGTTTTGCAAGTGGTTAAGGAAAAGCGGACTTGATGAACTTCCACAAATAATAAATGTTTTAAAAGGTGAAATGGGTTTAATTGGACCAAGACCGCTAACAATCAGCGATCTTGGTTTAATCAAAGTGAATAATGGGGAAGATTATTCAATGAGAAATAAAATAAAAACAAAACCGGGGATTACAGGTTTATGGCAGGTGTTCGGCGACCGCAGAAAAGGGATTGAAAATTTAGTCACCTTAGATTGTTATTATGAAAAAAAATTGTCCGCTGTTTTAGATTTAAAGATAGCGTTATCTACAATTAAAATAATCTTAATGGGTCAGCATTCAGACGCAATACTATTAGGAGACGATATGGAATTGGAAAATAATATATATCCGGCTGAAAAATTTAATATAAGTTAATAAAAATATATTTAGCGAATTTAGATATCAAAACACCTCATTTGCGGTATTGTAAGCACTCACACACAGCTTTAACTTTGTTCCAATAAGAAAAACATCATAAGAAGTAAAGAGTATAATTTAGCAAGGAAAAAAATGAAGAAATCGATACAACGGAAAAAATCTTTTCATCTATTCAGTCTTCACTTGTTATTCAGCGTATTAATTTGTACTGCATTTGGTAAAGCAATTTTTGCTCAAACATTAATAGATAATTTGCCGGTGACTAATGCCGAAGTTTATTCAATGCTTAAAGATGGTAACACAATGTATCTTGCCGGAAATTTTAATTTTGTAGGACCAAGTACCGGCAGAACAGTATCTCTTGATGCATCAACAGGTTTATATAATCCTAACTTCCCAAAAGTAGGCGGAATAAACGGGAATGTTTTGGTAAGCATATCCGATGGTCAGGGAGGCTGGTATATAGGCGGTACATTTACCAATGTAGGAAGTTATTACCGCAACAGCGCAGCTCATATTCTATCTGATGGTACAGTAGATTCATGGAATCCTGATTTAACCTTCGACGGTATTTCAGGCACGGCTACAGTTTATACAATAGTACTATGTGGTAATAAAATATACATAGGCGGACTTTTTAATAAGGTCCGTAATGTATTCCGTTCAACAGTAGTAGCTCTTCAAGGAGATTCAGTACTTGCCTGGGATCCGCAAGTTGATCCAAACGGGTTTATCTCAGCTATTGCTCCAACTGATTCAGTTATTTATTTGGGAGGGAACTTCACGAAGGTTGGTCAGAATATAAGAACAGACTTAGCATGCGTAGATACAATAGGTAATGTAACGCCATGGGCACCTAATGTTCTTAGTTTAGATATTGGTAATGCAGAGGTAATCTATGGACTCTCATTATCAGATACAACTCTTTATGTATGGGGAAACATTAGTTCGCTTGACGGTTACACCCGTGAGGGAATCGGCTCACTGTATACCACAGCAACAGGAAGCGGTTCATATGTAACCCGGTGGAATCCTCAGACCAGTACTTTGTGGTCGCAGCTAATAACTATGCCTGTTATTTCATCGGTTGCATTTAAGGGCGATTCAGTGTTTATCGGCGGGACATTCCAATTTTTCGGCTCTTACAGCAGAACAGGAAACAATATAGCAGGGCTTGCCCTTGTCAGCAAATCGACCGGGCAGATATTACCTTGGAATCATAAATTTGCAAGGATGCAGATTTATATGGACCAGTTTTTTAATATAGTAGACCCTGTTGAAGTAAATGGACTGTCTATAATAGGTAATACATTATACGCCGGCGGAGCCTTCGATACAGTAGATACACAAGAAAGACACAATCTCGCGGCATTCGATCTGTCAACAAATTCATTAACAGGCTGGAGTCCAAACACGTCTGGTGTAGTAAATTCACTTGGCACATACGGCAGTACAGTATTTGCGGGGGGAACGTTTACATCAGTAAACGGAGTAATCCGAAATTATGCCGCAGCAATTGATCTTGTTTCGAGAAAGGTTCTGCCATTTAATCCAAATATAGGCGGCTGGTGGGCAACTTCATTAGCAGTTTCAGATTCGACTTTATATATTGGCGGATATTTTGATACCGTAGGGGGAAACAGCCAGCATGGTTTTGCCGCTGTAAATAAGTACACAGGTGCACTTATTCCCGGAACTCCGCAAGCGCAGCCGGGCTTGGATGTCATGTTAGTACACAATAAGACACTCTACCTTGGGGGCTATCCATTATTCTCTTTAGGAGACTCGACTAGACACGGACTTGCTTCGATAGACTTAACAACAAATAAAATTACTTCATTGAATCCATATACTGACCTTGGAGGGTATCAGGGTAATAACGCAATATTAGACTTGAAAATTGCAGATTCGACTCTTTATGTTATCGGACTTTTTGCTCTGCCTGGCGATACCGTTCTCAACAGGTCAATCGGAGCCATCAATGTATATACAAACAAAGTATTACCCTTGAATTTTCCACCATTGGGAGTAGTCAAAGCCGCAATATCAGGCAATTATTTATATGTTATAGGTAATTTTACTAAGGCTTATGGTTATACACAAAATTATATAGCTAAAATAGACAGATTCACCGGGCTAATTGATAATAATTGGGATCCAAATATTCTAATAACTCACAGTGGAAGTCTTAGAGGTGGAACACTGGAGCCGGATGATATAGCAATTGTAGATACGACACTTTATATAAGCGGTGCGATTGCGGGCATTGGAGGAATACAAAGAAACGGAATTGGATCGATCAATTTGGAATCAGCAATGGTAACAAGCTGGGCGCCTTTTTTAAATGGAGAAGCGTATAGAATTATAGCTGATACAACTACCAAGACGGTATATATGGGTGGGTTGTTTAGTGATGTGAATAATGAATCCCAGTCAAATTTTGCAGCGGTTACGGATCCGTCTTTAGGTGTTATTTCAACTGTAAAGAACGAACAGACGGGTCCTCAGTATTTTGAGTTAATGCAAAATTATCCTAATCCGTTTAATCCAACTACTATGATAAGGTATTCCTTACTAAAATCATCTTTCGTAACTATTAAAATTTATAATATTTTAGGAAAGGTTGTAAGGACACTGGTTAACAGCCAATTGAGCCCAGGGATATACAACGTCCAGTGGAACGGATTAACAGATTCGGGTAAAATGACATCAAGCGGAACTTATATATACAGGATAGTTGCAGGAGGCTTTGTCCAAGCTAAAAAAATGATTTTATTAAAATAATGTTCTCCTAAAACAATCAACTCAAATAGCAAGGCAGGTAAAAGAAAGCCTGCCTTGATTTTAATTATTCAATTCTTAAAAAGTTCAGACAGTATTAATTCAACGAACAATAAAAACAAAACCGGGGATTACAGGTTTATGGCAAGTGTTCAGCGACCGCAGAAAAGGGATTGAAAATTTAGTCACCTTAGATTGTTATTATGAAAAAAAATTGTCCGCTGTTTTAGATTTAAAGATAGCGTTATC
>Ga0187812_1000291_pt1 | contig 18320 bp, 16 predicted proteins | sample NC_S_2_FD_130582 | JGI IMG/M metagenome (GOLD analysis project Ga0187812, IMG submission 130582) | Wetland sediment microbial communities from Neuse River Estuary, North Carolina, USA - ASW-S_2 | ecosystem: Environmental > Aquatic > Freshwater > Wetlands > Sediment | place: USA: North Carolina...
AAACGCAATCGAAAAAGTCGCGGAGGTTTTGGACCTCTCTGGACCCCCACCGGAGGGGAACCCGAAATGGATTCAATAGGATAGCTGGGGTGAGCGATGGGATTTGAACCCACGACGTTCGGAGCCACAGTCCGATGCTCTACCAGCTGAGCTACGCTCACCGCCAACTCAAATCATAACACGACGCCTCAAGGGCACGGCATGCCGTGCCCCTACTTGACGGCGCCTACGGTGAAGCCGGCGATGAAGCGGTCGAGGAATGTGTTGTAGAGCAGGGCGATGGGCAAGCTGGCGATGAGGCAAGCGGCCATGAGCGAGCTCCAGTAGTAGACATCGCCGCGCACCAGGAAAATCGGAATGCCTACACCCACCATTTGATTTGCTTCCGGCGAAATGAACGTCAGGGCGTAAACAAAATCCTGCGTGACCAGAGTGAAGGTGAAGATTACCACGGTCAGGATGCCGGAAACGGAGATGGGAATCACCATCTTGACGAAGGCTCCGAACCGGCTAAGGCCGTCCACCATGGCCGCGTCTTCCAGCTCTTTGGGGATGGATTTGAAAAAGGCCATGAGCAGCCAGATGGAGAAGGGAACAGTGAAGCTCGGATACACCACCACCAGAGACCAGATCGTGTCCTGCAAGCCGAGATCGGCCACGACGCGGGAAAGGGGAATGAAGAGAAGCGTGGGGGGCACCAGGTAAGTGAGAAAGATGGCGATCCCCACGCGCTCGCCCCAATTGCCGGTCAGCCGGGCCAGCGCGTAGGCCGCCGGCACGGACAGCAACAGAGTGATGGCCACCACAATGACTCCCACCAGCGCCGTATTGCCCAGCCAGCGGACGTAGTGCGTCTCAAAGAAGAGGAGATGCAGGTTGTCGAGGGTGGGCGGGAGATTGAAGAGGAAGGGATTGTTATCCGTCTTGTACATATCCAGGTTCTGCTTGAAGGTCGCGATCAGCATCCAGTAAAAGGGGAACGCCAGCAGGACCGTGAAAACGAAGAGCACCAGCACGTGCACGATCCGCGCGCCGATCTTTCGCCAGTTCCCGCGCATCTTCACACCACCTCCGCACGGTGTGCCATGCGGAGCATGAAGTAGGCCACAACCACGAGCACGGGAACCAGGAAGAGGGAAATCGCCGCTCCCGCGGCCAAGTCGCTGCCCTGGATTCCGGTGGCGAAGGCCAGGTTGGGAAGCGTCTGCGTGGAATCAAAGGGTCCGCCGTCCGTCAGGATGTAGACGACAGTCATATCCGTGAACGTGAAGATGATGCTGAACAGGACGGCCACGTTGATGATGGGCAGCATCATGGGGATTTTGATCCAGAACAGGGTGCGCCAGAACCCTGCCCCGTCGATTCCCGCCGCCTCCGGGATCTCTTTCGGTATCGCGCTGCTTCCCGCCAGCATCACCACGGTGGCGAAGGGAATCAGCCGCCAGCAATGCACGCACACCACCGAGGCCATGGCCAGGTGCGGTTGGCCAAGCCACATAGGGGCATTGTAGATGGTGAAGAAATGGAGCGACACGAGTATCCACGTGAAGACGCTGTAGATGGAATCCAGCAGCCATTTCCAGCCGATGGTGCCGAGCGAAACAGGCGCGACCCAGGGAAGCAGGATCAGGAAGCGGATGAGGCCGCGACCCCGGAAGGGCTCCTCGAGCGCCAGGGAAAGGATGGTCGAACAGATCACCACGATCGCGACCGCGGAGAGCGTGAACACGATGGAGTTCTGCACCGCCTGGTGGAAGGCCGGGCTGTGGAGAATGCTACGGAAGTTTTCCAGGCCCACGTAATGCAGGTGGACGCTGCCGATGCGCGCGTCGCTGAACGCGTAGAAGATGGCCAGCAGAAAGGGCGCCCCGATGATCAGGGCGATATACATCAGGGCGGGGCCGAACATGGCCGCGCCCAGCAGCGGGCTCTGCGCCGCTCCCGCCGATTTTACTTTGGCGTGTTTTATTGCCATGGGTAGGGCTGCGGGTTGCCGCGCTTTTCGGTCTTGCGGTCAAAAAAATGCAGGTCGGATTCGGCCACGGCGAAATCGTGCACGGAGCCGGCATCATAGCCGGTGGGCATGGTCCAGGAAAGACGCGAAATGATTTCCTTGGACTCAAAGTGGCTGCCCTCGATGTTGCCGTAGAGGACGCGCTCCGCGCCGAGGTACTCGACGTATTTGACGCGATAGCGAAAGGTTACCTGTCTCCCTCCCGGTACGAGGTCCGCAGGCAGAAATCCCTCCGGACGAAAGCCGACGATGAGGTCGGAGTATTCCAACAGATTCATGGGGGGCGAGCCGAGGAACGTGGCTACAAAGGTGTCCGCGGGATGCTCGTAGACTTCCTTGGGCGTGCCGATTTGCCGGACCACGCCCTGATGCAGGACGACGACGCGGTCGCCCATGGCCATGGCTTCCACCTGGTCGTGGGTCACGTAAATGGTGGTCGTGCGGACGTTTTTGTGAAACTGTTCGAGCTCCTCGCGGGCCGAGGCGCGCAGTTTGGCATCGAGGTTGGAGAGCGGCTCGTCCAGCAGGAAGACGGCGGGCTCGCGGACGATGGCGCGCGCGAGAGCCACGCGCTGCCGCTCGCCGCCGGAGAGTTCGCGGGGCTTGCGATCGAGCAAATGGCCGATGCCGAGCAGGCCCGAGGCCCATTCCACCTTGGTGCGATGCTGGTCCCTGGGAACCTTCTGGGCTTTGAGGGGAAAGACAATATTCTTGTAAACGGACAAATGGGGATACAGGGCGTAGCTCTGGAACACCATGGCAATGCGCCGCTCGCGCGGGGAAAGCCGGTTGACCACGCGCCCGCCGATGAGGATTTCCCCGGAGGTGGGCGTTTCCAGGCCGGCGATCATGCGCAGAAGGGTGGTCTTCCCGGAGCCGGAGGGCCCCAGGAAGACCAGGAACTCCCCTTCGCGAGTCTCCAGGTTTACGTCGTTGACCGCGCCCAGCGCACCTTCCTTGAATATTTTGGTTAGTTTTCGCGTTTCAACGACGGCCATCGCACCCCCGCCCTATGCCCACCGGGCAAAGATGCGCTTGTATTCGACTTCCATCGCCTTGGCTGCATTCTCAGGCGTTTCGTCGCCGCGCGCGACTTTGGCGAACCAGGTGGGGATGACCCAGGTAGTGAACGCTTCCGAAATGCCGGCGGTGGCATACCCGGGATAGCCTACGTTGGTGGCCCAGTCCAGCACGTCTCCCAACACCTTGTACTTGTCCGGAGGGTTCGCCCGCTGATCATAGGCGATTTCCTTTTGCAAGTCGGGCACGGTCTTGGGGAAGCACGGGAAGTTGTAGAACTGGCCGGCGACAAAGCCGTCGTGGAAGTGGTCCATGTAGTCGATCAGGAATTTCTGGGCCAGCTCTTTCTCATCCGCGAAATCCCAGACGACGTAGCAGTTCATCACGTGCTCGGCGGCGATGCGGCGCACAGGTCCCTTGAGTGCCCGGCAGATCATGATCTCGCCGTCAATTGGCATGTGCTCGCGCTCGGACTGCCGGGTGATGGAAATGGCATTGTCCACAAAGCAGACGCGGCCCGCGAGCATGGCCTGGTTGTTCGACGGGGGCGTCCAGGTGAACACCTCCGGGGTTTCCGTGTCTTGGTAGAGGGCCTTCATGTACTTGAGCGCTTCGACGGTGTTCTTGGAATTGATGGTGACGTTGCCCTCCACGTCCTGCTCGGCGCCGCCGAAGGACCAGAGGATGGCGCGCATGGCCATGCTGGTGTCGAGCTCCTGGCCCAGGCCGATGCCGCACGGCGGGCCGGTCTTGTCCGCCTTGCGGATTTTCCTGGCGCCGGCGAGCAGGTCATCATAAGTGTCCGGCCCATTCGGATATCCCGCGGGGATCCACATGCTCTTATTCCAGTTCCCGGGGTCGGGCGTGTAGGCGTCGGAGAAGGCGAAATACTTCTTGGTCTTCGGGTTGAAGGTGGACTTGTGGGCCAGGTCGATTTTCTTGCCGTGCTTCCGCTCCACTTCCTGGTACACATGGTTCATATCCACCACGTGCTTTTCGTAGGCGGCCGGCGGGGAGAGGAACATAAAGATGTCGTGTCCCTTCCTCGCAGAAACCTCCGACGCGGCCCGGGCGGGCAGATCCACCAGGTTGATGTTGTCCACGACAACGTTGACGTTGTTCTTTTGTCCCCATTCCACCGTGTAGGTCTTGTTAAACCACACGTCCCAGGCAGGGACAAAGTGGCTCCACTGGATGATCTTGAGAGTCTTCTGCTGGGCCGCCGCCCGCTCTGGAAACAGGAACGCCGGCCCCATTCCTGCCGCCAGTGCGGCGGCGCCCGTGGTCTTGATCATTTCCCTGCGAGTCATTCCTCGTGCGCGTTTCTTCGCCATTGCCCGCACCTCCCTGAACAATTTTTTTGCTTCTTTTCGGAGATATGCCGCGAAACCCCGACACTCCGCCCGTTCGCCGGGCGTCTTTCGTCAATGCGCGCGTATTCTACGTCCGGCGCAAGGCCGCCGCAACCCCGGCGTGGCGCCGGGGTTGCGGCACGGCTCCGCTTTCCGCTCGAAGACCTGCGGGGAGAGGGGCGGATCCGCCGGGGGGGGTGGCGGGATCAGGAGCCTTCCGATTTCCGCTGAAATTTGAGAAGGCCGGCGGAGCGCGGAAGTGAGCGCCCCGCCGGCTGTTGGAATCCGGCTTAGAAGGTAAAGATGGTGCCGAATTCGTTGCGCCAATCGTGGTTCACGTGCGCGTCCACGCCGCGGAACAGCACGCGGGTGGAGTCCGCCGTACGCGTGTCGTACCACGAGGTTTCGTGCACGAGTTCCGCCCAGCGGTTGATTTTATAGCGGAGCGAAACGGGAACGATGTCCGTGCGTTGCAGGTGGTTGCCACCGCTCCGGATCACGTCTCTCGCGTACGCGGCGTCCACGCCGTAGCCGATGAACAACCTCCAGCCGGCGTTCCGGCCGTCGGGGTTGGCATGGAAAACGCGCGAAAGCGGGATGCCCAGTTGTGTGAGACCACCGTAGCCGCGAATGGGCCGGTAGGGCGCGAAGACGGGGACGCCTGTGACGGTCTTCGTTCCGGGAGCGTATTGGTTGAGGAACGTAATCGGGTCGCCCGAGAGGGAGTAAGCGTTCTGGGCCACAGTGTTGTAGCAGGTCCCGACAGCAGCAGTACCGGTAACACATGGGTTCGGCGTCCCCGTCGGCACAACCGGAATGGAGTTGGTGCATCCGGGTGTTCCGGGTACGCAGATCAACTGCGCCGGGGGAATGGTGATGGCCGAGCCGCCCAATGTGTCCGCGAAGGCGGAATTGAGTTGGCCCGCGAACATGAATCGCATGTCGTCGCCTTTATAGGCCTTGGCGACAATCGTGAACCAGGGTGTGGGGATCTGGGCTTCCACCGTTAACATGTTCTGCGGAAGGCTGACAGTAAACCCGGTCGGAAAGTAGCAGTTCAGGCTGGCCGGGTTCGTCGTCGACACCGGCGCTGCGGTAGTGGTTCCCGGGGCCTTAAAAGTCTGGCACGGGCCGCTCGGCGTGGTCAGTGCGGGCACGACCGTGGTCGGAATGTTGCCCGCCGGCACGATTTCCGTCGCCTCTTCGTGACCGCCGCTGATGATGAGTTCGGCATTCGGCACGCCCTTCCACTCCGAGTTCAGAGGGAAGTCGAACACGATGCGTCCCTGCACGCCCGGCTGGCCGCTGTCGGGGCCGAGTATGGCGCCGAAGCGTCCCTGGTTTTGAAAACCCGTGGGTACAACGCTCGCCGAGCCGAGCAGGGCGTTGGTCACCGAGGTGTTCAGGTTGTTGTCGCCGAAGGCGCCCAGGACGATGGCGACCTCGGGTTCGATCTTCAGCTTGCCAGCGCTGAACTGGAGACCGGTCTTGAATTGCGGGATGCGCTCATAGGGGTTTCCTTGAGCAACACCGGCGGTGTACTGGATGACGTCGTACTGGGTGGACGAAGCAAGCAACGTCCAGTCCTGCCCGAACTCGGCAAACCAGGCTGTGCCGTTGCTGAACTTATAGTCCATGCGCATGAACGCCAGGCGCAACTGGGCTTGCGTGGTCCGCGTGGAGCTGATGTTGGTGCTGTTGACTATCGTGTAGTCGCCGGCCCAGTCGAATTCGAGCCTGCCGGTCAGCGTCAGGTTGGGTCCGCTGATGGGCCAGTAGAAGTTGGTGCCGAAGCGTGCGGTGCGGGCCGCGAGGCGGAACTGATCGCCCGAATTGGGTCCTGTATCGCCCAGCAACAAGGGAAGCGGGAAATCGTTGTTGCCGAACGTGCCGCCGCCGCTGTTGGTGGTGTCGGAGATCGCGGTCGCCTTGAAGAACCCGTAGGGGTTGATGATGATGCCGCTGCCGAGTTTGATGTCGGGAATGATGCTCTTGGGATCCTTGGGCAGTGTGATGGGTAGTACGCGAACCGGAGCGATCGCAGGAATCGTTGAAGCATCGGCAGTCGCGCCGTCGCTCGGGTCGTAGCCGGCCATCATGTCGCTGCGCGGCCATTCCGCCATCTTAACGGCCTTCGCCGAAACCGGGCTAACCGGTTCGGCTGCTGCCGCCGGCGCTGGCGTTGTGCCCGGTGTGACGGCAGCATTCATCAGGTGCGCTCCGCTGGTGGCGTTTGCTGAAGCTGAGGCGGATACGGCCGATGCGGCTACCGTTGTATTGTACTCATCCTGGCTAATCAGCCCCTTGGACCAGAGCAGACGAGCCAGCCGCTCGTTGGCCTCCCCGGTGGATGAAGCCGTGCGAATCGTCGCGGCTTCCTCCGCCGTCAAGATGCCTTTGGATTGCAAAAGCTGTACGAGCGGATTCGATGCAGTCTGGTGATCGGCCTGTTGAGCGGCGACTGGTATCGCCAGCGCCGCGACAGCTACGACCACCAGGATGATACGAATCACCCTGTTCATAGATAAGCCTCCACGGAAGATTTGAGACACGAATGGCTTGTGGACCTACTGGAACCCACAGACCCCCCCTGGGTATGCGGTAAAGCCGGAATCTTGATACCTGCGCGGCGCAGGAAAGTCAAGGAATTGTTGGGTTTTTTGCGTGTGACGTGTGTCACAACGGGCTATGAGCTGTGTCACGAAAAAAAATCGCGGCGCTTCTCATGGAATTTTCGTTTCGGCCATTTGTGCTGCGCGAGAGGAACCGTGACGTGGCGCCGGTCTTGCGCCTCTCGCCCGGCTTGCTAGACTCATTCCGTCCGCGCCGATGGAACCCCTGGCAGCCGAAAGTCGTTACCTGGAAAACCAGGTGGCCTACGCGAGGCCGATCTTCCTGGTGCTCGCGCTGGTCGACTTGGTCGAGGCGATGCCTGTACCGGGAGGGCAGCTCAGTTTTGCCTTCCTGGTGATTTACCTGCTCGTTGCGCTGGTACTCGCGTTCGTGGCCTCGACGGACTGGCTGCCCGGCCTGCGTCTCTCTCCGTTGGCCGACGTGATTCTCTTCGCCGCCTATTTCGCGCTGATGCCGCCCGTCTCGTCGGTGATCTTCCTGTACCTGTTCGTGTGCTTCGCCAGCTCCATCTTCTGGCAGTTGAAGCAGACGGTGGTCCTGGCCGGTGTGACCTCACTGGGCCTGCTGCTGCGGGTAATCCTGATGGGGCAGGAACGCTGGATGACGCTGCTCTCCTGGCCGGCGGTGGGCGTGGGCACGTTTGGCGCGGGGGTGGGCTTGGGATTCCTGGCGGACCGCCAGCGACGCCACGCCTGGGAGTCCCAGTTCCTTTCCCAGCTCACGGAACTGCTGGACGTGGAGCGCGGACTTTCCGAGTCCATCCGGCAGTTGCTGCAAACACTGGCGCGCAATTTCCGATGCGAGCGTGCGCTGCTGGTGTTTCTGGATTCCGAGATGGAGAGGCTGTTCGTGTGGACGGCGCGGCGCGAGGAAGGCGAACGGATCAGCCCGGAGTCCTACCCGCCGCTGCGCGCCGACGCCTTTCTGGTGGACTGCCCGGACGCCACGGTGTGCTGGAATTCGCTGGAGGGGAGCGGGGAAGGCTTCGGCTGGGACCGGCGGAATGGCCAGAGCCTGCAGGAAATTCCGCGAATCCCGGGAATTTCGCGCCGCGAACTGGGGGTCAACGCGGTGGCCGCCGCCACGTTCGACTTTGGAGGCAAACCGGCGGGCCGCCTGCTGCTGGTGAACCAGAAGCGCAGCCTGACTCCCCGCGAGTTGCGCTGGTTCGAGCGCATCGCCGCCTCGCTGAGCGCCCCGCTCGAAAACCTGTACCTGCTGCGGCACCTGCGGGCCCGGGTGATCGATTCCGAGCGCAGCCGCATCTCCCACGACCTGCACGACGGCATCCTCCAGACCATCCTCGGCTCGATCATCCAGCTCGATGTGATGCGCAAGAATCTGCCGGCCGGGAACGCGCTGGCTGCGGACCTGGAAAATCTGGAAAACACGCTGCGGCGCGAGCATGGCGAATTACGCAAGCTGGTGCTGGACCTGCGCCCCCTGCGGGTGGCCCGCGCGGACATGATTGATTTGATCCGCGGGTATTGCGAGCGCTACCGCCAGGAATCCAAGATTGAAGTGGATTGCCTGCTGGAGGAGCTGGACCTGCGCGTCTCCGACCGCATCTGCCGCGAGCTGTTCCAGATTTGCCGGGAGGCATTGAACAATGTGAAAAAGCATGCACAGGCCACGCACGTCGTGATAAAACTATGGCAGGACGAGGCTTCGGTTCATCTGGTGATTGACGACAACGGGCAGGGTTTCAGTTTTGCCGGCCGATTTTCGAGCGAGGAACTCAACCGGCTGCGCATCGGCCCCATCTCCATAAAGGAGCGCACGCGGGGAATTGGCGGTCTGCTGACGGTGGAATCCACGCCGGGCCACGGCGCGCGGATTCAGGTCGAGGTCCCCATCAACTGAAATGGCTAAGGCAAAAAACCCGATACGCGTGGCCATCGCGGATGACCATCCCATCTTCCGCGACGGGCTGCGTAAGCTCCTGGAACACGAAGACGACATCGTGGTGGTCGGCGAGGTTTCCAGCGGCGCGGAGTGCCCCGGGCTGCTGGCCAAGATCAAGCCGGACATCCTGTTGCTGGATCTGCGCATGCCGGATAAGGACGGCCTGACGCTGCTGGAGGAAATGAATTTCGACACCATGACCAGCCGGGTAATCGTCCTGACGGCGACGGAAGACGACCGGGACGTGGTGCGCGCCATGCGCCTGGGCGCGCGCGGCGTGGTGCTGAAACAATCCGCATCCGACCTGCTGATCAAGAGCATCCGCAAAGTCGCCGGAGGCGAAATCTGGCTCGACAAGCGCATGACCAGCGAGGTGATGAAAGCCTTTGCCAAGTCCACGGAAACTGGCCGGCGGGAAAAACCGCTGCTGAGCGACCGGGAAAAGGAAATCGTGCAGCTCGTGGCGCAGGGGTATCGCAACCGCGAAATCGGGGAAAAGCTGTTTATCAGCGAACAGACGGTGAAAAACCACCTGCACAATATCTTCGACAAACTGGGAGTATCCGACCGCCTGGAGTTGGCGCTCTACGCCATCCATCACCGCATCACGGACCAGACGTGAAGCAGGGCAGGTCGGCCGCTCGCCTCTTTCCTTTCTCGCTCCGCTGCATCGTCGGTTCTAGTACCCCCGTACCGCCGGAACCTCCCACCGTTTAGCCCCGAGGCGCTATTGCCGCTGCGCGCGTGCCCGCTTAGCCTAGGGGAATGAGCGGAGGCCTATGTTGACGGACTCGGATCGCAGAAACGTGCAGCGCTTCCACCTGAAGCTCCCGCTGGTCGTGCGATGCGGCCAGGAGGCCGGAGAAAAGGCCGGCGATAAGGCAGGCGCGAAGCCAGGCGAGAAGGCCGGCGAAAAGGTTTCGACAGCGAGCAAGGACGTCAGCTCGCGTGGCGTCTACTTCTTCCTTCCCAAGGACGTGGGCCAGGGCGCGCCGGTGGAGATCGTCATGACCCTGCCCCACGAACTCACCATGGCCGGGCCGGTTCAGGTCCGCTGCCTCGGCCGGGTGCACCGCTCCGAAAAACTCGACACCGGAGAACTGGGCGTGGTGGCCACCATCGAACGATACGAATTCCTGCGCGGAGAAGAAGAACAGTAGCTCTCCCGCGGCACGAGCCTTGCCTGCCTTCTGCGGAAGTGGGCAGGAAGGCCGGGACGCCTTGGCCCCTCAGCGATCGCGTCCCGGCCTTTGTTTTTTTCCTTGCGGCGGATTTGCATCGCGCATCGCGCCGTGCGTTGCGCTCGGCGGGCTGGAAGACGGGCCACGCGGACCGCGTTACCGCGCTTCCCCTCTGGTCTTCTGCGCCGCTTCGAAGGCTTTCCAATGGAATACGAGGGAAGCCGGAAGGTGCCTGGCAAAATATCCCCAGCCGTGGCCCCCGGGATACAGATGGAACTCGTGGCGAATGCCGCGTAATTTCAACAGGCGATCGAGCTGCCGATTGCCTTCATCGAATCCATAATCGTCCTCAGTGCCGCAATCGAAGTAAATTTTCCAGTTCTCGTTCGCGGGGGCGTGGCGCGCCACGGTGAACACGCTGTTGCGCTCCCAGAAGGCGCGGTCCACGGGCCAGCCGAAGACGTCCTCGAGGAAGCCCAACCGCGCGCCGGAGGTCATGGCCTCCGGCGGCTCCTCCATCAACGCGGCGCTGTGCGCGCTCACCGACCCGAACAGTTCCGAGTGCTTCAGGCCGAAATGCAGGGAGCCGAACCCGCCCATGGAGACGCCGGATACGCCTCGGGTGGCGCGGGCCGCCTCGATACGGAAGCGCCGTTCCATGGCTGGGAGGAATTCCTGAAGGAAGAAATCCTCGTAGCGGTTGTGGCCGTCGCGTGAGTTGAGATAAAAGCTGGTGCCGGCGTAGGGCGTGAGGATGATGAAATCGCCGAGGCGGCCTTGCCTGCGCATGTCTTCCACCAGCGTCCAGCCACCGGAGCCGGCGAAGGACTGCTCGTCCTGCCCCAGCCCGTGGAGCCAGTAAAGGACCGGGAATCGGCGTTCGGGATGCGCGTCGTAGGCCGCGGGCAGCAACGCACAAAAGGGCACGCTACGGGCGAGGATTTTGCTGGACAGCGTGCCGCACTCCTCGCGTCCAGCGCCGCTGGGCGTGGCGGAAGACGTGCTGCCCTGCGGCCCGGCGAGTCGCGGCGTCTCCCGCGCTCCGCCGCGCTGCGGCAACACGAAGGAGCACATCAGGGCCAGCGAAATAGCGGCGAGTTTCATCAAGTCTTCAGATGCGCGATTCCGGCCCATGGTCCGTGGGGGCCGAGCCGCGCCGGATGCTGGACGTCCAAGCGGAGAATCCGCACGGTAGCCGCGGCAAGGCCTACGGAGATCCCGCAAGGAGGGAATGGGAATTTTATTCGCAGGCGAATCCTCGGCACCCCGGTTGCCTGCCTGCCCATCCTGTGCCCGCGAAAGGCTGTCCGTGGCCCCGGGAGGGGTGGTAAAGTCACGGCCAGCTAATATAACAGGCGGGCTTTTGCGTCGCAGCCTGGGGAGAGGCAGGCATGCCGAAAAGGACATGCGGGCCGGAGTCGCCTGGCGAGGGGCCTGCCGGATTCGCGTGCCGCAAGAGGTAGTTTGCGATATTCTGTAGTGGGGGTAGATGAAGGCTCGATCCCGGCGCAGTCCAGGAATCGGAGCTATTTCCGCCTCGCGGTGTATGCTAGCTCGGAGAAGAATATGAAGAACCTGTTTGTCGGTAACATGAGCTTCCAAACGACGGAAAGCGATTTGCAGGCGCTGTTCCAGCCATTCGGAAAGGTGACGCGCATCCACGTGGCCACGGACCGGGAGACCGGAAGAGCACGCGGATTTGCGTTTGTGGAAATGCCGAATGACGAAGAGGCGGCCAAAGCGATTGCCGGCCTGGATGGCAAAGAGTTCGGCGGGCGGAATCTGAAAGTGAATGAAGCGCGCCCCAAGACGGAGCGGGGCGCACCGCGTGGCGGAAGCGGTGGCGGCGGTGGGCGTGGCGGGGGTGGCGGCCGGGGTCGGGGTGGATTCTCCAACGAAGACTACCGCGAAGCGCCGCGCCAGCCGCGCGAGCCGCGCTGGTAGCGGGCGGGAGAGTTCTGGCGGCGGAGGCAGCGCCGGTTTGGGTTCGAAAAGGAGAGATTATGGCTACCACGTTTCTGAAGCGACAAAAGGAAATGAAGAGGCTGGAAAAACAGCGCGAGAAGGCCGAGCGGCGCGCGCAGAAGAAACTGGCCAACCGCGCGGGTCATGAAATTGTGGACGAAAACGCAAGCTCCGGCGAAAGCGAAACCGCAGCAACGACGACAACCACGTCCTAGAAAGCATTCCGCAACGCGCCCGTGGAAGAGATGTCGGGAACTACATTAGAATGAAGGGCGAGCGCCCGTCGGGGCGTAGCGCAGCCTGGTAGCGCGTCTGCCTTGGGCGCAGAAGGTCTCCGGTTCAAATCCGGACGCCCCGACCAGAACTTTCCACCAGTGAAGGGTTGCACCCCCCAAAACTGCAGATTGTCGTGCCCACAAACCCATGGTTTGCGGTCGCCCCGCGCCGGCCTTCTGGTGTTCGCTCACTTCGCGACGGGCACGCGCAACTTATCGCTGGCGAACTCAACGGGCCCCGCAAAGGATGCGCGAATCGATCTCCGCACGGCGTCCTGCTGCCCTTCCACGTCGGGCGCAAGATGGCTGAGCAGCAAACGCTTTACCCCGCTCTCTCGTGCGGCTTCGCCGATGTTTTTCGGCGGCGTATGCAGGTCGTACAACTGCGATGGCGAACCCGGAGGGTCGAGCACAGCACAATTGAAAATCAGCAAATCCGCATTCTTCGCCAAGCGCACCAGATTCGGCAGGGCGGACACATCCATGTCGCCTGAGAAAACCACCGCCACGCCCTTGTAGGAAATCCGGTAAGCCACCGAAGGACAGTCGCCGTGATGCGTGGCGATTTCTTCCACCACCAGGCCATCCTCATCCACAATCCTAGTGCGGGGTGAATCCAAACCAATCGCCAGATCGCGGACGGCAAACGATTCGTCCGCGCCAAATGTCTTTTGATACGCAAACGCGCCGCCAGCTCCTACCAGCAGGTCCACAAATCGGGAAGACTTGGGGAACAGTCCCGCTCCGTCGGGGCCAAAGACGCGGTAGGAGATTGGTCCGTCAGCAGTAAGCGCTCGCGCATTGAAGAAAGCCGCCAGGTCCGCGCTGTGATCGATGTGCAGATGGGTCAGCAAAACCGTATCTACATGTTCCAGATCTAGGCGCAATTCTCCAATCCGGAGGAAGGCACCCGGACCGGCATCCACCAAAATCCGCGGCCGCCCTTCGACAAGTAGGATGTAGCTTGACCCGGCTCTCCCGAATGCCCGTGGCCCGCCAGAACCAAGCACCACGACTTCCAAAGCCGGCTTTGCAGGAGCGGCCCGCAGGAAAGCCGGGAACAGAACAACAACAGCCACCGCAAGCATCCTCAGCGTCTTCATGTCTTTCTCTCCCAGCGCGTGGCGACGTTGACATCCGCCGTCTTCATCCGTTTCCGCGGTCGGAAAATGCAACAGCCGAACCGATCACCACTCATTCGTTGCCTGTCCCGTGTCCGTGTACGGGCCTGCTCGAGGCGCCGGCGGCGCGGGCGCCTCGGCGGTAGGTGGCCAGTGCCACCAGGATATCGTTGCCGTACCGCGCCGTCTTGATTTCGCCGAAGCCGAAGACCCCGCGCAAGTCGGCGAGCGTGGCCGGCTGCCGGCGGCAGAGATCGTCGAGCGAGGTGTCGTGCAGCACGACGAAAGCGGGGACGCCCTGCTTCTGGGCCGCGGCGCGTCGCCATTCGCGGAGGTAATCGCGCAGGCCGGAGTCCACCGGAACGGAAGGCTGTGCCGCGGCCACCGGCAGTGGCCGCTGGCGTGTGGCCGGGCCACGCTCGGAAGCTCCAGCCGGGGCTCGCGCCGCGGCGCGTTCCGCGCCGCGGGAGCGTCGAGCCTCCCGCTCCGGCCGGACCGGTTCCGCGAGCCAGCCGAGGCTTGTGCCGCAGACGTCGCAGGCGCGGCAGGTATTCCACTTCGGGTTCTCGCCGAAATGGGAGCAGATCTGGAGGTGGCGGCAGATTCCCGATTCCGCATAACCGACGATGTCGCGATAGCGGTCCCAGGCTCGGTTCTGTTCTTCGCGGTCCTCGATCTTCCTGAGGAAGAAGGTGAGCAGGCTGCGATCTTGCTTCTGCCAGAGTAGTACGCAGTCGGCGGGCAGGCCGTCGCGGCCCGCGCGGCCGGCTTCTTGATAGTAATGCTCGAGAGACTGCGGCAGCGCCAGATGAATCACGGCGCGGACTGCGGCTTTGTTGATGCCGAGGCCGAACGCGATGGTTCCGACGAGCACGCGCACCTCGTCCGCCATCCAGCGCTCCTGATTGCGGCGGCGCGTGCGGGAGTCCATCTGCCCGTGATAGGGCACGGCGGGAATTCCGTGGCCCTCCAGGAAATCCGCGGTTTCCTCCACGCGTTTGATGGTCGGGGCGTAGACAATCACGTTGCCTTCGGGATAGCTGCGGAGCCCGCGCAGCAGGAGCTCCGGCTGGGTGCGCGGCTCGCATTGCTTCACCAGGTAGCGCAGATTTGCCCGGTGGAAGCTGGCGATGAACTTTCGCGGATCGCGCAGCCCGAGTTGCTCCATGATGTCGTGCCGCACGCGCTGGGTGGCGCTGGCGGTGAACGCGGCGATGGGCAGGACGGGGAACTGGTCGCGCAGCGCGCGCAACTGGCGATATTCCGGCCGGAATTCGTGGCCCCACTGGGAGATGCAATGGGCCTCGTCAATCACGAAGTAGGCGATGGGGATTTGGCGCAGCCAGGCGATCGTTTCCGCGCGCACGAGCCGCTCGGGAGAGAGGTAGAGGAGGCGATAGCGCCCCTGGCGCGCGCGGCGCATCACTTCCGACTGAGCCGGAAGCGGAAGGGAGCTGTTCAGCAGTCCGGCAGGGATGCCGATCTGCTCGAGCTGCGCCACCTGGTCCTGCATCAGCGCGATCAGCGGGGAAACGACCACCGCGGTCTTTTCCGTTTGCAGGGCCGCGGGCAATTGGTAGCAGAGGGACTTTCCTCCGCCAGTGGGCATCACCACGCAGGTGTCGCGCCCGGCCAGCAGGCTGCCGACAATGCTTTCCTGCAGCGGCCGGAAGGAGGCGTAGCCCCAGTAGCGCTGAAGCGCGGCTGGAAGATCGGGTAGGGAGGCCACGCGCGAAGTATAGTGACGCCCCGAGGAATGAGAAAGACCTGCGGTGAAAACGGCAGAGGGCTGGGGCAAGAGAGCGGCTAGTGGATCCGGGGGTGTTTCGAGGTGGGCGCTGCCAGGGAATAGCAGGGATGCAGAAGGCCGGTGGGGGCATAGAGGTCGTCGTGGGTGTAGCGAAAGCCGAGTTTTTGCAGGATACGCCGCGAGGCGGCGTTTTCCGGGTGATGGCCGGCGAAAAGGCCGGCGACCTCCAGGCTCTGGAAAGCGTAAGTGATCACCGCGCGGGCTGCCTCCTCGGCCAGTCCCTTTCCCCAGAAGGCTGGGCGAAGATGAAAGCCCAGCTCGTGGATCTGCCCCGCAGCCTGATAAGGCCGGAGACCGGCGCATCCCACATGCTCACCCGTGGCCAGCAGAAAGATAGGCCAATATTGGATCTGGTGGGCGGCCTGCCAGGCGATTTCCTGGCGCAGCTTTTCCGCAATTTGCCCGGGGGAGAAAGGTCCGCCGATGAGCCGGGCGACCTCCGGGTCACCCCAGAGCGCCAGGGCCAGCGGCAGATCCAGAGGAGTCCAGCGGCTGAACCCCAGGCGCGGGCCGGTGAGAAAGTAATCTCGGGTGCGGCGCATGATGCCGCTACCACTTTGCGCCCGGGAGTGCGGGGGCGCAAAGCCCAGATTCGGCGGGCTGGCGACTGCGGCGGGCGCCGGGAGCCACGAAAGGGGCTGTGGATTTTGAGGTGGATTTGGGTATTGACAAACCCCCTGCGGCTGGGCGTAGCATACTCCACGGGTATGGTGGTCAGACCACCAGACCACGAACTAGCCTCGTGACTGCTCCCGCCAAAGTCGAAATCGAAAGCATCCAGAAGACGAAAGTTTACGAAGAGGTGGTCGCTCAACTCGAGCGCTTGATCCTGGACGGTGCCCTGCGACCGGGGGACAAGCTGCCTCCGGAACGCGAACTGGCGGAACGCTTCGACGTGAGCCGCAGCGCTGTTCGCGAGGCCATCCGGGCCCTGGAGTTGAAGGGCTTCGCGGAACCGCGACCGGGCGAAGGCACGCTGGTCCGAATCCCCACGATTGACTCGCTGCTGAGTCCACTGGCCAGCCTGCTGAGCCAGAAGCACGATCTGGTGTCGGAACTGCTGGAAGTCCGGGAAATGATCGAACCCGCCGTGGCGGCGCGCGCCGCGCGGAATGCCGGGCCGGAAGACCTGGCGCGGCTGGAAGGTATCCTGAACCGGCAGAAGGAAAAGGTGAGCCGACAGGAACTGGCCATCGAGGAAGACTCCGAGTTCCATTACACGATTGCGCGCGCAACGAAGAACAGCGTGATTCTGAAGGTGCTGGACATGATGATGGACATCCTGCGCGAGAGCCGCGAGCGGTCGTTGCAGGTGGAAGGGCGTCGGGAAAAATCGCTCGCGGGGCACCGCCGGATCTTCAACGCCATCAAGCGGCGCGACCCGGAAGCGGCGGAAGCGGCAATGCGGCAGCACCTGTTGGAAATCGAGACGATTCTCTTAAAAAAGGACTGAAGGAAGGGGAACACCATGGGCCGTCTTTTTGCGGTTGAAATCGTTTACCGGGGTATTTTCCAGAAGACTCTGGCGAAGAATATCAGCCGGGGCATCGTGCTGGCCGCCAACCTGGAAGGCAAGCCGGGAACATCGTTCGGGCGGTACGGCGACAGCCCGGAGCGGAACGGGATCCCGGCTAAGTACTTCGCGATTGTGGCCACGGACGACGTGACGCTCGAAGAGGGCATGGCCAAGTACGAGCCGAAAGAGGTGGACATCACGGTGTGCGTGGACGACACGCTGTGCAAGGGGGTGGAGTCCTGGGCCTGGTACGGCCTGCAGCCGATCAACCGGCTGACCCGGCCCGGCGGCACGCTGATGATCACGTCGAAGGAACCGGCGGAAAGCCTGATCCCCATGATTCACCAGAAGCACGAGCCTTACAAGCTGGCCGTGCTCAAGGGCATCACGAGCTTTTCCGGCCTTTGGGTGTACAAGGACGACCACACCGACGTGCGCATCCTCGGCGCAATCGCCAAGCTCCTGCCGGACATGCTCAGCCTCGATGCGGTGAAGAAATTCATCCTGCACGAGTGGAAGGACTCGGTGAAAGTGCAGTCGGCCACCAACAGCTACAACCGCGTGACCACGCAGACTGTGAACCCCAGCCAGGGGAACCCGGAGAAGCCCTACCATTTTACGCTGCCGAAATGGCACGAGATGGGCGACGGCGTGGCCATTCCCAGCATCGCTCAGGGCCACAAGATGCAGGATCCCGCGAGCAAGGCCTCCGGCGGTTACCAGCCCGCCCGCAATCCCACGTTCAAGAAATACACCACGCGCACCATGCGGCCGGTGGTGGACTTCGACACCTGCATCAAGTGCACGCTGTGCTGGCTGCAGTGCCCGGACTCCTGCTTCGACGTGACTCCAGAGGGGCTGTACGACGCGAATATGGAAGCCTGCTGCGGGTGCGGCGTCTGCGAGGCAGTTTGCCCGGTCAAGGACTGCATCACCATGGTCAATGAGGTTGCCTTCAAGGACAATTCCAGCCAGTGGGAAGATTGGCGGAAGAACAAGGGGACCTACCAGACTTGGCTCAAGGCCAAGATAGCGGACCATCCTGTGCGGTCTCACGGCTTCCGGTATCGCGGCCAGTACGAGGAGCAAACCCCGGAGATGCTGGAGATTGCGAAGCAAGCTTAGTCCGGCGGGATTCGTTTCGGGGAAGCGGCAGACTGCTTTCCCAGCAGTAGATTTCCGACCGGGACGGAACCCGGCCGCATAAAGATCAAGGAGCAGCAGACCATGGCACAGATGACGGCAACACTCCCCGAGCGGGGAACGGAAGAGACCGCATTAATCACGGGCAGCGAGGCCATTGCGGTGGCCTGCAAGCTGGCCGATGTGGATGTGATCACGGCCTACCCGATCCGCCCTTACGACACGGTGATGCAGTACGTGGCCAAGCTCGTAGCCAACGGCGACATGGACTGCGAGTACATCGTGGCGGAAGGCGAGCATTCGCAGTTTGAGATCGTGAAGCACGCCTGCGCGTGCGGGGCCAGGGTCTTCACGGGCTCGAGCGGCGTGGGCTGGATGTATGCC
>Ga0187812_1000292_pt1 | contig 18277 bp, 35 predicted proteins | sample NC_S_2_FD_130582 | JGI IMG/M metagenome (GOLD analysis project Ga0187812, IMG submission 130582) | Wetland sediment microbial communities from Neuse River Estuary, North Carolina, USA - ASW-S_2 | ecosystem: Environmental > Aquatic > Freshwater > Wetlands > Sediment | place: USA: North Carolina...
CGTGGTACAGCAGTACCTCCACACCCGCGACTGCCTCGGCGAGACGCCCTCCCAGCGCCGCCTCGCCGTCGCCTACGGGATCAGCCGGCCTAAAGTGGCAGCACTGGTCGGCCCGCTCAACGGACACCGGGAAGAATGATGGTCGCACACATGCCCCCACCCCAGGACGGCGCCCCCGACAACGTGGCCCGCTGGCAGGAGATCCAGCGCACCGCCTACCACGAGGCCCGGTTCTCGTTCACTGAGGGCTGGTTCTACGGCGCCCTCCACGACGACGACCTGATTGAACGGTCAACCGACCTCGGCCGCCTCCTCGACAAGCTCCTCGAACGCGAGTCGGTAATCGCCGCCGAACGGGACCGGCAGGACGAGCACTCCCGGCCAGAGGCCCCCTAACCCGCGTGCATGCCCCGTTTGCGGCGGGGCTTTTTGTCCTTGGCGCCTGCTACCCTGCCCCCGACCGGCAGGCCCTTCGCCCGCCGCTTCGCCAGCCCGGCCTTGACCCGCTCAGAATGCCGCACCGACTCCTGCTTCGCCATCCACGCCGCGATGGCCGACAGTAGCTCAGAAGTTGCGTCAGAACCGTTCAGCCACGGCTCCTGGATGCTCACCAGGGTCACGCCGCGCTCGCGGAACTGGCGGACCAGCTTCAGGAACTCCTCTATGCCCTCACGGCAGATACGGTCGATCGCCCACACGACCAGCACCTTGTACCGGCCCCGGTAAGCGTCGTCGAGGGCCTGGCCGAGCACGTCACGATGCTCGCCCTTGTAGGCCGACAGGTCGTTGAGCCGGTACGTGTACCTCACCGTGTGGCCGTGGTGGACGGCGAACTCCTGCATCTGGGGGAGCTGGTTCGTCTCGTCCTGCAGGAGGGTGGAGACACGCACCCACAGCGCCGCGGTGCTCATTTGAACGAGCCGCCCTTGGCGTAGTACTCAGTCGCGGCGTCATATCCCGCCTGCCACGCGCCGCGCATGTCTTCGATGGTGCACACCTCGTAGGGCTCGTTCAACCGCAGGCCGGGGTGTTCCTCGGCCATGAAATCCTCGAAACTAGACACCCCTCTAGTATGCCCCTAGACCGCTGATCCAGACCTCTATCTGACCTGCGTGTCTTAACCGGAGGGTCCGCTAATCTAGGGACATGTCTAATAGCGTGCGCTACGCCCTGACCGTCGCCGGCTGGTCCCTGTTCTGGGTCGTGGTCATCCTCGGCGTGGCCGGCCTCGTCATCGAGTGGCAGCTATGGCAGAGGATGCTGGGGCTGTTATGCGGATCCTGGTCAACTGCCCGCCGCTGTGGGCCGACAGCGGATACGGCCATCAGGCCCGCCTCAACTGCTTCGCGCTGCGGGACATGGGCCACGAGGTCGCCGCGTCCTGCTGGGCCGGCGTCCACGAGGACGGCCGGGAGTGGAACGGAATCACGATCCTGAACGCCTCGCAGCGTCCCTACGGCAACACGTTCGTCGCGTTCAACTACAAGCGGTGGCAGGCTGACGCGGTGATCCTGGTCCACGACCCGTGGACGCTGGAACCGTCTCAACTTGCCGGGCTGACGGTGGTCCCGTGGTGCCCGATCGACTGCGACCCCCTCGGCGAGCTCGACCGGATCTGGCTCACCGAGTGCCGCAAGCACGGCGTTGACGTCCACCCTGTGGCCATGTCCAGGCATGGCCAGCAGATGCTGGCGGGGTTCGGCGTGGAGGCGCCCCTCGTCTACCACGGCATCGATCTGGGGGTGTTCTACCCGGACCCCGACGCGGGGCGCGCGTGGCGTGAGGCTGAGGGGGTGCCGGCGGACACGTTCCTCGTGGCGTCGGTGGGGGTCAACGACTCCTGCCCGAGCCGGAAAGCGTTCGACGCGCAGCTGCAGGCGTTCGCCGCGTTCGCCAAGGGCCGCAACGCATGCATGTACATCCACACGTGCCCCCAGGACCCCAAGGGGATCGACCTGGTGAAAGAGGGCCTCGACCTCGGGCTCAAAGGCAAGCTGAAATTCTGCGATGACGGCCGCCGGGGCCTGGACCTGTTCGGCACGGACTACATGCGGGGCATGTACAACGCCGCGGATCTCCTGTCTCAGCCGTCGATGGGGGAGGGGTTCGGCCTGCCGGTGGTCGAGGCGATGGGCTGCGGGACTCCCGTAGTCGGCGCCCGGGCCGCGGCGCAGAAGGAACTGATCCCCCCATCGTGCGGGACGCTGGTATCTGGGCAACGTCACAGGTCCACGCTGCACAACTCGTGGTGGATCCAGCCGTACGTCCACGAGATCGCCAAGGCTTACGAGCGGTGGCATCTGAGGTCCAGGCCCCCGGTCACCTATACGTGCTGCGTCCGCAACGCCGCCCAGTTCGACATCAACGTCACTTCGCAGGGGTGGAAGCCGGTTCTTGACGGCCTACCGTCCTAGCCTCGAGGGCCGGCCCTGCTCGAGCCGGTCGAGGCGGGTCTCGTGGTTGCCGACCTGCTCGACGACGTGCTCCATGCTCCCCGAGAGCCGGTCTACCGCGTCGGCGATCCTGGTGAGCTTGGAGACGACCTTGACGCCGCCGCCGATCAGGGAGACGCCCAGGACTAGCGCGGTCAGGACGTCTATCAGGTGAGCCATGGGTCGCCTCCTATGTTGTCGCTATGGCTACGGGGTTGCCGCTCGGGCCGAGGGCGTAGAGCTTGCCGTTGAGGTAGTAGAGGACGCACCCGGTGGCGGGGGTCGCTGGCTGCGCGGTCGAGGCGCCCAGTGTCACCTGTGAGGCCATCGCGCCGATCGGGAAGCCGGTTCCGTAGTCGTCGTGGCCTGCGCGGCTTGCGAGAGAGACGACGAGAGCCCGGGGTGGCGGCTGCGGTGGCTGTACCGCGTGCTGGGCGTGCGCCTGGAACCGTCTCCGCCACGTCTTGCCGGGCTGGATCGGGGGTGACGGGAGCGGGACCGGATGCGGCGGCGACGGTGGCGCGAACCATGGTTCGATGGCCCTCGGCCGGAACCGGCGGAGCCATGTCCGGCCGGGAGCGGCCTGTGTCGGGGGCAGCGTGGATGAGACCGGGGCCTGCACTGGGGGCAGCGGTGTCTGATGGTGCTGGTAGTGCCGCCTCCATGCGCGTCCGGGAGCGGCCGGGACACCGGACGGGGCGTAAGTAGGGGGCTGGTCGGCGGGGGGCTGTAGCGGCTGCTGGGCGCGCGGCCGGAACTGCCTGCGCCAGGTGCGGCCCGGCTGGACTGGGGAGACAATAGGTACGGCCGGTGATGACCAGATGAGCGTTATCTGACCGTCGTAGCCGTTGGCGCCGGTACCTGTGCTATTTGAACCGTTGGCGCCTCCGCCGCCACCACCGCCAGGACCCGAGCTGGGTACGCTGCCGTTGCCTCCGTTGTTGGCTACGTCGCTTCCGCCTGCACCGCCAGGACCGCCCCCTGTTACTGCCGTGGCACCAGCACCGCCAGTGTTATTTGACGAATTGCCGCCGGCGTTGCCCGCGGATGCAGTACCACCTGAACCGCCGCCACCTGACGCGCCGTTACCGCTGGCTGTACCACCCGCACCGCCGTTGTAGTGCGTAGTGTTAGTGCTGCCAGTCCCGCCGGTACCGGCGACCGCCCCTGATTCTTGACCGCCGCCGCCAGGATGGGCTGTGACTGTTACCGAGTCGCCCGCGAATGTTGTCGCGGCGGTGCCGCTGGCGCCGGCTCCCAATGCCGCGCCCAGGCCGCCTGCACCAATAACCAGCGTGTAGGAATTGCCGGACGTAACGGCAAGTGCGGATTCCTGTGCGAACTCGCCGCCGCCGCCGCCAGAGGCACCCGGACTGCCGAAGGCCCCCCCGCCGCCGCCGCCAGGGGCCCAGCACTGCGCATTAAACGCTGAGCCGATTAGCCCTGTGGGTGCAACAACCTTGTAGGTGCCACCCTTGGTGTTCGCCGCGAGGGTGGCGGGGCTGGCCATCGACCAGGTGACGACCACGCTGTCGCCGCTGGAATCGACAACGACGCTGTACCCGGTGCCCGGGGTGACGCTGCCGGCGCCAGTGCCGCCGCCGTTGAACGTGCTGGAACCGTTACACGTCCACGACGCATTGACTACGCCGGCCGGGCAGGTCCACGTCGAGGTGGTCGACGCGGTGCTGAAGGTAGCGGTGAAGGTGGCGTTGGCCATGCTTCACCTCCGGTCTGGCTACCTCCTGGTGCTAGTTCTCGCCCCAGATCACGAGCGACTGCAGCGTCATCGTGTTGCCCGAGTTGTTCGTGCTCATGGTCACGGTCGGGGAGAACCACTGGTTGACGGAAAAGTCGATCGTCGCCAGGTTCGTCGGGGCCAGCAGGGAGAACACGCTGGTGGAGTTGCCGGTCGCCCACAGCGCCCCGGAGGTCTCCAGCGACGTCGCCACGGACGACGTGCCGTAGCCGACGTTCCGCGCCTGGATCACGAAGTGGCACCAGAACGGGCCCGACGAGAACGACGTGATCGTGATGGCGGGAAACGCGCCGAGGGTCGCGTTGCTCGAGGCCGTGTTGTTGGAGGTGTTCAGCGCCAGGGTCAGCGTGAGCGTGGTCGCCGACGACTCACCGGAGATGATCCCGGCGAGCAGCCCGGTCACGACCTGGTTCTGCCGTCCCTGCTGCCAGAAACCGCCCGGGAACAGCGGCTGCTGGTAGGCGCCGGAAGCGCCGGTCGGGAGGAGGACCGCCGACGTGGACGACGCGCCTTCGGCCGGGTAGGCGGACGGGTTGGAAAAGAGCACTTCCGCCTGAGTGCCCGTGTAGAACGACATGGCTTTCTCCTTATGTTGCGTACATCAGCAGGGCGCCCAGGTCGGGCCGTATCTGAATCGAGTTGGGTGTGCTCCCGGGGACCGACAGGCTGATACCGGGCCCGGAATAGGCGTTGTCCCAGTCGTCGTAACCGGACGAATTGGCTACCGACACGATGAGGTTTCCCTCGGCGGGGAGGCCGTTGTAGACGAATACGCCGTTGCCGGGGCCGTCGATGATGACAGTGTTCGAGGTGACCGCGCCGTCAGCGGTGACGTTGAAGAAGTAGGCGTCCCCGTTGGAGAAGATCGCCCACCCGGTCTGGTCGGCGATCGAGAAATTCGGGGAGCGGACGACGGGGACGACCAGCGCGCCGCCGGCGCCGACAACCTGGTTCGGGAACGGGGTGCCCATAACGGCACCTGCCGCGTGCCGTTGACCGCCAGCGTGGCCAGCTCGCCCGGGGGGCCGTCGGTCCACACGGCGTAGACCTGCTGGCCGGCGTACAGCTGCTTCCCCGCGATCATCGACGACGACGCGCCGGTCACGTTGAATGTCGAGTCGATGAACGACGCCTGGCTGATCCCGTTGCCCGCGTAGATGAACAGGGTCGGGGCACCCGTGTTCGGGATGGTGCCCTGGCAGGAGATCGACGTGGACCCTGGCTGCCACACCTCGCCGGGCACGGCCGGGCCGGTCTCCGCCGTCCCGTTGCCGTTAGCGTCGAGGACGACGGAAGCGCTCGCCGCGAGGCTCACCGTCCTGGCCATGGGTCACCCGGCCATCATGTGGTAGATGGGGGCGATGTCGAAGCCCTGGATCCCCTCGGCCGCGGGGACCGGGTTGGTCAGGTGCATGGGCCGCACCTCGGCCGTGCGGAAGTGACGCCGCCACGTCAGGCCGGGCCGCGCCGGGACCGGGAAGTACGCCGGCCCGTGGTAGGGCTGGGATGGCAGGGGATGCTGGGGGGCGAACTCGCCGGGCCGGTAGTGACGCTTCCACGTGAGGCCCGGCTGCGCGGCCTGCCGCGCGGTGGCTGTCACGTGTCGTCCTTGTCGACCATGACGGAGATCCGCGACACGCTGGCCGTGGTGGTCGCCGCCGCATACCAGGCGCCCTTGTTGATGATCGGGACGGGGACGCCCTTCGGGAGGTAGAAGCAGTACGAGCCTGCCGTTGACCCTTCGGCCGCCTGCGCTACCTCCTTCGTGCCGGCGATCCACACGTCGTTGTCGACGGATAGGAGCAGGGCGTGGCGCCGCCGCGGGTCCTGGGGCAGCACGAGCTTGACGGTGCCGCTCGAGGACGACAGGCTGATGCACTGCCCGATGCCGAGGGCGGGGGATTCGTTGCGGACGGAGATCGCCGGGTAGAGCTCGGGGAGCGCGGCGTCTACCGGGTCGGCCGGCCCGGACGGGGCCGGGGCCCCGGCCATCTTGGCGAGGTGGCTGTCATGGGTGGCTGCCATCTAGACCACTCCCGGGAGCTTCGTGGCCGCCGCCGCGGCGTAGGGGATAGCCCGGCCTGCGCCGGTCATCTTGATGACGCCGGCGAGCAGGAGGACGCCGCCGACGACGATCTTGAGGGCCCGGCCGAGGAACGTGTCCGCGCCCAGCCAGTGCAGGGCGCCGGTCAGACTGTTCAGCAGGCCGCCGCCGACCTGCTGTTGGCCCTGGATGTCCTTCTGCGCCTGGCTAGGAGACTGGCCGACGCCGCCCGTGCCCGTGCCCTTGGGCTGGTTGACCTGATCCACCTGCAGGACGCCGAGGGTGCTGGCACCAAACGGCAGGCTGGCTTCCGCCTCGAACGTCTGCGCCAGCGCAGCCTGAGCGCCGTTCAGCGGAGCGTTCGGGTTCTGCAGCGCGTCGGACTCGGTGGCGTACCCGTGCGCCCCGGTACTGGCCATCTCCTTCTCGGCTACGCCATTCAGGTTGAAGACGTGGCCGTAGCCGATGAACGCAAACCAGGTCATGTCAGCCCTGGCCCGTCTGCTGGCCCTGAGCCGGGCCCGGCTGGCCGTTCTGCGGCGGCAGGGTCACCTGGCCGGTACCCGGGTTGGTCATGTTCGCGTGCTTGGCCCGCCACGTCAGGAACGCCGCGAACGCCCCGCCGACCACGAACACCGTGGGGTCCTTGGCGAGCAGCGAGATACCCGCCACCGCGGCGGCAGCGGTCCACCCGGCCGAGGTGACCGACCGGCCGATGAACGGGTTGTGTGCCGGGGCCGCGTGGACGTCGGCCATGGTGGGCAGTTCCACGGCGAAGATGCCGTAGACGAGGGCCCCCGTCGCCGCGGCGACCGTGAGGCTCACTTCAGGCTTGAGGGCCATTGGGGTTACTCCTTCTGGTTCACTAATTGAGGGCTATCGTCTGCTTGCCGAAGGGGTCCGGGCCTCCGGTCTGCACACCGGGAACAGGAGACCCTGGCGGCAGGTTGCCGAATGTCACGGTGAATCCCGCCGACCTGTCCGTGGGAGTGGCGTACTGACCTGGCGGGGGTGCCTGCCAGGTCACGATGTCCGGGGTGATGCCGCCACCGGGCACCGGGGGCAGCACGTTGCTATACGGCGTGAGCCCGGCTGCCCGCACAAGCGCGGCGGCGTCGTTGCCGGACAGCCCGACAACGTTCGGGACGAAATACTTCTGCGATTGCGCCTGCTGGATCATCGCCGGAGTCAGCTGCCCGGCCACTGCCGGAGTAGTCGTGCTGGCGGGCGTGCCGCTGGTCGTGCTCGCCCCGGATGAGGGCGACGTAGACGATCCGGTCGAGGTCGCCCCGGACGCGCTGGATGCCTGGATGATCTGGAGGTTCCCTGACGGCGGGGGCCCGTATTCGGCGATGGCTACCTGTATGTCGTTGGCCTGCGCGGCGGTGAGGGCGAGGCCGCCGAGGTAGTTCCCGATGGCCGTCGCCACGTTGTTCGCCGAGTCGCCGGTGATGCCGGGCAGGCCCGCCTGGACTGCCTGCGCCCACGCCGCATTCGTCGCGTACGCCCCGTTCGTCGTTTCGGTGGGCGAGTAGGTCGGGTAGCCGTAGCCGAGCCCGGAGTAGCCCTCTCCGGACGCGCTGACGCCGCCGTAGCCGGCGCCTACCGCCGCCTCGGCCGCCGCGACGGAGCCGTACTGCTCCGCTTCGCTGAGATAGGTGAGGCCGGTTGCCGGGTCGACCTGGTTGTCTTCGCTGTACGGCAGGCCGGTCACCGGGTCGGTGCCGCTCGCGCTGCTGCCCGAGGCGGACGAGGCGGACGAGCCGCTGTTCTTCTTCCGCAGGTACAGGACGCCGCCGACGACGACGACGCCGATACCGGCGTACACGCCCCACTTGGGCACCTTGTGGCCGGCGATGGTGGTGTCAGCCATAGTTCAGGAACTCCAATCCGGTAGCGGCTGAAGCCTGGACCTGCTGCCCCGCCTGGACGGCCGGGTCGGTGATGATCACCGGGTCCGGGGGGGTCGTGTACCCGTAGTTGCCCTGCCCGCCGAGGCCGGCCATGTCGGCGAGGTTCCCGTCGAGGCCGTAGGGGCTGTTCAGGTTCCCGTCGACCGGGTACGCCTCGTGGGCGAAGTTGGCGCGGATCGGACGTTCGCTGTAGGGGATCCAGAACGGGTTGTAGGCGTCCGCGTTCTGGCCCTGGTACTGGTCGAGGTCGGTGCGCCCGTTGATGCTGTTGACCCGCCACCCGGCGTTGTCGGTTACCTGGGCCTGCCGGTTGAACGTCTGCCCGGTCAGGATGCGCCGGAACCAGCCCGGGGACCGGGGCTGGTCTACGTGGTCCTTCCGGCCGACGCCGCCCGTGTCGATGCTGTGCGTGTCAGCAATGGGGCCCGGGGGCTTGAACGGCTCGGTCTGGGAGAACGTCGGCCCGAGCGGCGCCGAATAGCCGAACGTGTCGGCCTGCGTGTCGGTGACCTGACCGCCCCCCAGGTCCGCATACGGGGGGGCGGGGACAGCGGGGATGGCCGGGGCCGCGGTGCCCTGCGGGGGGCCGCTGCGGCCGGGGTCGGCCGGGCCGGCGTCCTCGTGGTTCTCGTTGACCGGGCCCGGCCATTCGGGGTTCGACGGGTAGCCGATAACGGCGTCCGACTGGGCGTTCGTCAGCCACGCACCAGTAAGCGAGCTGGTGCCCGTGGCCCCGGTGGTGGCTGCCATGTCTCAGCCCTGAATGGCCGTGCCGAGGGCGCCGTTGAACACCTGGCCGCCCGCCTGGAGTACCTGCGCCGTCTGCCGTCCCGGCAGGACAAGCGCGGTAACCAGGCCCACGGCGACGATCGCAACGGCGATCTTGGTAACTCCGCTTCCGCTGCCCATAACAGGCCCGTCACTTTCTGGATGGTCTGGACCGGCGAGGGCTTCCCGCCGATGCTGGTGAACATGAGGGTCACGAACGCGATCCACGCGATGCCGACCGCGAGGGGGGCCGCGCCGGGGATCTGCTCGGCCAGCGCCAGGCCCCCGGCCGCTATCCCGGTGGCGAGCAGGACCTTGACCTGGATGCCGCCGCCGTTGAGGTAGTCGTTGGCGAACTCCATGCCGCCGACGAGGAGCATCGGGCCAGTTGAGCGGGCCATCAGTAAAACCCCCTCGTCAGTTCGCTGTTCCACGCGCCGATGGGGTCGCCGTAGTCCTGCTTGATGTACTTGAGCATCGCGGCGATCTGCGTGGCCGGGTTGGACGACTTGGTGTAGCCGACCGTCGCCCACGTCGTGTCGAGGAACTGCCCGATGCCGTACGCCGTCGAGCCGGGGTTCTGCGCGTCGCTGCGCCACCCGGATTCCCGCATGACGACGTTGTCCAGCGCGGTCCACTCGGCGCCGGTCGACCAGCCGTAGGCCGCCGCCATGAGCCGGCCTAGCGCCTGGTTCGCCGCCGCGGTGCCGGTCAGGTCCGCGGCCGGGGTGCCCGCCGGCGCCGACGCCGGGGCGCCCGGGGCCGAGGGCGCCGAGGTGGTGTCGGCCGCCAGCGAGATCGACGGGCCGCCGACCGTCTGGGAGCCCTGCTGGTTCAGCGCCGCCGCGTTGCCGGAGGTGATCGCCGAAACCGTCTGCCTGACCGTCTGGCCCTTGAATCCGCTCCACAGCAATACACCTCCAGCCGTCGCATAGAGCACGGCAAGGCCCGAAACACCGGGCCCGGCCACGGGTCAGACCTGCGGGATCTTGTTCACGAGGGGGAGCTTGCTGATCTGCGGGGCCAGGATGATCCCGATGACCACGCCCACCAGCACGCCCTGCCACTTGACGTTGCTCACTGGTTTCTCCTTGTCAGGCGCCCACGGCGCCGGTCGGCTGGGCTCCCACGAACGCCATGTAGTTGGCGACGACGTAGAGCTTGTCGGTGTTGGACCAGGTGCCGATGTGCTGCATCAGGTCACCCTGGTTGGTGCTGAGGTAGGCGTAGGGCAGTTCGTCGCCGGGGCTCTTGACGAACGACTGGTTGAACGGCAGGACGAACACGCCGTTTTCGAGGCCGCCGCCGACGTCGGCGCTGGTCGAGTTGAGGGAGTACCAGCGGCTCATCTGGTCCTTCCAGATCGCCTTGGAGACGTTCCAGAAGCTGGTGCCCTTGAAGATGATCTGGTACGGGTCGGGGAAGTCCGAGTCGCCGGTCGCGCGGGTGTTCGGCGAGCTGGAGGTGTTGTAGTCGATCAGCAGGTACATGCGGATCGGGTAGCCGAGGCCCTGCGACACCTGGAACTGCTCGGCGCCGGACAGCGCGTTGTACGAGCCGCGGGTCCAGTACTGGGTGGTCCCGGCCTTCGGCGGGGTGGTCGACGCGCCGGCCTTGTTCGACTTCCACCAGCCGTCCTCGAACACCTTGATCGTGGCCGTGGGGACCGTGGTCGGCGCCGTCGACCAGATCGCCGCCGACGTGTTCACGGTCAGCTTCAGCGTGAACGTCGACGCGCTCGACTGGTTCTGCAGCGAGCCGAGGCCGTCACGGTTGATCGCCTGGATCGGCACATACCAGGTGATCGTGAACGACCCCGCGTTCGTCGCCGAGGACGCCACCGCGACGTACTGAGACGAATTGCGCGGGTCGCCATTCGACTGGTAGCCGCCAAACTTATTGATAACGGCTAGAGTATAAGAGTCGAATGGGCCCAGAATTGGCTTTTCATTGGCGTCTTGAAAAGTCACCGCGGAAAAGAAATTCAGCGGGCCGTCACCCGCGAACGTGGTCGTCGCGGTGTTGCCCGACGCGGTGGCGGTCGCGTAGATCCACAGGCCCGACAGCTGGTTGTTCGGCGACGGGGTGTAGTCCGAAAGGTCGGTGGTCGCGCTGCCCGGCTGGCACGTCACCGTGTAGCCGTCGCTGGAAAGGGTCCGCTGGGTGCCCGAGCGGAACGGGGCGAGCTGCGCGGGGGCCTGGGATCCGCCCTTCGGCGGGGCCTGCGGGGTAGTCATAACCTGCCTCCGAATAGGCGAATCTGTTCCCTGGCCTCTTCCGGCCGTAGGGGCATGGATGGGATGTCGTCGCGCGGGTCGATGGCGCGGAATCCGGCGTCGTGGGCCTGCCGCCAGAAATGCAGAAGCACGTCCGCCTCCCTGACGGTCATGCCGTCAGGGGGAATGAGGACGAACGTGCAGTATTCGGGGCTGGCCTGGTGCCGTACCGCATCACTGCGGGTGTCATACGGCGTGTGATCGCAGCTTCCGTCAGCGAGCGTGATAGCCGCCCACTTGCCCGCCGAGCCGGCGATGGCGTGAAGCGTGATCTCATCGGCCAGCCGCTTAGCGGCGTCCCCGCACTTGGCGGGTTTCTCGGCGAGCGGAACGCTCAACGACTCTCCCTGGATAGGGAGGGCCGCCGGGACGGCTGCTATCGAGAGCCCAGGGGTTCACGACCGCCACAGCGGCCCTCGATAGCACCCCCAGTCTAAGGGTTTGCTCTCGGCGAGAGCAATTCAGGCGCGCAGGTCACGGGCCGATCAGGCACATGTATGGGCCCCGCGTGTCGATGTAGAGCACTTCCGAGATGGTCTTGGCGCCGATCGGGTACAGGCGGAGGTTCTTGACGAGGAACGCGACCTCGGCGGGGTCGATGCCGCCGCCTATCTCAGCGAACCGTTTCACGTTCCTTTCGTCGGTGTCGCGGCCGAGGAACAGGTGAGCCGCGCTGTTGTAGGCGAAACTCGAGACCGAACCGCTCCCGATGGTGCCCGAGGGCTTCTGGTTCGCCGTCCAGAGGCCCGCGCCGCCCTCTCCGCCGGCCGTCCAGAACTGCTCGGCCTCCGGGTTGGCGCCCATCAGGCAGGCGAGGATGAAAATGTCGTCGGCGAAGCAGATGCAATTGCCGCGCCAGTACATCTGGTTCATGGCCTCGCGGAGCTTCGCGCCGACCTGGGCGCGGTTCTCCGCTGCGGGAATGTCCTTGCGGTGCTTCGGCCAGAGCACGTAACCGGCCGGGTCGTCTTGGAATAGCTTCTTGCGGGGTGGCCATTCGGGGGTTTCGCGGAAGTTGAGTGCTTTCGCCCACCTGGCCGTCGCCGGCGAGTTGGGTTTCGGCATAAGCGAGACCGCTTCGAGGCCCGGGTTGCGCCGGGTTGCGACTTGCATAAGCTGCCAGGCGAGGTGGGATTTGCCCTTCTGCGTCGGGTAGATCAGGCTCAGGTGCTCGCCGGGCCGGTAGTCGAAGTAATGGTCGAGGTATTCCTGTCGTTCAAGCTGCAACGGGGGCATCGGTCGCCTCCGTATTAGGAACATTGTTCCCATTGACCTCCGCTTCGGGGACCTTGACGCCCTGCGCCGCGAGGAAGTCACGGAACTTGCCCCGCGTGTGCTCCGTCGCCTGCGCCCTCAGCGCCGGGTCCTTAAGCAACTGCACCGTCTGGACAGCCATATTCGTGCCGACCGCGGCCAGCTGGAGCATGTAGACGCCGCCGGCGCCGGACGACCAGCGCTCGACCGCCTCACGGATCTGGGGGTTCTGCTGGCAGCCGGCGTTCAGCGCCGTCACCAGCTGCTCCTGGTTGGCTTCCACGACCGCCGCGTAGGGGGTCGTCCACGGGATGGCCGCCAGCGTGGCCCATCCGAGCGTGGACAGGCCCGCGCACGCCTCGGTGTAGTCGGCGGTGGCCGCCGCCGCCGGGGCCGTTACGGGCTTGTCAGTGACGCGAGGCTTGTCGTCGGGGTTCTTCCGGGGCCGGCCGCGACCTCGGCGGGGCTGATCAGCCGGCTTGTCGTCGCGCCGTGGGGGTGACTGCACCCCTCCGGGCTCATCGGTTGCCATTGCACGGGAGAACTCCCTGTCGATCTCGGCCCGCTGCTCGGCGGTGATGACCTCGACCGGGGCGCCGTCAACCGTCGACAGAGTCGGCATCGGCCGCCGCCTTCGTCAGCTTCGGCTTCCGCGCCGCCTCGGTCACGTCGTCGGCTTCCTCAATCGCCGCGACGACCTCTTCTAGCTGCGCCAGCTCGGCTTCCTCGTAGCTGCCGCTGCGGACCATCGGCATCACATACCTCCCGGGAAGTGCCCGTTGTAGTCGGCGCCGCGCAGGCCCTCGGCGGTGTCGCTGACGATGACGAGCCGTTCCATCAGGAACATGAGGGGGCCGGCCCGGGGCCCGGAGAGGCCCTGCGTGATCTCCTGCGACGGGGGGACGGGGACGACCCGCCAGCGGTCGGTCGCCCGGTCGTTCAGGTCGTCCACGGACACCATGGCGTATTCGTAGGTTTCCAGGCCGGCGCCGAGCGCCGCGCGGGTCACCGTGTCGGCGAGGCCTACGAACGCCTGCGCCATCTGCACGTCGGGGCCGTAATCCTCGCTCACGCCGCCGCCTTCCGGTCGAGATAGTGGGCCAGTTCCCGCGCGACCTCGGCCGCGACCGCCGCGAGGAACCGTTTCACGACTTCACCAGCACGATGACCAGCGCGACCGCCGCGACGACCAGCGCCGCGCCCGCGATGATGGCCGTTGCCGAGACCGTCGTCGCGGTTTCCTGCACCGCATCGTCGGCTCTCTTGAGGAACGTCCGCAGGCTCATGCGCCGCCTCTCGCCACGCCAACTAAGGTAAGGCTAACCTTACCTCAGAGATACATGCCGCTGGTAGGAGGGACACGATGCCGCGGAGCCCGGTACCCGAGTGGAGGCGCCGCAAGGAGCCGATCGTGGACGACTGGGTACTCGCGTCGGTCCAGCAGGCCGGCGGCCCGGGAAAGCATCACCCGGAGACCGGCCATTACGCCACGCTGCTGATCACGGGCCTGGCCGACCGCGCCGAAGCCGAGGAGTACGTCCGCGCGCTGAACCGCTGCGCCCTCTACCTGCACCGCGCCAAGATCGCCGACGTCGGCATGTCCGCGAAGGTCGAGCAGGGCCCAGCCGGGTACGTGGTCAGGTTCAAAGCCATCGACAAGACGCTGGCAAGGCAGCATGTCCTGCAGAGATACGGGCCCGACCGCTCGAAGTGGCCCTACGACCCCCGGAGGAGAACCGCACCATGACCATGCCGCACACGCACGACGCCGAGACCGGCGCAGCCATCTTCGACGCGCTCGACCCCGGCCCGACCCCGGAGGAGGTCCAGGCCGACGCCGCGCGTGCCGTAGCGCGCACCGAGGCCGAGGTGGAGCTCGAAATCGCCAAGGTCGAGGCCGAGACGGCGATCAAGCTGGCCCAGATCGAACGTAGCTCACTCGCCGACGAGGAAAGGGTCGAGCTGGAGGCCCTGCGCGTCGAGGTCGCCGCCCTGCGCGGCCAGCTGGAGCCGCCCGCACCCGAGCCGGCGCCCGAACCGGTCGTGGTCGAGGCACCCGAGCCCGGCCCGCCCGCCGACGCGCCGCCCGAACTCGAGGGATCACCCGAACCCAAGGAGAGCAAGAAGCGCGTCGGGCTGGGAATGTGGTAATCACCTACGCCAAGCGGTGGAAGTGCGATGGATGCGAGGCGCAAGCCGAGGTAGAGTACCCGCTGACCACACCCGAAGGATGGATCGGCTTCCGCCATTTTGAGATCGGCGATTCGGTATGGAACGTCGATCTCTGCCCAATATGCCAACGTGAGCCGTTCGAGCGCGTCATAGCAACCCTCAAACGCCGATTTACGAGTGTTTTAGCTGGTCAGGGAGGGTCAGCGCGCCCAATTTGGTTGCGAAACTTTCTCGCGCTTCCAAGAGATGCCCCCATGTGGCCCTGAGATGGCCCTGGAGACGTTGAGGCCCCGGTGCATGGGATCACACCGGGGCCTGTCCGTTCGTGGCTGTGGCGTGGCTACGCTGCCTCGCCTGTGGCGACGAAGCGAAGCAGCGCGTCGACGGCGCCGTCGTTCAGCTGCGCCTCACCGATGACGTAGTGGACCTGGCCGGCCGCGATGAGCATGTGCCGCCACGTGGTCTGGTCGGGGCGCAGGTCGTCACCCGCTGTCTTGACCTCGAGCCACGCGGACCCGAACGGGCCGACGATGAACAGGTCTGGTTTGCCCTTGTCGCCCGTGCAGCGGATGGAGGATCCGCAGTAGTGGGTGCGGATGCCGCGGAGCTTGGCGCGCCGCTGGATCTCGCCGACGATCTCGTCATGGGTCATGCTGGCCTCCGCAGGGGTACGATGACGCCTTCGGCGATGCCGGCTTCCTCGGCCGCGATGTGCTCGTTGATGGCGTCGAGGGTGATGCCGTGCTCGTCGAGGATGGCCTGCACCTCGGCGAGCTGGGCCACGGTCACGGGGAAGTCCTCCGGGTAGTCGGTGCGCCAGCGGCGGCCGAGGCCGCGGGGATACTCGGCGCGCCGCGGGCCGACCCGGGCGAGCCGCTTGGCCTTCGCGTAGTCGAGCCCGCTCATGCTGCCCTCGCTATCCGTTCGGGTGGACTCCCGAACACCGCGATGCCGGGGAGGTTGTCGGTGCGGTACACGCGGGGGACGCCGATCCACTGACGGCACGCCCGGATTGACCGGGGCGGTTCGGCTTCCTCGATCACCTCGGCCATGCGCAGCCGCTTGAGGACACGCGAGCATGTGTCGACGGACAGGAACCGGCACTCGTCCAGGTCACGGCGATGACGCTTGATTGCGTTGGCTTCCTGGCAGATGAGACGTACCGGGCTCTTGAGCCCGGTACTTACCACAAGATCCGCGAGCATACGGGCCGGTATCTTGCTGACGGTCCTGCGCCGGGCAAGGTTCAGGATGGCAGCGAGGACGATTGAGTCGGCCCGGTCGCGGAGCTGCTTCCCGACCGCTGCGCGCTTGTCTGCCATCCCTGAGCCGGGGTAGCTCCGGCCGCTCTTGCCGTCCGGGTCGTCGAGCATGTGGATAGTGCCCGTGAGGCCAAACTCGATCAGCTGCTCGTCGTGCATGTAGCGGAGATGGTCGAGGTCTACGCCGTTGAAGTCATCGAGGGTGAGCTTGCCATCATCCAACGTCCTGATCGTGCCGTAGAGGATCATCGCCTTGCTGGCCTGCGGGCAGGTCCACGGCTCTAGGGGGGCCTTCAGGAACGTGTCGTGGCGTAGGTCGTACCCGGTCTCTACGGCGAACTTCCGGGCCCGGTCCTTCTTCGTCGCGGCTATCGGCCTGAGCACCACGGGCCGGGCACGTTTCCGCAGGTCCTGACGCTTTGCGGCGTCATCTTTTATAGTGGTGGAGCGTCCGCAAAGCGCTGTGACCTGCGACGATGCCGGGCTCATGCGGTGGCCTGCCTTAGCTGCCGCTCAGCCTTGAGCAGATCGGCCAGCACTTGGCAGGTGGACCCGTTCCCGAGCAGGGCATACAGCTTGAGCCGGGTCTTGAATGTGTGCTGTTCGGCGAGGCCGTCGTTGCGGTGGTCGAATGCCTCCAGCAGACGCGGGTACATCTCGCGCCGCTGCGCTTCGAGGTACCGGGCGCGCTCGGCCGGGTTCATGCCGCACCGCGCAGGGTGGCGAGGATTTCAGCGAACCGCTCGACCATGGCCGCGTCGATGACTTCCCGCTGCAGGCGTTTCCGTTCGCGGATGTCCTTGAGCGCAGCTTCGTAGCCGTCGTTGTAGCCGTTCTTGTACGCGGACCGGGTTTCGGGGGTGGAGGCGAACGAGTACGGGTTCGCCCAGTCCACCTGGTCGTAGACGCTGGTTCCTGCGTGCTGTGTCACGGGGACTCCCTAGCTCTCGGGCTAGGTTCCCTGGTCTTTCCCTTGTCAGCACCGTCAGGTACCTTTATAGTGCTAACTCTGCTGTGAGGGCAGATGACGGTGAAAGGGCGCTAGACTGGACGAACCTAGCTCCTGTGTTTGTGTCGAGGGCGGTTCCGTGGGGACGGGACCGCCCTCAGTGTTGTACGAGCAAAGATAATGCCTACGCGGCAATCGTGGCGTACGCGCCCGCTCGGCGCTTGAGGGTCACGAGGTTACGCCGCTTCAATTCTTGGAACGCTGCCAGAGCAGTACGACGGCCGACTCCGAACAGTTGTGCTATCTCTGACGCAGACGGCAGCTTGCAGCCGGGCATGATCTCGCCCGAGTTGATCAGCCGTTGGTAATGGTCAGCGATTTGCTCGGGCTTCGTCCGTATAGGGGTCGGCTCTGCCACGGTCGCCCTCCGGTTTGCTTGCTCTGGTTCCATCGTGATGCTAACGTTAGCAGAGTCAGAATACCGGGGCAAGCCGCCGAGCATGGCGGAAGCGCCCCCGGCGCGCGGGATCACAGCCCGCGGCCGGGGACTTGCCCAACCCTCCCTAGAAGGGCTGGACCATGACCGAAACTACAGTGCGATCCCGCGACGGGAACGGGCACACGCCCGAAGAACTGGGCGTCGGCTTCGCCAAGGGGTGGCCTGACAAGTGCCCGTACTCGCGCCACTTCAGTTACGCCACGTGCCAGTACACAATCGCCATCGGGTACGCCGAGCTCACCGAGATCATCGAGGGGCTGGACGACCTCTGGCAGCGCGTCGAGGACACCCACGGGCCGCACGAGGTCATCGGGGACGCCTTCGCCGCCATACTCGGGACGGTCGACGCCATGCGCGAATGGACCGGATGGGGCGGGATTCCCGGCAAGTACACGGGCGAGACGGGGCCGGGGGTGGCCCAGTGACCGACCACGACCTCATCATCGCCCTGGTGGCGTTCGACGTCCTGTTCGTCGTCATCGTCGGCCTGCTCGCATGGAAACTGGCGCAGGTGACCTCACGCCCCGGACGCCACGGAGGGTAACAATGTCCCAGATGTCCCATCTAAACGGCGATGCGCGCCATGGGGCTGCCCAGCGGGATGGGACAACCGGGATGGGACAGTCCCCGCCTGCGGAAACGCTCGCGGGGCTGTCCCATCTGTCCGGGGTCGTATCCGTCACGGAGAGTACAAAGCTGTCGGATTCCGACAGCTTTGAGTGGCCGGACGGTGAGCCCTACGGCCCCCGGGAGATATGGGCACCGCTCCCCGGCTGGCCCCACCAGGTCTCCAACGTCGCCGGCCGGCACCGCTCCCCGGCCCGGAAGATCCTCGCCCAGCGCGCCTCCAACCGCCCCGTAGACGGCCCCCCCTACTATCAGCTCGTGACGCTGTGCTGCGGCGGCCGGAAACAGACGTTCAGCGTCCACGCCAACGTCCTGAAAGCCC
>Ga0187812_1000293_pt1 | contig 18258 bp, 10 predicted proteins | sample NC_S_2_FD_130582 | JGI IMG/M metagenome (GOLD analysis project Ga0187812, IMG submission 130582) | Wetland sediment microbial communities from Neuse River Estuary, North Carolina, USA - ASW-S_2 | ecosystem: Environmental > Aquatic > Freshwater > Wetlands > Sediment | place: USA: North Carolina...
AGCAGCAGCAGCGGCGGCGGCACGAACGAGCTGATCGATCTCGGCATCCGCCGCGCCGTTCTCGATGGCGGAGAAGCATACTACAACAGCAGGCCCAGCGACCTCGCCGCCGACCTGCACAAGCTCGACTTCCGCGCGTCGTACAGCGCGTTGCGGCAGATGTACAGCGGCCGGCTCGCTTACTCCGACGGCCACCTGAAGTACGGCGCTTATCAGTCTGTTCCGCACAGCCTCAACGTCACCTTCAGCCTCACGCCCAGCACCTTTCAGATCGACCAGGCGAAGCTTTCGAGCGGCAACTCCAGCGTCGTGCTCTCCGCTGTTTTCCAAAACTATGAAACAAATCCGGCGGTGCGGGCGCAGTACCGGATCGCCGTCGACGCACAGCAATTTGCCAGGCTCCTCAACCAGCCTTCCATTCCCACGGGGTTGATTCGCGCATCGGGATCGATCCAGTACCAGCAGCAGCCCGGTCGGCCACTGCTTGCGTCGGTAATGCTCAACGGAGACCTGGCCAGCGACCGCCTCGATGTTACCGAAGCAACCACGCGCGCGCGGATTACCAGCCTGACCGCGCATTACTCGCTTGCCAACGGCGATGCAAAGCTGCATGACCTGCGCGCCGCGCTGCTGGGCGGCGAAATGACCGCGCAGGGAACGATGACCAACCTCGGCGGCAACTCGCGTTCCAATTTCACCGCCGCGCTGCACAACATCTCGCTTGCCGATTTGAAACAGCGACTCGGACCATCGGCCGCAACGCAGAGCGTTACTCTCGCTGGCACGCTCAATGCTACGGCGTCGGCCACGTGGGGAAAGACCTTCGACGATCTCGCTGCCCACGCCAATGCCAGCGTTCAAGCGCAAGTGGCCGGCAGCCAGAAACCGCAGCAGGCGCAGGCCGCAGGCAGCGCCACCATTCCGCTCAACAGCGAAATCCACGCAACCTACACCCGTTCCAACGGCCAGCTCACGCTTGCGCAGAGCTACGTGCGCACCGCGCAAACCGATCTCATCTTCAACGGAACGGTGAGCAAATATTCGAGCCTTGCGATTCGCCTGCAGGCCAACGACCTGCACGAACTGACTGCGATGATGGACGCGCTTCGCCCGCCCGCACCGGGCAGTCAGCCGCTCGATCTTTCAGGGACGGCCTCGTTCCAGGGCAATGTGCAGGGGTCCGTATCCGCTCCGCACCTCACCGGCGAGCTGACGGCGATGAACGTGCAAGTGAACGGCTCGGCATGGAAGTCGATCGAAACGGGCGTCGACCTCGGTCCCGATCATGCCAGCCTCAGGAACGCGCAGCTTGAGCCGGCCACGCGCGGCCGCATCGTGCTCGATGCGCGCGCCGGCCTCGACAAGTGGGCCTTCAGCAAGCAGAGCCCGCTCGCGGTGAAGCTCAACGTATCGCAGGTCGACATTGCCGGCCTCACCAGGCTTGCCGGCAGGCAGCTTCCGGTAACCGGTACGCTCAACGCAAATGTGAACCTGCACGGAAGCGCGGCGAATCCCGAGGGCAGCGGCAACCTGGCGCTGACCAGGGCCACGGCGTATGCCGAGCCGATTCAATCCCTCAAAATCGATTTCTCCGGCAATGGCAACCAGGCGCGCTCCAACCTCACCGTGCAATTGCCTGCAGGCCGCGTGCGCGGCAATGTGACCGTGGAACCAAAGCAGCGCACTTATACCGGACAAATTACATCCCCTGGCATTCACTTGGAAAAACTCGCCGCGCTCCAGGCCAGAAATATTAAGGCCAACGGCGAGCTTGCGCTCAACGCCAGCGGCCAGGGGAGTTTTGACAATCCAGAGCTTGCAGTCACGGTGCAGTCGCCCTCGCTGACCCTCGCCGGCCAGACCATTTCCGCGCTTAAGCTGCAACTGAACGTCACTAACCACGTCGCCAATGCGGCGCTCAGTTCCACGGCCTACAACGCGCCCATCGATGCAAAGGCGACGATCCATCTCACCGGCGACTACGAGACGGATGCATCGATCGATACGCCGGTGATCTCGCTGCAGCCGCTGTTGGCAGTGTATTCGCCCGGCGCAGCGGGCGACATCAACGGCCAGGCGCAGATACAGGCCACGCTGCACGGCCCGCTCAGGAACATGAAGCAGCTCGAGGCGCACGTCACCATTCCGGTTTTCAAGCTCGCTTACCAGAACAGCATTCAGTTGGCCGCGGCCGCGCCCATCCAGGTGAACTATCGCGACGGCGTTCTCGACGTGCCGCAGGGCGCGATTCGCGGCGCCGATACCGATCTCCAGTTCCAGGCGCACGTCCCCACCGCCAGCGACCAGCCCATGTCGCTGCAGCTCCGCGGCAACGTCGACCTGAAGATCGCGCAGCTTATCGATCCCGAAATTCGCAGCAGCGGCCAGTTGAAGTTGAACATCGATTCGCACGGCGTGGTCGCCAAAGGCACGGACCTGGGCGGCGAGATCGACATTGTGAACGCCAGCTTTGCCGAAGCCGATATGCCCGTGGGCCTGCAGAACGGCAATGGCGTCTTGAAGCTGACCACCGACCGCATCAACATCGCAAGCTTTCAGGGCAACATCGGCGGTGGCTCTGTCACCATGCAGGGCGGCATTGCTTATCGGCCACATCTGGTGTTTGCGCTCGGGGTGGCTGCAAAAGACGTGCGCATGCTATATCCGGCAGGCCTGCGCGAGAACGTCGACGCGAACCTGCGGCTTGACGGAACCGCGACATACGCGATGCTGAGCGGAACGGTAAACCTGACAAACCTTTCCTTCACGCCGGCATTCGACCTGACCAGCTTTACCGGTCAGCTCTCCGGTGGAGTCGCTGCGCCGCCATCGCAGGGCTTCACGCAGAACCTGAAGCTCAACCTTGCGGTGCGCTCCACCAACTATATGAACCTCGTAAGCCGCCAGCTCAGCGTGGACGGTTCGGCCAACCTGCAAGTGCGCGGCACCGCGGCGCAGCCGGTGATCCTGGGCCGCGTCAATCTCACTGGCGGCGACGTCATCCTCAACGGCAACCGCTACCTCCTCACCGGCGGCGCCATCCAGTTCGTCAATCCCATCGAGACCGAGCCGGTGCTTAACCTCACGCTCACCACCACGATTCAGGAGTACAACATCGATCTGCGCTTCCAGGGGCCAGCCGACCGGATGCGCACCGAGTACAGCTCGAATCCCGCGTTGCCGCCGGCCGACATCATTCACCTGCTGGCATTCGGCTCGACGACGGAGGCGTCGGCGAGCAATCCCACTTCCGCGAATCAGCAGGCAGAATCGCTGGTTGCATCGCAGGTGTCGAGCCAGGTCACCAGCCGCATCTCCAAAGCAGCGGGCATCTCGCAGCTTTCCATCAGCCCGGTGCTGCAAGGCGGCACCGCGCAGGGCCCGGCCGGCGCGAACATCACCATTCGCCAGCGCGTGACCGGCAAGCTGTACATTACCTTCTCGACCAATGTGTCGACCACGCAGGACCAGGTGATCCAGGGTCAGTACCAGGTTTCTCCGCGGGTGGCCGTCAGCGTAACGCGCGACCAGAACGGCGGATTCGCCGTCGACACGCTGATCAAGAAAACCTGGTGAGAGAAAATAGCCAAGCCACGGGCGCAGGCTCAGCGCTTCTTCGGCGGGGCCTTCCTTTCGTCGCCGCCACTCGCTAGCTGACCCGCTGGCCTGTTGACTGGCTCAGCCGCCGTCGCTTCAACGTAATCCACCGGCGCCGGCTCGCCGTCATCCGGCCGCCCGATGAGTTGCACCACATCGCCGCGATGCAGCGCAACGTCATGCACGGTGTGCCGCGTGGATGTGTTGCCATTCATGCGGTTATCGGGTAGCGCGGCATCGGCAGCCCATTGGTCGATCGCGTGTCCCGCAACCTTAAGGGTGTACCGCGACGCGCCGTTCTTAAAATCGAAATACTGAACAGCCAGATCGTAGCACCCGTCCGGCTTCTGCCACGTGAACGCGGCGGAGCACTCCGCGCGCCTCTCGCACACCACAGCTTTGCCGCCCGAGGCCGTCTCCCACGGCGTCACGTCCACCGCTGCGTAGCCGTTGAGCCGCATCGACTCCGCTTCGATGCGTCCGGGGTAATTGCCCACGCGATGCAGCGCATCCGGAATCCCCGACATGCGCTCAAACCACTTGGTCACTGCATCGCGCCACACGATCGCATGCCCCGCCTGAAACTCCAGCCGCTTCAGCACTTCGGCATAGGCTGCATCCGGCACCTTGCCGCGCAGGCTCTCCCATGCGGGAACCTGCGCCGCCGCGGCCTGCGCCCCCCAATAATGCGTGTCGTAGATGTACTGAATGAGCGTTTCGCCGGAGTGCACCCTGTACGTGTACGGCACGTGGTGCATGAAGAGCAGCAGGTTTTCCGGGCAGGTCTTTATCGACTCGTACTCCCTGGCCAGCGGCGCCGGATATTGACCGATGTATCCCGTCCCGGTGGCGACGGTGCGATCCATGCCTACGCCCTCGTGGTCCGCGCGAATCCACTGGCCCCAGCCGTTGCGCTCCGCCGACTCGACTCCCGGCCCGAAGTGAATGCCGATGATATCGGTGAGCGTGCCCAGCCCCAGCGGTCCCGTGTAGCTCTCGTAGGTGTGCCACGAGTTCATCTCGAGCTTGTTCACCACTGCGCGCACCGTAGGATCGTTGCCGAAGGTGAGCCGCGTCCATTCATCCGAGATTGCCGCCGCTTTGAGATTCGGATTCCATGCCAGGCGGCCGAAGGCGTAGAGGTTGGCCAGGGCCAGCGGATGACCGAGCCAGCGATCCGTGCCCACATTGGCCACGCCGACAAATCCGCCCAACGAGTGATGCTGGTTTTGGATCGCGCGGCCGCCGATAAGGTCGCTGACCGTCAGCGGCGGCGCGGTGGCGGCGGCGCGCATATCGGTGTCGAGCGAAATCTTCCACATCGGCGCCAGATACACGAGGTGCCGCTGCTGGCCGGTGTACTCCTGCGTGATCTGAAGTTCGATGGCTTCGTTGGTGTTGGGCAGCGCGGCGAAGAGCGGCGAGACCGGCTCGCGCACCTGGAAGTCGATGGGCCCGTACTTGATCTGCACGATTACGTTCGGCTCAAACTTGCCGTCGTATTTGTTGAAGTTGTCGTAGCCGGCTCGCGCGCGATCCGCCTTCATGTCGCGCCAGTCGAGATGATTGTTATACACAAAACCGCGATAGAGGACGATTCCTCCGTGGGGGGCGAGCGCACGCGCTATCACATTCGCCGCATCGGCCGGGCTTCGCCCATACTGCGCGGGTCCGGGCTGGCCTTCCGAGTCCGCCTTGATCAGCACTCCGCCTAAGTCGGGAATGGACCGATAGATGTCGTCCACCTTCGCCTGCCACCACGCGGCCACCTGCGGGTCGAGCGGATCGAAAGATTTAAGGCCGCCGATTTTTTGCGGGCTGCTCATGTCGATCGAAAGCGACAGCCGCACACCGTACGGGCGGAACGCGTCGGCGATGCGCGCGATCTGCTCGAGGTTCTCCGGCAGCAGCAGCCGCGCATCGGCATTCACGTTGTTGACGGTGCACCCATCGATGCCCACCGACGCCAGCAGGCGCGCATAGGCCGCGGCGCGCGAGAGATCGGCGCGCACCTGGCCGTCCGCGAAGAAGATCGATGGGCCGGCATAGCCGCGCTCGATGGTGCCGTCCGGATTGTCCCACTCGTTGGTCCAGCGAACTTTCGCCCATGGCGCGGAACTCTTGTCCAAAGCCAAAAGGAAATGCTGCTGGGCGATTTCGCGTAACAGCGCGAATGCGCCGTAGAGCACGCCGCGCGCGTCGCCGCCGTCAACGAGCAGGATGTTGGCCGCGCGATGCAGCCGGTATCCGTCCGCGCCGAGCGGCGGCCCATCGGCGAGCGGTGCACGCCAGGCGCGCACTTCGGCCTGCGTTCCGATCGCGACGATGTTTTCGGATGCGCCGCCCGCGGCAGGCGATCCGTCTACCACGCGCGGTATTCGGTTGAGCATGCTCCGCCATCCCATCGCAAGCTCGTGCGCGGCTGATTGCTCCAGCACGTCGCGACCCAGGACCACAATCGTGTCGGGGATGTTGCGTTCCGCGCCGAAGATCGCAATGGGATCGACGCTGCGATAGGCAAGCCACGCCGGATTCCCCGCGCCGAGCGACGCAGGGGTTGCGCTCGCGATTTGCGCATTCACGGCTGCCGGCCCGGCCAGCAGCGCAACCAGTATCCACCCAATTCGCATGCTCACCAACTGCCGGAATTCCACTTTCGCTCAGCTCTCAAACAAATTCCATCCGCCGTCAGGCGATATCGATTCAAGCCCGCGGCTTTGCCTTGCGCGAGCGATGCTGTCCGGTATGGCGCTGCAGCACCAGGGCCGCGGCGCCCCGCAACCGCGCCACTTCGCTCTCCTCAACAGGCATAAGTCGTGGCGGCGTCCCCGCCAGCATCAGCGGTGTCAGCTCCTCTTCCACGATGGGGCCAAACCAGTTCCAGGCGGCGATCACATCGCCGGTCACCAGGATCATCTCCGGCGAAAGCGCCGACACGATGGCGCGCATGCCGCGCCCGATGAGCCGGGCCTGCTTCTTGAGCGCCTCCACTGCCTTCGCATCGCCGCCTTCGGCCTTGGCGATCAACTGATGAATCGTCAGCGCCTGCTTTGTGCCATTCAGCTCCGAGTAGTAGCGCAGCGCAGCGCTGGAGGAGGCCAGGGTCTCCCAGCAGCCGCGCCCGCCGCATGCACACTTGGGCCCCGCGGGATCGAGGGGAATATGGCCGAACTCGCCGGCCATGCCGCTCTTGCCCCGAACCAGTTGCCCGTTTGCCAGCACGCCCGCGCCAATGCCCTCGGAGATCGTCAGCAGCACCGCGTTGCGCACTCCGTCCATGCGGCCGAACCAGAGCTCCGACAGGAGGCAGGCGTTGGCGGCATTGTCCAGTTCCACGGGCAGCCCCATTCCGCGCTCGATGGCGTTTTTGATGTCGAAACGCGGCCACTTCAGGTTGGGGGCGAAGATGAGCTCGTGGGTTTCGGGATCGACGCGCCCGGGCAGGCTCACGCCGACGCCCTCGAAGGACTTCTGCGTGTGCTTCTGCCTCATCTTCTTCATGCGGTCCACGATCTGCGCCACGGCCTGCGCCGGATCGGAGAGCACAGGCAGCGACTCTCGCGACAGAAAGCGCCCGTTCAAGTCTACGACCGCAACAATAGCCTGGGTGGGGCGGATGTCGCACACGATCATGGCCAGGTCTTCATTCAGCACCAGCATGGTGGGCCGCCGTCCGCGCGGCCGCCGCGCGATCGCGCCTTCGCGGATCCAGCCTTCCTTGAGCAGGCCTTCGATAATGAGGGAAACCGTGCTGCGCTGCAGGCCGGAGAGCCGCGCCAGGTCGGCGCGCGAGATGGGCTGGCGGGCGCGGATCAACTCCAGCACGACATCGCGATTCATGTCGCGGGCGATCTCGCTCGACGCCAGTTGCGCATAGGCCAGATCGACCCGGCGAATACCCCGCTTTATGCGCACGTCTCGAACCAAGGAGTCCCCTTTACAATTCCGCCGGGGCGTCACGAGGCAGCAGAGCCACCAGCGGGAGCAAGGAGCTGAATCTCTCCACAGTTTACTCTGCTCGCCAGGTAGCCCGACCCCAGGCGCACCACCGTTTTATTGTCGACGCGATAATCGAAGCCGATTCCGGGCAAAAAGTCTCCGTGACCCACCTGCATGCCGTCGTTCCTGGGCACCGCGCCGTATCTGCCGATCAGTGCCCGCATGGTGAAGGGATTCAGCACGCGCGCGCCCTTGCCGTGATCGCTATTCCAGCGGCTTTGCCCCAACTGGAGGCCCGCGCCGCCGCCGGAGTCAATCCCAGCCTGCACCTCATCCGCCCAGACGATAAACTAGATACAGGACGTTTCCCTCCCGGACCTTTGCCTTGCATCCGCTCCTCGCCAACCTCAATCCCGAACAGCGCTCCGCCGTCGAAACCGTTGAAGGCCCGGTGCTCATCCTCGCCGGCGCCGGATCGGGCAAGACCCGCGTCATCACCCACCGCATTGCCTGGATGATCCGCGAGAAAAACGTCGCCCCCGACTCCATTCTGGCCGTTACCTTTACCAACAAGGCCTCCGGCGAGATGGCCGAGCGCGTGGAGAAACTCATCGGCCACGGCTCGCTCACCAAGCCGCTTATCGCTACGTTTCACTCGCTTTGCGTGCGCATCCTGCGCCGTGACGTCGAGGCGCTGAAGGTGGGCGGCAAGGGCCTGACGCGCACCTTCGCCATCTTCGACGAGAACGATCAGCAGGGAATCGTGAAGCAGGTGATGCGGCGCATGGGCCTGGACACCAAGCAACTTACCCCGCGCACCGTGCTTGGCCGCATCTCCTGGGCCAAGAACCACATGGTCGACCCGCAGGATTATTTTCTTGGTTCCAAAGACCCCAACAGCGAGCGCATCGCGCACATCTACAACCAGTACCAGGCGGAGCTGGCCAAAAATAACGCCATGGACTTCGACGACCTGCTGCTCGAAGCCGTGCGCCTGCTCAAGGTCTCCAGTGAGGTCCGCGAGCGTTAACAGCGACGCTACCGCTACGTGCTGGTGGACGAATACCAGGACACGAATCGGCCGCAGTACGAGCTGATGAAGCTGCTCGCCGGCGAACACAAAAACGTCTGCGCCGTGGGCGACGAGGACCAGAGCATCTACTCCTGGCGCGGCGCGGATATCCGCAACATCCTGGAATTCGAGCAGGACTTTCCCAACGCGAAGATTGTTCGCCTGGAGCAGAACTACCGGTCGACGCAGGTGATCCTGGAGGCCGCCGGCGCCGTGGTGGCCAACAACCTGCGCCGCAAAGGCAAGAAGCTGTGGACCGATCGCCAGGGTGGATCGAAGATCGGCTACTACGAAGCCCCCGACGGCGAAAACGAAGCGCTCTTTATCGCCGACAAGATTCAGGCGTTCTTATCCCGGCAGGAGGACTCATCCGAAACACAAGACCGCGGAGCGGCGGGCGGCGGAACCCATTGCGCCGTTCTTTACCGCACCAACTCGCAGTCGCGCCTGGTTGAGGAGGCGCTGCGCCGCTACAACATCAGCTACACCATGGTGGGCGGATTCAGCTTCTACGAGCGCGCTGAGATCAAGGACCTGCTCGCCTACCTCCGCCTCATCCGCAATCCCCACGACTCCATGGCCCTGCAGCGCTCCATCAACACGCCGGCGCGCGGCATTGGCAAAACCACACTGGAAAACGTGGAGCGCCTGGCCCTTGAAACCGGCAGCTCCACCTGGGACGCCATCGCCGCGGCCATCCGCGATCGGCTGGCGCCGCCCCGCGCGCTTACGGCGCTGGAGTCCTTCCGCCAGTTGATCCTGGATGCGCAGGCCATGATGGACCCGGATTTCGCCGGCAAGCTCGCCGCCGACGTGGCCGAATCCCAAGCCGAAGACGCCGACACCGACTTCGCGTTCGGAGGCGAAGCCGCGGCCGATGCGCCAATCCCCGTCGTCGACGAAAACCAGCTTCCGCTGCTCGACGCCTCCCATTTCTCGCCGTTCAAAGAAGCGCCCAAACGCCCATTCCTGAAGATGCCAAAGCAGCCGAACGTCGGCGCCTCAAAAACCGGAGCGCTCCAGGTCTCTGGTTTGAGGCCTGAGAACGACAAAACCGAATCCGCCGAGGACCAGGAAAAACCCTTCCGCGCACCCGGCGACACGGCCACGCTCCCCGAGCTCATCCGCTTCATCATCGACCGCACTGGCTACATCAAGGCGCTCGAGACGGAAGGCACACCGGAGGCTTTCAGCCGCATCGAGAACCTGAAGGAACTGGCCAACGCCGCGCACGACGCCGAGGAGCGCGGCGAGACGCTGGCCGACTTTCTCGATCACGCGGCGCTGGCCAGCGACACCGACCAGTTCGACCCCGAAGCCCGCGTCACCCTGATGACGCTGCACGCCGCCAAGGGCCTCGAGTTCCCGCTGGTATTCCTCGCCGGCCTCGAAGAAGGGCTTTTCCCCCACTCGCGCACCCTCAACAACCCCGAGGAACTTGAAGAGGAGCGGCGGCTCTGCTACGTCGGCATGACGCGCGCCATGAACACGCTGGTCCTCACCCGCGCGCACTATCGCCGCCGCTACGGCAACGACGCGCCGGAGGCCAGCGTGCCTTCGCGTTTTCTCGAGGAGGTTCCGCCCCAACTGGTCGAAAACCTGGGTGGAAGAAGTCCGGCCTGGTCAACGCCGGCGTACGGCGGCCGCAATCGCTACGGCAGTGGCTCTGAAGACCGGCATTACAACTACGAGGACGAAAGCCAGGAAGTCCCCATCGTCCGCAGCGGCGGCGCGCAGCGATTCTCGTCCGCTCGTGAATCGGGTCCAAAAGGTAAAAGCGCGCAAGCGCCGGAGCGCCCGAACTCGATCGATAACATCGCCCGCTTCTTTGGCGGCAAGACGGGCAGCGGCCGTCCCGGCTCCTTCGCCCGGCCTGCAATGGACATTCCCCAGTCCCATGGCGCAGCCGGCTTAAGACAGGGCCAGCGCGTGCGCCACGCCAAGTATGGCGAGGGCACCATCCTCATGCGCGAAGGCGACGGCGAGGACGCCAAGCTCACGGTGTTGTTCGCCCGGCACGGGATGAAGAAGCTGATGGAGAAGTTCGCGAACCTGGAGAAGCTGTAGGCCGCTTGGTCCGTGAAGATGTGAGGGCCGGGAGACCCTCACTACAGCCGTCCGGGAGGCCAGCGCTACATGCTAGCGGTCCAGCAGGCGGAGCCGCGCGGGCGTGTGGTCGCTGGCCAGTTCGTGGCCGCAGCGGGTGCAGTACACATCCGTTGCCCGCACCGTGCGGAAGCAGTTGCCGCAGCTTGCCGTGAGCTGGTAATTGCACTGGGGGCAGAAGTGGAACTCGCTTTGCACGTGGGTGCCGCAGGCGGGGCATTGCGACACTTCGGGCATGCGCAGCAAAAAGTAAATCACCGCGCCGATTCCGCCCGGCATGACAAAGCAGATGAGCATCCAGAAGCGCGTGCTCATTCCGCGGCGCGGCGCATCCTTGCTCACGTAGCCGATCATGAGGAAGTAAAGCGCGGCCACGATGCCCCACGACAAGTTGAAGTAGAGGCGCAGGCCGAGCGGTCCCGGCGGGTGATGGCGCTGCATCGGCGCCACGATCCAGAAGTAGTACTCGACCAGCACAAAGGCCAGGCTGGCGGCCATGATGGACCACACCGGAATCATGCGGGCATCGTCGTTTACGGTGATGGATTGCGGTTCACGCATGGGCAATCTCTCTCAACTATTCACAAAACAATATAGGCCAAAAATGGCCATAAACAGCATAAGGCCCGTTTGAATGGACGGTACAGGCCGAAAGGAAGTTGCGCGGGGCGCAATTGGAAACCGCCGCGGAGTTGGATTTCAGGGGATGGGCGTTGGTCTATGAGCGGCGTCGCGCCCAGCCGGCCACCAGCACCGCGGCCACCATGGCGGGGCAGAGGACGCAGATCAACAGGCTCATCTGGGTGGGAAGATCGCCGACGTGCTCGCCGCCGATCAGGTCCTCGACCACGCGCCAGATAAACGGCCCCAAGGCCAGCACTACCAGCAACAAAGAAGCCAGGGCCACGGCCCGACCGCGCTTGCGGCCCGATTTCTGCTCCTGCATCACGCCCAGTGAAGCCAGCACCACGCGGCGCGTGCGGTGGGCGACGGCGCCGTCGCGCGCGGCCTGGGTGCCGGCCAGCGCGGAAAGCAGGTCGTCGGCCGGGGCGGTTTGCTCGGCCGATGCTCGCTGCATGGTGGTGTCTGCCGTGGTCATAAACTATGCCGCTCCCCGCGCTTCCAGTTTGGGCTTGATCATGGCCATACCGCGGTAGAGGCGCGATTTTACCGTAGACAGATGCGCCTGCGTGACCCTAGCGATCTCTTCGAGCGAAAGCTCTTCGTGGAAGCGCAGCACCAGAACCTCGCGGTGCAGGGCGTCGAGTTCCATGAGCGCCGCCGCAATGCGCTCGCGGTCCTCGAGCCACAGGCAGCGGTCGAAGGGCGTGAGGCCGCCGGCAGCGATCTCGATCGGCATGGCGCGATCGTCGTCGCCGGCGCCATCGATGAGCTCGTCGAGGCTGCTCATGGTGCGCTTGCGGCGGAAGTCGATGAGCAGGTTGCGCGCGATGCTGAACAGCCAGGTCTCGAACCGCGACTGCCCGTTGTACTGTGCGCCGCGCACCAGTACCCGCATCCACACTTCCTGAAAGAGGTCTTCGGCCAACTCGCGGTTGCCGGCCAGGTAGAGCAGGTAGCGCATGAGCCGGTGCTGGTATTTGACGATCAGTTCGTCCAGCAGGCCGCCTTCGCGCTTCTTGAGGCCCTGGGCGATGGCCAGGCTCTCCTGCCGCGCCTGCTCGTCGGCGGCGATGGCAGCTCTGCGCGTAAACGTCGAGGAAATGGAGCCGATGGTCATCTTACTCAATTAGACGACAGATTCAGGGTCGAAGACGAGCATTAAATGCACGTTATGACGCATTTATGGCAGGAGGGACGGGGATCAGGCCTTGATTGAATACCCCCCACCCCCTATCTCTGGGCGGAAATGTTTGAAAACACAGGGCCGGGGCGATGAATGGGTTGCCAAATATCTGATTTTGCTGGAGTTGTTTACAGATATCGGAAAACACGGGATTTGCGGCTACGTGATCCGGGACTGAAGCCCCCTGCTCCTTCCCGATTGCGCCCGGCGGCGGAGGGCTGCTCCGACTTTTTTAGCCAGAATGGGACCAATATAGCGGAAACGCGGAAATAACCGGCAAACTGGTGGCGACTCGATGTGACCGCGAATCAGAGACTTAGAAAATAGTTGGAGGTGGAGGGGGTTGACAAGGGATTGGGGTGAACCCCTGAGGTGAGACATTTTGGCAGGCGCTAGCTCGCCGGCCCGCTTCTTCCAGCCTCCAGGGCGGCGTCGATGGCCTTGGCGGCGCGGCGCTCGCGCCCCTCCACCGTCTGGTAGTAGAAGATGCCGAGCAGGTGGTTGCGGCGCTGGGTGGGGGTGAGCGCCTCCCAGGCGGCGCGCGCGTGGGGCTGGCGCTGGAAGATGGCGCGCAGCACTGGCGGCGGATCGATCTCGCCCTCCATGGCCTGCATCAGCCGCTCGGCCATGCGCTCGGCGCGCTTTTGCCGCGAGGCGGCCGACTTGGGCTCGCCAATCCACTTGCCGATCTCCCGCCTGTTGGAAGGGCTCAGCTTCCCGATCCACCGCTCCAGCTCCCGCTCCCCGCGGAGGAGCTTCTTGAGCTCGGGCGGGAGCTCCGCCGGCCGTTCCTCCAGGTCCGGCTCCAGCACGATGCGCACCTTGTCGCCTACGCCCACCCCGGCTCCGGCCCGCATCTTCTTGTTCACCAGCAGCACCAGGCCGCCGCCGCGCGGATGCGGAAAGAGCGTCGTCCGGAAAGCAAACCCTTCGATCTCCCCGCGCACCCTCCGCCCCACGCGCGCCGGCCACACCGTCTTCACGTCGAAGGGCACGCGGGCGACGACCCAGCGCAGCGCGGTGCCGTCGCGCTCGAGGAGCGCAGTGAAGGATTTTCTCGCCGAAGCCGCCATTGGCTGCCATGCTACCACTGGCCCGAACGAATCGGGGCTATGATGGTGGCGAAGCATCAAGGAGTCATCAGGCCATGCAGAGAAGTGTCTCCGGCAAGTACGGAGAGCCGCGAGCCAATCAACGACTGCTCCGATGGGCCGTCATCCTGTTCGCCGCATTTGTTTTTTCGTCATTCTTATATGCGCAGTCGCGCATTACAGGGCCCATCGACAACAGCCGGCTGACCACGCTGCGCGGAAACACCATCCCGCTGGCGCAGGCCCGGTACGATCAGGGCCCGGTAGCCTCGACCGTCCCCGCCGACCGGATGATTCTGGTGCTGAAGCGTTCCGCAGCGCAGGAAGCGGCCCTCCAGGGCTTTCTCGGCCAGGTGCAGAACCCGACGGCGGAGGTTTATCACCAGTACGCAACGCCGCAACAGTTTGGCGAGCAGTATGGGGTGGCGCAGAGCGATCTGGACAGCATCTGCGCGTGGCTTCGCGCGCAGGGATTCACCGTGAACCGCAATTTGAGCGGGCGGATGGGCATTGAATTCTCGGGCAGCGCCGGGCAGGTGCAGGCCGCGTTTCACACCACGCTTCACAGCTATGTGGTGAACGGCCGGCAATTCTACGCAAACGCCGCCGATCCGGAGATTCCCGCGGCACTGGCGCCGGTTGTGGCCGGAATTACGCTCAACGATTTTGTGCCCAGGCCGCTGATCCGTACAGCCGGAGAAGCGCTGCTCGATCCCGTGACCCATCGTGCGACACCGCTCTACAACGAGCCCGCTCAGAACATTACAAGTTGCCTGGACGGTTATTGCTTCATTGTTGTGCCCGGCGATTTTGCAGCGATTTACGATACCAAGCCGCTGCTCAACGAGGGCATCGACGGCAGCGGGGTGACGATCGGCGTGGTGGGCGACGCCGCCATCGACACCTCGATGGTGAAGCTGTACCGGGAGAATTTTCTGCCTGGGTATAGCGCCACGAATCTGCCCAACGTGATTGTCGACGGGCCGCCTCCCACGATCTATGGCTCCGGCGACGAGATCGAAGCGTATCTGGACATGGAAGAGGCGGGAAGTGTAGCGCCGAATGCCACCGTGAATTTTTATACGGCGGCCAACAGTTATGTAAGCAGCGGCGTAGGGTTGGCGCTGGAGCGGGCGCTTGCCGACAACCAGGTTTCGGTGCTGTCAGTGAGCTTTGGATTGTGCGAGGCCTACCTGGGCACGGCGGGAAATCAATACTACAACAACCTCTTCGAGCAGGCGGCGGCCCAGGGAATTACGGTGCTGGTTGCATCGGGCGACTCGGGCTCGGCGGCTTGCGATCCGCCAGAGGATACCTTCGGCCCGTCAGAGGCGGCCGCGGGGCTTTACGTGAGCGGGCTGGCCTCGACGCCGTACAACGTGGCCGTGGGCGGCACAGATTTCGATTATCCGGCGCATGCCACGCTTAACACACTGAGCGCCTACTGGAATTTGCCCACCGCGACCGATCCCGACAATAACAACGATTGGAGCTCGGCCAAGGGCTACATTCCCGAGAAGCCGTGGGACGACAGCGATGCGGCGCTCGACCAGGTGAATTTTAGTCCCACGCTGGCCGCGGGCGGGGGAGGCACGAGCAACTGCATTGTGTACTCCGGCACGATCGATGCAGGCGTTAGTCCGGTGCAGGCCGACTGCGTGAACGGCTACGCGAAGCCCGCATGGCAAACCGGATTTGGCGACAGCAAGGCACGCGATCTGCCCGATGTATCGCTGCTTTCCGGGGCTGGCGCCAATTACAGCGCCACGGCGGTCTGCGCCTTTGCCGGGGAATGCGCCGTGCCCAACGCTGGGCCCAACAGCACGTCGGCGCCGCTGGCGGTTGCCTGGGTGGGCGGAACGTCTGTTTCCGCTCCGGCGATGGCCGGGATCATGGTGCTGGTGGTGGAGAAGACGCAATCGCGGCAGGGACTGGCCAACACCGTTCTTTACCCTCTGTCGCAGCAGTTCCCTGAGGCGTTTCACGACATTACCGTGGGCACCAATCGAGTGGACTGCGAGGCGGGCACGCCCGATTGCGGATCGGACGGATACCTGACCGGCTATAGCGCCGGGCCGGGCTACGACATGGCCACGGGCCTCGGCAGCGTGGATGCGACGGTGCTGGTGAATAACTGGACGCAGGTGACGTTCAAGCCCACGTCAACATCGCTTTCGATCAACCCCGCCACGGCGCCGCACAATACGGCGCTCAGCTTCACGGTAAGCGTAACCGGCGGAGTGGCCGGCGGCGACATCTCGCTGCTGGTGGAGAGCGGCAGCGGCAGTGCGAAAGGGCAGTTCACGACGACATGCGCGTCGTTCCCCTGCACGTTTACTTACGCGGGCCTTCCCGGCGGCAGCTACAGCGTGGCCGCGCGTTTCGCGGGCGACAGCGTATACGAATCGAGCACGTCGGCCGCGGTTCCGGTCACCATCACGGCCGCAAGCAGCGAGCTTGCCATTTATTACCAGGTGGTTGCCGGCAACTTGGCTCCCATCAATGGCGCGACGATCAACTACGGAAGGGGAGTGGATTTCAGCATCAAGCCGGTTCCGGTGAATTACACGCTGCCGGGGAACGAAAGCGGCATCACGGCAACGCCGGCCACGGGTACAGTGACGGTTACCGACAACGGCACGCCGGTGGGCTCGCCGCTGGTCCTCGATTCCACCGGGCAGGCTCTCTTCGAAGACTACAATCTTGCACCCGGGAAGCACTCGCTGGCGGTTTCTTACTCCGGCGACGCCAGCTACCTGCCCAGCACCACCATTTCTCCGCTGGCTACGCCGATGGATTTCACGGTCAATCTCGCACCGACCACACTCGATGTCACGCCGTACTACCAGGAAGTTCTCCCCGGCATGGGAGCAACCGTGATTGCATATATCCCCAGCCTGTCTTCCTATGGACTCGCGGCCCCAACGGGAACCGTTACCTTTACCATCACTCCGGCGAGCGGAACTGCGATTGTCCTTCCCGCCGTTCCGGTGGTGATGCCGCCCAACGTGTCAAATGCCACGGCCACCGTAAACATTCCCGCCGCGGATATTTACGTAGGACCGCCCGTGGTGGGAGCGCCGGCGAACAATACAGTAACCGCTGCGTACAGCGGCGACTCCAACTATCAGGCCGGGACGCAGAGATCGTCAGCGGGCATCTACGACGCGCTGGCCTATACCAACACCTTTGTTTACACAACACCATTATTGACGGCAGTTGCAGGCGAGCCGGTTGCAGTTACCGCGCGCGTAGGAAGAATCGTGGCCTATCCGCCCTATCCCGGGTTCCCGGGCGGCAGCGTGCAGTTCGTGGATGGGAGCGGCAAGGTGCTTGCCACCATTGCGACCGCGAACGATGGCAACGGGAACGGAGTGGCGACGTACACGACTTCGTCTTTGCCCGTGGGGACCGACACCGTTACGGCCGAATACGGCGGCGATACCCAGGATCAGCCGTCGTCGGGCAACATTTCGATCGTCGTGACGGCAGTTCCTCCCGACTTCACCATGAGCGGCACCGCGGTGACCATGCCCGGCGGAACCGCGTCTTCCTCGGGAACTTCAACGTTGACGCTCACGCTCAACATGCCGTTGACTACCGCGAGCACATTTACGGTGAGCTGCACGCCGCCGCCGGCGAGTCCTGTTGCCTGCAACGTGCCGTCGCCGATCGCGGTTCCCGCCGGAACGACCACCGGTACAGCGACGGTGACGATTGTGGTGACCGCCCTCACGGCGGCAGTGCAACCGTTGCCGAAGCCGGGCGCGGCGCGATGGTCCACGGCCGGGGGATTTGCGCTTGTGCTGCTGTTTCCGCTCGGCTTGCTGAAGCGGCGCAAAGGCCGGGTATTTCTGGGAACGATTCTCTTATTCTCCGCCTTATTCGCTGCCGTCGCCGGCCTGACCGCCTGCAATGCGAACGTGCAAAATGCAAAGGTGCAGCCCGGCGCTTACAACGTGACGGTGAGCGCAACGATGGGCACGATTACGCATCAAACCATCATTCCGGTGACGGTTCAGTAGGGGCGGCGCGGCGAGACGACGCGAAAGCATCTACGGCGTGACGATCATCTTGCCCACGCCATCGCGGTACTGGCTGGCGATCTCGAAGGCTTGGCCGATCTGCTCCATGGGGCGGGTGTGGGTGAGCAGCGGCGCGAACCACTCCGGATGCGCAGTGAGCAGCTCCACGGCCTCTTCGGTTTCGTGGTTGGAGCGGCGCACGTTGAAGATGGTCAGCTCCTTGCGCCGCATCCCCGAGCCGTCCATCGACACCATCGGAGTGGAATGGATTCCGGTGAGCGCCACCCGTCCGGCGTTACGCGCAAGTTGGATGGCCTGGCTGGTGGTATGCTCGCCGGCGGCGCAGTCAATGGCGCAGTCCACCCCGCGGCGGCCGGTGGCTGCGAGGATCTCCGCAACCGCCTCGGAAGGCTCGACCGCGGCATACGCGCCCATCGTCCGCGCCAGCTCGCGGCGGTGGGTCAGCGGTTCCACTGCCCAGATGTGCCCGGCGCCAGCGGCGCGCAGCGCGGCGATGGTTAACAGCCCGATGGGCCCCGCGCCGATGACCGCGATTGTCTCGCCCGGTTGAATCGACGCCAGGCGCAACGAGTGCACGGCCACCGCCAGCGGCTCGGCCAG